>RCNI01000217.1_pt1 | contig 37986 bp, 37 predicted proteins | sample 2041151 | NCBI WGS metagenome assembly RCNI01 (sample SAMN09708214, study PRJNA481090) | feces metagenome | isolation source: feces | place: Antarctica: Albino Rookery
AACAGGGCAGGAGAGCAAATGCCATTGGAGCGAATACCACACAATATGGCTACAAAGTGCCCGCTGTCCACTCTGTGAGGACATTTGGGTGCAGGATGCCGCAGGTTCGAATCCTGTCACTCGGACCAAGGGAGAATCCTTACGGATTCTCCCTTTTTGTATTCCGCCGGCACCCCTTGCCGGTTGAACAGATACCGCCCGTAAAAGGCGCTTTTTATTTTTCCGGTGCGTTGACGGCACCCGGCTGCTGCTTTATAATGGGTGCACAACGCAAAGAGCAACACACTGCGGTACAAGTTATCAGGAGGTTTTACAATGGACAATTATGCGCACATCACAGAAATGGAAACCATCCGGGTACAGCAGGACAAGCTGCTGGATGAACTGAATCAGCTTTTGGATGCGCTGGACGCGCACCGCGAAGAATATCGGAATCTGGTTGCTTATTATTACAGCGAACAGCGGAATCAGGATCTTGACGATGACGCCAATCACCGGATTCCCGAAGATTTGGCGCGTGGAGTTTTGTCGGAAGATGCAATCTTTGACCTCATCGGCGGCTATCGCGACACCGCTATTCGGATGATCAAAACCGGCGTGCAGATGATTAAGGACTGAACTCAGACCTTTTACAGAAAAACAGGGAGAGAACCCGGATGGATTCTCTCCCTGTTTCTTTTTACTGAAATTCCGCGTTGAGTACTTTCACCTGAAACACATTATAATGCTCCTCGTCCGCAGAGGAATGGAACTTGCGCAGGTTGGGGCACCGCTCCAGCATTTCGGCTTTTGTTGCCAGATCAAAGCACTCCGATGCAACGCCTGTCACCCGAACCCAACTGCGGGTGCCGGGTTTCATTGCCAGCAGCTGCACATTGCCGCTGGCCTTAAGCTGCCGATAAACAGCCTTATTATCCGCCGTTGTGATGTATAAATCCTGATCCTTTTCCATAATTGCACCAAACGGACGTCCCGCCGGGAAATCACCATTCAGGGTCAACACAAAAAAGGAACCGCACTCTTTGATAAAATCATATGCCTTGCTCATCCATACTGCCTCCGTTCTGCTTTATGCCTTACGCAGCTTTCATTATAGCACGCAGCAAATACGCCAACAAGCAAGCAGGCAGTGTGCTGTTATTTTTTCCACTTCTCCATGACCAGCAGATGATTTTCCGGGTCGCGCTGCCGATAACCATTGGGATTGACATACCCATGCTTTTCATAGAAATCCAGCGCATTCACCGAGGACGTCAGCCAGATGCGTTTTACATTTGCGCAAAGCTCATCGTTTTCCAATACATCAAACAGTCTGGTTCCAAGGCCCCTGCCAATGGCTTCCGGCAGCAAAAACGCAGCGATGATTTCGCACTCTTCGGGCCCGGTTGCCACAACCGTACCGGTGCCGACAATGGTATCGCCTTCGGTCATGACATACATATGATTTTCAGCTGCAATCTGTGCCACCGTTTCCGGTGTATAGCGATGATACAGCCAATCCATCTCGCTTTGCGGACAATAATTTGCATTGACCTCCAGCAGTGTACGGCGCAGCAGAACCGATACCTCTGTTTCTTCGCCGGGAATGAATCGACGGATAACTGCTTTTGCCGGATCATATTGCGCACTTGACATGGGGATTCCTCCTTATTGAACTACATTAAGTTCAATGTATCACAGTCCTGTGTACTTTTCAAGAATTGGCCGCAGAATGCTTTTTTTGCCGATGATATTTGTAAATTGCAGCCACTGTGGTAACCACCGAAAAGGCCTGTGCAAAAAAGGTAGCAGCACCCACAATGGCCGTATAAACCGACCAAACGGAGCAGGTAGCCAGCAGGAACCAGCGAGCCTTTTGCTCGTCCCGCACCAGCACGAAGGTCATGCTCAGAATGGAACCCAAAATCGGCAAAAGCTCCAGCAGATTGCGGGCGCTCACCTGCCACACAAAGCCCGGTGCTGTGACCATTCCGAATAAGCCAAAGCCCACATACAGGAAAAAGAAGATAACCGTTTCTGCCGCACCGGGATTGGTATTGCGCCGTGTATGGATCAGCGCAACCAGACTTTGCACCACGGCCACGGCACACAGGCACATTGCCGAGCCGATTTCGCCAATCAGTACAAAATTAAGCCCCATCAGCACGTTGACCAGCGCCGTATTCAGCAGCATCTGCCATTTGTACCGATACAGCGGCATGATGATACTGGCAACTGTGGCCGCAATGCCGCAAACCTGTCCGATGAAATATACCATCTTTCTGTACCCCTTCATGGTTTTTATTTGTATGCGTGCGTACTGTTCTGTTTCTTAGCATATCGTAATGATGCCCGCATTGCAAGCTTCTGACGGCATCCTCTGCCGCAGCTGCATTTTTCTGTTTTTCCTGTAAAAAAAGATTGACTTTGTTTTCTTCTTCCTTTATAATTAAGCGAACGCTAAATTAAGAGTCATCTTAATAACATTTTTGCAGCATCCCCCCTGCAAAAAACATCTTTGATCCGGAGGAACCCCTATGGCATCCAAACGCTTCGCCCAAGTGGGCGACTACTGTGTGGCCTGCGGCAGCTGTGTAAAAGTCTGTCCGCTTTCGGCCATTCATATCTGGAAAGGCATCATTGCCCGCATTGACACAAGCCGCTGCGTGGGCTGCGGCAAATGTGCCGCTGAATGTCCGGCCGGCACCATCGACATTCTGGCACGGGAGGCAGGCGCATGAAACAGCAGCAAAAGCACTGGTACGACTATCTTTGGATCGTGACCCCCATTTATCTGAGTCTGGGATTTTTCAACATCCTGTTTGCCTGGCTGGGCATGATCTTTTTTACACTGCCGCTTCTCATCGCCATCTTTGGCGGCGGAAAGCTGTACTGTAACCGCTATTGTGACCGTGGTCAGTTTTTGCAGCTTCTGGGCAAACGCCTGGGCCTGAGCCGAAACAGACCCGCTCCCCGCTGGATGCGCTCCAGAGCCTTTCGCTACGGATTTTTGATTTTCTTTTTCACCATGTTTTTCCAGATGCTGTATGTCACCTGGCTGGTGGGCAGCGGGGCCAGCGGTCTGCGTCAGGTGGTCAAGCTGTTCTGGACCTTTAAGCTGCCCTGGCACTGGGCTTATCACGGCACAGCGGTTGCGCCCTGGGTGGCACAGTTCGCCTTTGGCTTTTACAGCATGATGCTCACATCCACCCTGATTGGTCTGATTGTGATGGCCCTGTACAAGCCCCGCACCTGGTGTGTATTCTGCCCCATGGGTACCACCACACAACTGATTTGCCGGGCCCGTGCCGGTAAATCCGAACAAACAATCAGCTGCTCTTCGTGCAGCAATACAGAAGGTGAATCGTATGTATAAAGAAAGTGCCCGCCAGGTTGCTGCCCTGATGGGACAGCTGGCCAATGAAAACCGGCTTCTGATTTTATGTGCTCTGCTGAAAGGTCCCATGACGGTGGGCCAGCTGGCACAGGAGGTTCCGGATATTTCCGCCCCTGCACTTTCACAGCATCTGCACCGTCTGCGGGATGCCGGGCTGATCACCTCTGAAAAGCACGCACAGTTCATTGAATATTCCATCTATGACGAACGGCTGCGTGAGCTGATGGATCTATTGCATAAAAATTACTGTCCTGATTTTGGCCTTACATTATAATGCCTTACATTATGCCTTACATTATAATAAGGAGTATCTCTATGAAAAAAATGTATAAAATTTCTCTTGCATATCTGATTTTTGCTCTGCTGAGCGGCCTGTTTGCGCATGAAGCCGCTTACTGGACTCAATTTGAGGGAAGCACTGCACTGTCCCGCGTTCATCCCCACGCTCTGCTGCTGGGCACTGCCGTCTTTATGCTTATGCCTGTGCTGATGAAGAACTTTCGGATTCAGGAACAAAAAAGTTTCCGCTTCTTCATGGTCTTTTACAATGCAGGTCTGGTACTGAGTCTGGCCTTTATGAGCGCCCGCGGCGCGGTTCAGCTGTTCCGTCTGCCCATCGCCAGTTTTGCCGACCACATGATCGGCGGTATGGCCGGCATCGGTCATGTCATTTTGACCGTGGGCATCGGTTTTCTGTTCCATGCTCTGATGAAAAGCTGCGACGAATCCAACGCCTGACCGGCAGCAAAAACCCCGGCACCCTGAAAAGGTGCCGGGGTTTTTCAGATATTTTTACCCACCCAAATATGCTTTTTTGATGACCTCGGATTCCAGCAGCTCACTGCCGGTGCCGGTGGCCACAACCTTGCCGATTTCCATCACATAGCCCCGATCTGCAATACTCAGGGCTGCCTGTGCATTCTGTTCCACCAGAAGAATGGTTACTCCCGCCTTATGCAGATCCTGAATGATCCTGAAAATCTGCTCCACCAGCAGAGGCGCAAGGCCCATGGAAGGCTCATCCAGCATCAGCAGCTTGGGCCGGCTCATCATTGCGCGGCCCATTGCCAGCATCTGCTGTTCACCGCCGGAAAGCGTTCCCGCCACCTGACGGCGGCGCTCTTTCAAGCGGGGAAACAATTCGTACACCAGCTCCAGATCTTCGTCAATTCCGTTGGTGCGGGTGAATGCACCCATCTCCAGGTTTTCAGCAACGCTCATCTGCAAAAAGACGCGCCGGCCTTCCGGCACAAGGGCCAGACCCTGAGAAACAATTTTATGTGCCGGCAGTCTGCCCAGATTCTGGTTCATAAACGTAACCGTGCCCGACGCCCGCTTCAACAGACCTGCCACTGCATTCAGCGTGGTGGATTTGCCCGCACCGTTGGCACCGATCAGTGTAACAATTTCTCCCGCATTTACATCGAAGGAGATTCCCTTCAGCGCATGGATACTGCCGTAATCCACGCACAGGTCTTCCACCTTTAAAATGGTTTCAGCCATGGTTATGCTCCTTTCTTACTGCCCAGATAGGCTTCAATCACTGCGGGATTCTGCTGAATTTCCTGCGGTGTTCCCTTGGCGATGATCCGGCCGAAATTCAGCACGGCCAGACCCTCGCAGAGATTCATGACCAGATTCATGTCATGCTCGATCAGCAGCACTGCAATCTGGAAGGTGTCCCGAATCCGGCGAATGCTCTCGGTGAGCTCGGCAGTTTCAGAAGGGTTCATGCCCGCAGCCGGTTCGTCCAGCAGCAAAAGGCTGGGCTTTGTGGCAAGGGCACGCAGGATCTCCACCCGGCGCTGATCGCCATAAGGCAGGGCGCCTGCTTTGGTGTTGGCGTACTTTTCCATATTGAACAGGTGCAGCAGCTCCATGGCCTGCTCGTGTGCCTTTTTCTCTTCCTTATAAAAGGACGGCGTGCGGAAGATGCTGCGCAGCATACCGCATTTCAGCTGCGAGTCCATACCGGCCTTGATGTTATCTTCCACGGTCATGTTTTCAAACAGGCGGATATTCTGGAAGGTGCGGGCAATGCCTGCCCGGCTGACCTGCGCCGTGTTCATGGAGTCGGTGTCTTTGCCGTTGAGCAGGGTGGAACCCTTGGTGGGCTGATACACCTTGGTCAGCAGATTGAACACTGTTGTTTTGCCGGCGCCGTTGGGACCGATCAAACCGGAAATCTCGGTGGGGCCGATGGCGATGCTGAAATCCTCCACCGCCGCCAGACCGCCAAAGGTGATTCCCAGATTAACGCACTCCAGCACCGGACGTTTGCCGTCATCGTGCTCAGGCATCAGGTTCGGGGAACTCACAGGGATCAAATTGGTTTTCATGTTATGCGGTCTCCTTCCGGGAACGGCGGTGCGGACGCAGTTGGCCCAGCATAGCCTTGAATTTTTCGTTATTGCTCAGCAGCATTACCGCAATGAGCACCAGTGCATAGACCAGCTTCCAGTAGGTTTCAAATTCACGCAGCAGCTCCGGCAGCACGGTGAGGGCCGCAGCCGAAATCAGGCTGCCGCGGATGTTGCCCAAACCACCCAGAACCACAAACACCAAGATCAAAATAGAGGTGTTGAAATCGAACTTTGCTGATTGCAGCGAGGAATAATTCAGGCCGTACAGCGCACCGGCTGCACCTGCCAGGGCCGCGGACAGCACAAAGGTTTTAAGCTTATAGCTTGTCACATTGATGCCAATACTCTCCGCTGCTACGCGATTATCCCGCAACGCCATAACGGCACGGCCATAGCGGCTGTGCATCAGGTTGAGCACCACCACCAGGGTAATCATCACCAGCACAAAGCCCGCCAGAAAGGTTGCAATGGGTTTGGTGCCCGCTGCACCCTGCGCACCCTTGATGATGGCCACGCCGCCGGGCTCCAGATGCAGATCCTCAACGGTTTTGCCGCCCCGCAGATTGAGCACCATGTGCAGACCCTTTTCATCCTTGCCCACCAGCAGACAGCCCATGGCCTCTTTGATAATCTGACCAAAGGCCAGTGTTACAATCGCCAGATAGTCACCGTGCAGCCGCAGCACGGGGGTACCCACAATCACACCCGCCACAGCAGCATCCACAGCGCCCAGTACCATGGAAAGGAACAGCCGCACAGCGGGATTCGGCACAAGATCCATCATGCTTGCCGAAGCAACCACAGCAGAGAAGGCACCCACGCACATAAATCCCGCATGACCCAGGGACAATTCGCCCAGAATACCCACGGTCAGGTTCAGCGAAACCGCCAGCGACATATAGCAGCAAATCGGAATCAGCAAACCGGACAACGACCGTGACAGATGGCCGCCGGCACTCAGCGGCATCATGATGGCAAAGGCCACAATCACCATCAGGTAGGTCAGGCCATCACCATGCAAAAACTTTTTCAGCTTCATGATCCACACCTCAAACTTTCTCAGGAACGTATTTGCCCAGCAGACCGGCAGGCCGCACCAGCAAAACAGCAATCAGAACCAGGAACACAATGGAGTTTGCCATTGTGCTGGTTACATAGGCCTGTGCCAGCGCTTCGATCACGCCCAGCAGCAGACCGCCCAAAAATGCACCGGGAATCGAGCCGATGCCTCCAAATACTGCTGCGGTGAATGCCTTGATGCCAGGCATGGAACCGGTGGTGGGCATAAGCGTACTGGAGAACGAGCACAGCAGCACACCGGCAATGGCCGCAAGCCCGGAGCCGATGGCAAAGGTCAGCGAAATGATGGCATTTACGTTGATGCCCATCAGTTCTGCCGCACCGCGATCCTCAGAACAGGCACGCATGTCCTTGCCCATCCGGGTACGGCCGGTAAAGGCCTTCAGGGCAACCATGATTACCACGCAGGCGCTCACGGTAAGCAGCGAAATGTAAGAAACCTTGATTTTTCCGCCGAACAGATGAAGCGAACCGGAAACCACAGGGGTGTAAACACGGGGAGCGGCTTTCCAGATCAGCAGCGCTGCATTTTGCAGCAGATTGCTCACGCCAATGGCGGTGATCAGCACAGCCAGAGGTGCGGCAGAGCGCAGCGGCTTATAGGCCAGTGCCTCGATTACAACGCCCAGCACTGTACATACAGCCATGGCCAGCAGAACCGACACCAGTGTGGGCAGACCCAGCGACTGCATGGCACAAAACGAAATATAACCACCCACCATAATGACATCGCCGTGGGCAAAATTCAGCATTTTAGCAATGCCATACACCATGGTATAACCCAAGGCAATGATGGCATACACACTGCCCAAACTGATCCCGCTGATCAAATAGGCCAGAAATTCCATGAGCTCACACCTTTACTAAACCAAGAAATATGGGCCGGGGAGCCAACTTGATGCGGCCCCCCGGCCGTGCACAAATCGGACAGATTGGTTATCGCTTCGTGAATCAGTCTTCCACCGGAACGTACACGCCGTTCTGGATGGTCATGACCAGCGGCTGCTTGTGAACAGCGCCATCGGCATTCCAGGTCATTTCCTTACCGGTCAGGCCGTCATGCTGCAGCTGAGTCATCACAGGAACCAGGGCCTCGCAGATTTCCTCAGCGGTCTGATCGGGAGTGCAGCCGGCCTTTTCCAGTGCTGCCTTGACCACGTAAACTGCATCATAGGCATCTGCTGCAAACTGGTTGGGAACACTGCCGTACTTCTCTTTGTAGGTTTCCACAAAGGTCTTGGTGGCTTCATCATCAGAGCTTGCGGAGAAGGGAGTCATCATCACAACACCATCGGCCAGAGAAACATCAAAGTTTTCCAACTCCAGCAGGCCGTCCAGGCCATCCACGCCAAAGAAGGTGGGAGCGTAGCCCATGGCCTTTGCCTGGCTGAGCACAACAGAAGCAGGCTGGAAATAGATGGGGATGAACATCAGATCCACACCGGCGGAGCGAGCCGCAGTGAGCTGAACTTCAAAGTTGGAGGAAGTGTCGGTGGTGAAAGAACCTTCGTAAACCACATTCAGACCCTTTGCCTTTGCCTCAGCAGTGAAGGCATCGCGTACACCCTGGGAGTAGGGCTCGTCACTGCGATACAGAACGCCGATTTTGGCATCGGGCATCTTTTCTGCCATGAAGTCCGCAGACAGAACACCCAGCTCAGGATCGGTAAAGCAAACCTGGAACACGTTGTCCTTACCGGCGGTCACATCGGGAGAAGAGGAAGAAGGCGTGATCATGAAAACGCCATCCTCACCGCAATGAGCGGAAACCTCGATGGAAGCACCCGTGGTGGTGGGGCCAACCATGACCTGCATACCGCCGTCCAGCAGATCGTGGTAAGCGTTTACCGCCGTTTCGGGATCAGCCACGTCATCGGTGAAGTCCAGTTCAAACTGTACGCCGCCCTGGGCATTGATCTGGTCCACCGCAACCTGTGCGCCGTTGATTACGGCCTGGCCATAGATCGCATTCTCACCGGTCAGGGGGCCGGTGGTTCCCAGCTTGAAGACCTGCGCATCATTCTGTGAACCTGCGGAAGATGAGCCTGCCGAACCGCAGGCTACAAGGCTGGCTGCCAGGGAAAGGGCTGTCATCATCGCAAAAAACTTTTTCATGGTATGTCCTCCTCAAACGTTAAATCACTAAAAAAATATACAAAAAAGCGGCTCCGCCAATGACGGAGCCGCTTGCTGTATTCACTGCAAGTTACGCGGATATCCATACATCGGTGCTTTGGGTATAATTGTGCATAATAATGCTGCTAATAATGCAAATAATAATGCCGCTGATTATCTCGCTGATGCTGCTAATTCGGCCGCACAGGGAAATCAGGGCATAAACAAAAATGGACACGGCCAGAATGGCAGTGTCCATGTTCAGAGCAGTATTACGCACGCAGGAAGCGCAGCCGCAAGAGGCGCAGGCAGCAGCCTGAGCCATCTGTTCAACGGAATTGTTGTAGCTTGTTTTCATCATTGCTGCCAGCTCCTTTCTGCTTGCGCCCCAAAGCGCCTTGAATTTTGTCGCTCCCATTATAGCAATATGCTGTATAGCAATATGCTGTGCTAAAGTCAACGCCGATTTTGCAGACCTTGTGCATAATTATTTGCCTTATTTTTTGCATTGTTTTGTGCTTATTGCATATTCATTGTCTGCTATTCCCAATTACAAGCATCAAGGCCGATTGCGTCCCGGCAGCAGCTTCGGCACCGTTTTTTGTCTGGTTTATACGCCGGAAATCATCTTGGAATGCAGATTTTTATCGCACGCTCTCATCCTGCAAAGAAAGAGCAGCGCTGTCCGAAATTCGGATTTGCGCTGCTCTTTCTTTGGCATTCCAGCCGATTGTTATTTTTTAAAGGCGTTCAGCCGATCGCGGGTTTCCAGACGATTTCCCCACATCTCGGCTTCGTTTTTGTAGCCGCGTTTTTTTGCACAATCAGCCATATAGGCGGGACCGAAAAGCAGGTCCAGAATGTGCAAAGAATCCAGGCCGGCTGTTTCAAATGTGCCGCGGCAGGAACCGCAGTAGCTGATGATATGATCCTGGGTAAAATCACCGGCACGGCGGGTATAAACGCGCTGATACAGCTCCGGCAGCGAGGTGCATACCATACCGCCCACACCGCAGCAGCGAGTATTTTCACGGCTGCGCTCAATTTCCTCCCAGCGGTAACCCATCTGGTCCAGCACCCAGCGCACGCTCTCATGGTGTGTGGGTTCATCGCGTGTAACGCAGGAATCGTGGAAGTTGAACACTACGTCGGAACCCTTGCCGATGCCGCGCGCCTGTTCAGGAATTCCGATCAGGTCGTGCATCAGATCCCAGTAGGAAATAACACGCTGGTTTCTGGCTGTCTGCTTGAACACCTTGAAGCAGGAAGGGCAAACGGTAATAATGACCTCTGCGCCCATCTCGTCCAGCTTGTCCAGTGCCATCTGGTTGCGCTCATCGAATTTGGCTTCCTCGCCCATAAACACGCTCACCTTGCCGCAGCACTGCAGCAGGGCACCCACGTTTTCTTCGCCCAGGCTGTCTTTCAGATGACGCAGCACGTTCTCCACCGCGGCGGGAGAGTATGCGGGAACGGTGCATCCCGGCACAAACACATACTTGGTCTTGTGCTTTTTGGGCTCATCTGCGGCCTTTGGGGCTGCGGGAACCGAGGTGCAGTATTCAGGCGCACATTCCTTAACCTGACCCGCTTCGCTGGGAACCAGCGCCGGCAGCGGCACAATGCCGCCGTTTTCAGCTGCATACTCCGCCTTCATTGCGCGGAAATTGGTGCGCAGATCCAGCAATTTGGGGCATTTCAGGGTACACTGGCTGCACTCATTGCAGGAATAGGCAATCATCTGATCCATTGCATCGGGGCCCTTTTCCAGATAATCCCGGAACAATGCCTTGGGACATTCGGTGTAATCATTCAGCATGATGCATTCCTTCATGCACAGTCTGCACTCGCACTGACGGCAGCGTCCGGCTTCCTGCTCGGCCTGCTCCCGGGTATAGCCCAGCGCAACCTCGTCAAAGTTTTTCGCACGCTTCTCCACCGGGATTTCGGGCATATCGCTGCGCGCTCCCTGAATGGTACTCCAATCAGTGGGCATATCCAGCTTGGTATCATAGCTGGCGGTATCCTCCAGCTTGCGCCCCTCGGAAAGGTCCTGACCGTTCAGATACCACAGCACAGACTCGGCTGCACGGCGGCCGGTGGCCATGGCCTGCACCACAATCACAGACTCACCGGAGGCATCCCCCGTGCAGAACACCTTGGGATTGGAAACCGACTGCAAAGTCAGACGGTCACAGTCAAAGGTGCCGTTGGGCCGCTGTGCTGCAATTCCGGCTGCAAAGCCGCCATCCACACCCTGACCGATGGCAAACACAATGGTATCCACTTCCAGCTCCATGTTGTCATTTTCATCGTAGGTGGGAGCAAAACGATGCTGCTCGTCGAACATGGACACGCACTTGCGCAGGGTAACACCGCAAACCCGGCCGTTTTCATCCACGTGAATTTTCCGGATGGCCTGACCGTGATAGAACTTGACACCTTCGTCCAGACCACCGCGAATCTCGTGATTGGATGCAGGCATTGCGTCAAAGCTGCCTTCCAGGCAGATGTTATAGGCACGCTCACTGCCGGAGCAGCGCAGAGCGGTGCGGGCACAGTCCAGCGACACGTCACCGCCGCCCACTACCAGAACCGATTTGCCACAGCCAGCCACATCACCGGAGAGAGCCGCTTCCTTCAGAAATTCCGCAGCACTGTAAACACCCTGAGCATCCCAGTGCTCCAAGCCGCGGTCCACCCGGCCCTGTTGACGGCCCACCGAGATTACCACACTGTCGAACGTATCCAGCAGTTCCTGCATGGGCTTGTCGCGGCCGATCTCCACGCCTGTCCGGAACTGCACGCCCAGCTTGTCCAGATAGCTGATTTCATGCTCCAGAATGTGACGAGGCAGGCGGTAAGCCGGAATACCCACACGCATCATACCGCCGCGCACGGGCAGCTTTTCAAATACAGTTACCTGACAGCCGCCGCGGCGCAGATCCAGCGCGGCCTGCAAGCCGGACGGTCCGGCACCGATCACGGCCACGCGCTTGCCGTTATCCGGCTGGGTGGTCAGATCCCAGTTCTCTTTCCGGTCAAAATTATCCGCTGCATAGCGTTTCAGGGATGCAATGGCCATGGGGCTGTTGCCCTCATTCCACTTGCACTTGCCCTCGCAGGGATGAGCACAGATGCGGCCCAGCGTACCGGGCAAAAACAGCTTATCACGAATCACCCTGATGGCTTCTTCGCCCTTGCCCTCGCCGATCAGCCGGATATATTCCTTTGCATTGGTGTGCATCGGGCAGGTTGCCACACAGGCTGCGGTTTCTTCGCCCATACAGTGATCCACAATGTACTGCATATTCTGCAAAATTTCTTCCTTCAGCATTTTCTCCGCCTTTCTTTTGCTTGTGATAAGAAACACTCAGGTTTCGGATACGGTCTTTTTTCTTTTGCACAGTGCAGCCGGGTCCACTGCAAACACAAACACACCGGCCACGATCACCACGCCCCAGAACGCCAGGGTCAGTGTAATCTGCGCTTTGAACAGTACTGCGCTGAAGATGATGGTCCAGAGTGCTGCCGTACTATTCAGGGCTGTGCCCATTGCGGAACCAATCAGATCCACAGCCTTATACCAGGACAGATAGGTCAGTGCGCCCAGCACGGCAATGCCGGCATAGTTCAGCACAAGGCCCTGTTTTACAATCGCGCCCGCCAGGGGATAACCCTTAATACCGGGAAGCACAATAACGGCGTAGGCCAGCATGGCCACAAAGTAGCGCAGACAAAGCATCTGCTGGGGTGTTGCCTGCACATCGTCCTCGCCCTTGATGTGCTTCATGGCAAATCCAATGATGACGCCTTCCAGCGCCCAGCCCAGCACGGCCAGTGCTGCAAACAGCACACCCTTGACAAAGGTTTCGGGCACAGCGCCGGTGGGATTGAAGCCCAGCATAAACGAACCCAGCAGACTGATGCCAATGCCTGTCACGGCCCGCAGCGACAGTTTTTCCTTGAGCACCAGATAAGAAATCAGTGCACCCACGCCGGGGTAAATCACCGAGATGCTGGAGGCATACGCCGGTCCGGCATACTTGATGCCCAGCTGAAAGGCGCTCATTCCGATGGGCGAGCCCACCAGAGCCGCCAGCGCAGTGGCCCGGCCCTTTTTTGTGTGAAGCAGCACATAAAATGCCTGACGCAGCTGCTTTGTCAGCAAAAGCACCAGCGCCACCCACACAAAGCAAAAGCTTTCATGAAAAAAGGCTGTGACCAGCGGCGAAAACTCAAAAGCCGTAGGGCCGATGCCCTGTGCCTGTGCCGCTGCTGCATCGGTAAAGATCGGGTTTTTGCCAACCTGTCCCATCAATACACCGTCCAGCCCCCAGAAAATTCCCACCAGAATGCCCAGCAAGATCCCCTTTTTGTACTTACCCGCAGTTGTTTCCATAATTCTTCCTTTCTTTTACATATCCCCAGATGCGGCCAGAATGCTGCATCCCGTTTCCTTTGCTGCCACGGACTTCCTTGCGGGCCCGCTTGACACATTTCTTTATCAGCGTATATTATTAAGTAAATATCGTTGCAGCACCGCTGTGCTATGGAAAGTGAGGGTTGCTCTTATGGGAAAAAGCTTTCTGCAGTCCATTCAAAATGCTCGGCTGGAAGATTCCGGCTTTCACTATACGCTTTCGCTGATCAGCGGCAAGTATAAGATGGTCGTGCTGTACACTCTGGCCACCTTTGGAGTCGTGCGTTTCAACGAGCTTCAGCGCTTTATCGGTACAATCTCGTACAAAACGCTCAGTGCCACACTGAAAGAACTGGAAGCCGACCAGCTGATTATCCGCACGGAATATCCTCAGGTTCCGCCCAAGGTGGAATATCGCCTCTCTGCGCGGGGTGAATCGCTGATTCCGATTTTTCACCAGCTGTGTGACTGGGGTGAGGAAAACCGGCTGTAAGCTGTTAAATTCCTAACATGACAGAGTACACGTTGTTGCTTGCATTTAACTATATCAGGCCATAAAAAGAAATGTCAGTACGCACTTTTGCGTAAGATACTTACGTTCCGGTAAGTGTCTTGCACAAAAGTGCGTTTTTTCGTTATTCCCGCTATATTTTCCGCTCCGGCGTACCACAATTTACCGATTTTCATTCTGTGCTTCGGTTTCCGCTTGACAGGTTGAGTTTACCGTGGTAATCTCAAATCAGACTAGCAGTGTAGTCTCGAGTTCATTTGTACAGGATGTGATTTTCTTGCAGAAAAAAATCAATATTGGGGACAGCGAGCTTCCCATTTTGAAGGCTCTGTGGCAAAAGGGGCCCTGCACCTCGCCCGAAATATTTGAAGGTATGGACAAAAACCCCAGCACACTGAAAACGCTGCTGGGCCGCTTGGTGGAAAAAGGTGCTGTGGAGGCACAGCCCATCAACAGCCGTACCTATCGCTACCGCGCCCTTCTCACCGAGGATGAGTACATCCGTTCGGCGCGGCGCAGCTTTTTGCGCACTGTATTTGACGGCTCCCGCAAAAAGATGCTGATGAATTTTGTCACCGAGGAACATGTAACCAAGGAGGACCTGCAGCGTCTGATGCAGTTGATTGACGACAAGGAGGAATAAGCCATGTCCGCATTGCTCCACGTCATCAATCAGTTTGCGCAGGCCATCTTGCCCATCTTTTATAAGCTTGTCTACCTTTCACTTACTGCCCTTCCGGTGGGTGCCGCCATTGCGCTGGTGCGCAAAATATGGGATAAACGCATTTCCCCGCAGTGGAAATATCTGATGTGGATGGTTTTGCTGCTGGCCCTGATGGTTCCCTGGCGGCCCCAAAGCCCCGTCTGCTTGACCGGCAGCGTTCAGCAGGTAGAGGACGTGAGCTACCGCGAAGCTTACAGCACCGCTCATCTGGAAGTTGCCCAGGATGCGCAGAATCCGCAGCTAGCCCCGCAGCAGCTGGAACAGAACCAGCAGCAGGAGCGCCTTCTTCTGTGGAAATCGGTACTGTTTGACGTGGCTCTGCCGCTGATCTGGTTTGTCGGAATGCTGATCTGGCTGGGAATTTTACTGCGCACGCAGCGCACATTTTCCCGCAAAATACGGGCAGCCACCGTTGAGCAAAGCGCGTTTTCTCCCATGGCCGCACAGTGCCGCAGACAGCTGGGCATCCGGCAGGCCATTCCCGTGGTGGTGCAGAATTATGTCACCTCACCGGCTCTGGCAGGCATTTTGCATCCGCGCATTCTGCTGCCGGCCTGTGCCCACCAAATGGCCCCGGACACGCTGCGCTTTGTGCTGCTGCACGAACTGGGCCACTACAAGCGCCGCGACCTGTGGCTGAATCAGCTGCTGCTGATTTTGCAGTGCGTATACTGGTTCAACCCCCTGATTGGTCTGTTTGCAAAGCCCATTCGACAGGATATGGAGCTGATGAACGACAGCTGGCTGCTGAAAAAACTGGGATCGGAACAGCGTGCTCCCTATTCCCGCTCTCTGGTGGAAGTTCTTGGTCTGACCCGTCGGGTCACACTGTCCAGCCGGATGGTGATGATGTCCGACGGCGGTAAAAACACAGAACGGAGGATCAATATGATGCGTTCTCACGGCTTTTTCCGCAAACATCGTCTGGCAATCGGCCTGTGCTCTCTTGCACTGATTGCCGCCCTGTGCAGTCTTTTCCTCACCAGCAAACCCGCGCAGCTGTCCCCGGAGCAGGCCGCCGACGCGCTTGTGGACAGCATCCAGAACACCGATGGCATGATTCAGTTCACCATTCCGCAGGACGGCCCTGCCGCTGAGGACTGGACGATTCTTATTTCCGGCCGCGCCGTGTTTTCGGACGGCATGAGCATGAGCCTGCATTTCCTGGATGGCGAAACCTGGCAGCCGGGCAAACAGTATGAGTTCAACGCCGCCGAATCTACCCCCAGTGAGCTTTCGCTTTACCTTGCGCTGCCCGGTGATGTGGAGCGGGACGTGGATCTGATGCCTTACTTAAACAGCGCCAGTTCTGCCGAATCCGTGGATATTCCGGTAGCAGAGCTTGCAAATTACACCACCTTTATCGCAGACAATCCGGACCCGGAGCCTGGCAATCTTGCACTCACCGGCCAGCTTTCCCGGGAAGATATGGACGTAATCGTCAACTTGCTGAGCAGCGCCCAGTGGGAAGCCGTTCCCGGCCCGGAATATTGCACCGTTCCGATTCTGAATCTAGTGGATTCCGATGGGCATATGCTGCAGCTGGATCACACCGATGCAAATGATACCCAGCATCTGTTTGCCACCCGCCGGGATAACTTGAAAGAACCCCTGCAAACCTGGATGGTGACAACCGACGTATCGGCTCTGGACCGCATTGGCACGGCGGTCGTTCTGCGCGCAATGGGCAAACCTGTTCCGGCTGCTCAGCAGAGCGGCCCCACCGCCGAACTCGCTGCGGTTCCCTCCTTCAAGGACTATTTCCAGGAGGGTCTTGAGCCGGAACTGAAAAAGCGCGGCTTTGCATACCGTGTGGAGTACGCTGAAAATGACCGTCGCTGGTGGCCCAGCATCGTGTTGGATATCCGGCTTGAATCCGGAGAACCTGTGCAGGAAGAGCAGATGCTTTCTCCGGATCAAAAACTGGTTGTATCCGTAGCGGGCCCACAGAACAATGCCGGAACACTGGGCGCGGATGAACTTGCCGAACCGACTTTTCTGACAAAAGAGCAGCAAAGCGTGTATGACCGTGCCTGCGATACAAGCGGATGGACAATCGGATGTCAGCAAAATCTGCTCAGCACACGTGGTAATTCCTTCGGCAAAGAGGTTCTGGTGCACGACGACCGTTTTGTTCTGGTCGAGAGCCACGACCGTGACTACGAAAAATTCCATCAGGAAATGCTTGAAATATTCACCCCGCAGGCTCTGGAAGATCTGCATTTTGATACGCGCTTTGCCAATTACAACGGACAACTGGCTGTGCGCAACAGCGACTACGGCGGCAGCATTTATGCTTCCTATCAGCCCGACACCTACATTCCCATCTCGCAAACCGCGGACCGGGTGGAGTTTGAGCTTGTGGAACACTCTATTGAACCGCATACCGGTGAAACCGACGATGAATTTATTGCACGCCGTGCCAGAAAGGACTTTGACTGGTCTACGCGTTCCTCTGTCCAGCTGGTAAACACCCCCAACGGATGGCGGGTGGACCGCTTTGCCGGCTGAACCATAATCCGTTTAAAGCAAAACGCCATGAGAAACTTGCAGCAGTTTTCTCATGGCGTTTTTGTTTTGTGCAGAATGCGGTTTGATTGCCGGCACAGTGCTGCACATTACCGACGCAAAACCTATACCATTTTAGTGTACAAACCAGAAAGATATGCTATAATAAGGCCAGTAAGCTGCGCTTTGCGCGCACTAAAAGGAGGAACTGCCTATGCGGATTATTCTGTCCCCTGCAAAAACCATGGTGGAGGATGCAGACAGCCTTGCCCCTGTGGATCTGCCCGCATTTCTGCCCCAGACCTGGCAGATTCTGGACGCTCTGCGTGCTCTTTCCCCTGCACAGCAGCAATCCCTCTGGAAGTGCAACGATGCATTGGCCATGCTGAATACCCAGCGTATTGCTCAAATGGATCTGACACAGCGTCTGACCCCTGCGCTTCTCGCCTATGACGGGATTCAATACCGCAGCATGGCTCCTACTGTTTTTACCGGTCAGGAACTGGACTATGTGCAGAAACATCTGTGCATTCTGTCCGGGTTTTATGGGCTTCTGCGTCCCTTTGACGGCGTAACCCCCTATCGGCTGGAAATGCAGGCCAAGCTGCCGGTGCAGGGCGCAAAAGACCTGTACACCTTCTGGGGCAGTTGTTTGGCGGATGCACTGGCGGCTGAAACCGACACGGTACTGGATCTGGCCTCGAAGGAATACAGCAAAGCAGTAGCACCCCACCTGCCGGATTCTGTACGGCTGGTACACGTTGTATTCGGCCAGCGCAAGAACGGCAAAATCGTGGAGCAGGCGCAGGAATTTACAGAACAGGGATTCCGCTTCAGCGCTGCGGATTCCACATCAACTGAATATGTTTTCATCAAGGAGGAACCCTGATATGCTGGAAATCGGAACCAAAGCCCCGGATTTTACCTTACCCGACAAAGAGGGAAACGCTGTTTCGCTCTTTGATTTTCGCGGCAAAAAGGTCGTACTGTATTTTTACCCCCGCGATAACACCCCCGGCTGCAGCCGTCAGGCCGCAGCGTTTGCCGCTGCCTATCCTCAGTTTCAGGCACTGGGTGTTGAAGTAATCGGCATCAGCAAGGACTCGGTGGCATCTCACCAGAAATTTGCACAAAAGTACGAGCTTCCTTTTGTGCTTCTTTCCGATGCAGATTTGGGTGTTCTCCAAGCTTATCAGGTCTGGCAGGAAAAAAAGACCGCCGGCAAGGTAAGCATGGGAACCGTGCGCAGCACCTATCTGCTGGACGAAGAGGGCCGCATTCTGCTGGCCCAGGCCAAGGTTAAGCCCGATCAGAATGCCGCCGAGCTGCTGGCCTTTCTTCAGGCACAATAAAATTCGTAAGCCGCCAGGTTTTCCACCGCCGGACTTGTGATCTGTGGAAAACATACCGGCCCATACTCTGAAAAAAGCAGCCCCTGCACAAAATCTGTGCAGGGGCTGCTTTTATTCAATTCAAAACGCGGTCAGGCCGGGTTCCACTTGGCATACAGCTTGATGTCACTGCCCACAGTGTTAACATCGAACACCCAGGGCTCCTGAAAATCCTTGTCCAGATACCATCCGCCGAAGGTATACCCTTCCCGGGTGGGAGCTGCCGGCTCTTCTACTGCTTCATCGTACATATGGGTCTGGCTGGGTACATCCGTACCGCCCAGCGAATCAAAGGTGACATTGAAGCCCCGATGATTCAGACCCACAAGCAATACGATAATCAGCGCGATTACGCCGACAACAATGATGGCATCCAGTGCCTTATTGCTGATTTTTGCCTTTTCGTACAGATTGCGGTTGCGCAGCGACACTTCCTTTTCGGGGGTGGGCTGTTCGGCTTGCTGTACCTGGGGCTTTTGCTGTGGTTCCATTGGCTTGTGTCCTCGTAGCTTTCAAAAATCGGGATGCATTACTTGCGGGTGCGGTACTTGCGCATATCGATGGCGCAGGCAACCAGAATGATCAGGCCCTTGATGATGTACTGCCAGTCGGAGCTGACGGACAGGAAGGTCAGACCAACGAAGATGATACGCAGCAGGAATACGCCGGTGATAACACCGCTGATCTTACCAATACCACCAACAAAGGAAACACCGCCGATAACGCAGGCTGCAATGGCATCCAGTTCGTAGTTCAGACCGGTGGTGGCAGAGTTGGAACCGATACGGGCACCTTCGATGAAGCCGGTCACGCCGTACATCATACCGGCCAGCACGAACACCAGTGTGGTGGTGCGGGCCACGTTAACGCCGGAAACATTGGCAGCTTCGGGGTTGGAACCCACGGCGAACATATTCTTGCCGAACTTGGTCTTGTTCCAAATGAACCACATTACAACCGTCAGTACAATGACGTACCACACAAAGTTGGGAATTGCAGTTTTGCCGATTTTCAGAATGGTACCGTTGATCAGCTTCTTGTAGCTGTCATCCAGGCCGGAAATGGACTGGCCGTTGTTGGTGCCCAGCATCAGATACATCAGCAGCAGGCCGTAAACAATCAGCTGTGTGGCCAGGGTCACGATGAAGGGGTGCAGAGCAAAGTGTGCAACAAAGAAACCGTTGACCAGACCCAGCACAGCGCCGACGGCCATAACGATCAGCAGAACTACAAAGGGATTCAGGGTACCCATACCCTTAAACATCTTGTTGGCGTAGTCTGCAAACTGCAGCAGAGATGCAGAAATACATGCCGTCAAACCTACCGCACGGCCTGCGGACAGGTCGGTGCCGGTCAGGATAATGGTGCCTGCAATACCCAGAGCAATGGGCATGCTGGCGGCAGACAGAGAAATAATGTTTACGATGGAGCCCACCGAAACAAACTTGGGGTTGATAACGGTAATCACAATGATACCCAGCACCAGAATCATGTACAGAGCATTTTCGATGAAGAACTCGCTCCACCAGCGTCTTCTGTCTTCCTTGCTCAGTGCCAGATAATCCTCATGGCGCTGTTTGATGTTCAATTTTCCTGCCATTTGTCTTTCCTCCTTACACGTACTTGGCTGCCAGGGTCATAATTTCTTCCTGCAGATCGTGGTCGGTGTCCTTGGGGTTCACTTCACCTGCCAGGCGGCCGCCGGACATGACCAGAATGCGGTCACACACGCCCAGCAGCTCGGGCATCTCGGAAGAAACCATGATCACAGATTTGCCTTCTTTGGCAAGGTCGATGATCAACTGATAAATTTCGTACTTTGCACCCACGTCGATGCCGCGGGTGGGCTCGTCCAGCAGCAGCACTTCGGGATTGGTCAGCAGCCAGCGGCCCAAAATGACCTTTTGCTGGTTGCCGCCGGAAAGCGAACGGATCTTGGTAGACTGATTCGGAGTTTTGATGTGCATGGCCTTGATGGACCAATCGGTCTTTTCGGCCATCTTTTTGTGGTCCAGCAGACCATGGCTCTTGTACTGATCCAGACTGGAGATGGTTGTGTTCTCGCAAATGTCCAGAATGCCGAAGATACCGGTTGCGCGGCGTTCCTCGGTCAGCAGTGCAAAGCCGTTTTTGATGGATTCGCGGGGATTGCGGTTGCGGATGCGTTTACCATGCAGTTTCAGCGTACCGCTTTTCTGCGTGGCAATGCCAAACAGGTTCTCCAGCACTTCGGTACGGCCGGAGCCATCCAGACCGGCAAGACCCAGAATCTCGCCCTTGTGCAGATTGAAGGAAACATCCTGTAGCTTGGAGTACATGGCAGTCAGGCCTTCCACTTCCATGGCAACCTCGCCCACCACGTTGTCCTTGGGCGGGAAGCGGTTGGTCAGTTCACGGCCGACCATCAGCTTAATAATGCGCTCCATGGTCAGTTCCTTGGCAGGCTCGGTGGCCACCCACTGACCGTCACGCATGACGGTAACATCATCCGAAATGCGCAGGATCTCTTCCATCTTGTGAGAGATGTAAATGATGCCGCAGCCCTGATCCCGCAGCATATTGATAATGCGGAACAGGTGTTCCACTTCTTCTTCGGTCAGCGAAGAGGTGGGTTCGTCAAACACAATGATCTTGGAGTCATAGGACACCGCCTTGGCAATTTCCACCATCTGGCGCTGTGCCACAGGCATCGTGCTCATGATCCGCTTGGGGTCTACGTTAACCTCCAGCTTCTCAAACAGCTTTTTGGTGTCGGCGTACATCTTCTTTTCAGACGTAAACGGACCAACGGTGGGATAACGTCCCAGCCACATATTGTCCATCACGTTGCGTTTCAGTGCCTGGTTCAGCTCCTGGTGAACCATGGCCACGCCATTCTCCAGCGCTTCCTTGGAGGTTTTGAAGTTTACTTCTCTGCCCTCCAGCAGAATCTGGCCTGCGTCCTTCTGATAAATGCCAAACAGACACTTCATCAGGGTGGATTTGCCTGCGCCGTTTTCCCCCATCAATGCATGCACGGTTCCCCTTCTCACGGTCAGGGAAACATTGTCCAAAGCTTTGACGCCGGGGAAGGTTTTACAGATGCCTTTCATCTCAAGTAAAACACTATGATCCATATGACCCATCCTCCGCGTTAGTATTGCACTGACATGGATGTAGCTGCCCAGAATATTCCGGGCAGCTACATCCCTCAGTCATAATTCAAAGTCCGTTTATCAAGCAGTGTAAACACCGTAAGGAATGCGGATCTTAGCGCAGCCCTCATCCACGATGTAGTCTGCGGTTTCGTCCATAACAGCCTTGCCGTTGGTTACGTTGCCGGCCAGCTTGGCCAGGCAGCCAGCCATAGCCTCGGCGTCCTGCTTGATGGTGCCGGTCATCTTGCCGTCATCGATCAGAGCCTTAGCAGCATCGGTAGCGTCCACGCCGAACACGGGGATGCTGACAACGCCCTCAGCACCGGTATTGTAGCCAGCGGTGTTCAGAGCAGTTACAGCGCCTTCGGCCATGCCGTCGTTGTTGCAGATGATCAGCTCAACCATGTTCTTGTTAGCCTCGGTGTAGGCAGACAGAATGGTGGTCATGTACTCGTTGGAAGCCTGTGCACTCCAAGTGCCGTTGCGGTCAACCAAGTACTTGTCGGCGTTCTTGGCATCGTAGAACTCCAGAGGAGCCTTGCCGCCTTCGGTCAGAACTGCATCAGCATCTTCAACGCCGTACTGGGTGCGCATCTCGGCCTCGGGGTTGCCTTCCTGACCCTTGAACATAACGTAGCTGATCTTGCCGTCGGCGTTCAGGTCAACGGTATCCCAGTTGGCAACCAGGTAATCGCCGATCAGCTTGCCCTGCATATGGCCGGCCTCAGCAGCGTCGGTGCCAACAAATGCGCACTTTTCATAGCTGTTCACAACGTCGTTGGAAACTTCGCGGTTGAAGAAGATAACGGGAATGTCAGCTTCCTTGGCAGCGTCAACGATGTTCTGAGCAGCATCGTCGGAGCCGGTTTCAACCACGTTTACCAGCAGAGCGGTAGCGCCGTTCTGGATGGCAGTCTTGACCAGGTCGGTCTGGGTGTTCTGCTCGCCCTTGCAGTCAAAGTCGGTGAACTTGATGCCTGCATCGGTCAGTTCCTTGTCCAGAGCGGTACGAACGGTAGAAATGTAAGTATCGCCATAGGTATAGTAGAACACTGCAACGTTACCGGCAGATGCACCGCCGGCTGCACCGCTTTCGGCTGCGCCGCTGGCTGCGGGAGTGCTGTCAGCGCCGCCGCAGGCGACCAGGGACAGGGCCAGGCACAGGGCCAGGGCAATCGCAAGAATCTTTTTCATGTGATACTCTCTCCTTTTCAGTATGTGCTTTTTCTCGCTTCTGGTCAGAAGATCCACCGTGTCCGGGATGTTCCTTCCGACCTGTCACATTTGTTTTCCGTGCGCATTGAAAAGCAAATAGGTGATTGTTGTCAGCTGCATCCGTTTACATGGATTTTCCTTACAGAAGTTTGATCGACTTCTTGAGGCTCACGCGGCCTCTGTATTGTTTAAATAGTACCATTCATGTACCCGAAAGTCAATAAATTCTGTTAAAATGATATTGCTTTTTCATTGAAAAACAATAATTCTTAATATTTTTTCAATAGTTTATAGAAATTGTTGCATCTGCTTTGGTCCCTGAAACTTTGACAATTTTTGGACAATATGGCACATAATATGGACAAATTGTTCATTCCGTCCATCTTCGTTCTTTTTTGCTGCTTGCCGGAAAGCGATCTTGCCGTCTCTTTGCGGGAGTAAAACAAAAAGAGCAATGAGCATTTTAAAATGCTCATCGCTCTTTGGAGCCGGTGGACGGACTCGAACCCCCGACCTGCTGATTACAAATCAGCTGCACTACCAACTGTGCTACACCGGCGTAACATAGTTATTGTACCAGAACGGGGACGATTTGACAAGATGTAATTTTCGAATAATCAGCGCTGATCCCAGGGAATATAGGGACGGGGCTGCTGAACGGCCACATAGGCCGGGCGGATGATCTTACCCATGTTCACCAGTTCCTCCATGCGGTGAGCGCTCCAGCCGGCCAGCCGGGCTACCGCAAAGATGGGCGTATACAGCTGTGTGGGCAGGCCCAGCATCCGATAGACAAAGCCGCTGTAGAAATCCACATTGGCGCTGACACCCTTGTAAATCGGGCGATTTTCGGAAATCACCTCTGCGGCCAGCCGCTCCACTGTGTCGTACAGCCGATATTCATCTTCCATTCCCTTTTCCACGCTCAGCTTTTTCACAAATTCTTTCAGAATGCAGGCGCGGGGATCGCTGAGGGAATATACCGCATGGCCCATACCATAGATCAGACCGCTGTGGTCAAAGTTTTCCCGGTTCAGCAATCCTTTCAGATAGGCACGAATTTCATCCTCATCGGTCCAGTCGTGCAGATGTGCCTTCATATCATCAAACATCTGCACCACCTTGATATTGGCACCGCCATGGCGCGGACCCTTCAAGCTGCACAGTGCGGCCGCCATACAGCTGTAGGTATCGGTGCCGCTGCTGGTGACCACGTGGGTTGTAAAGGTGGAGTTATTGCCGCCGCCATGCTCTGCGTGCAGCACCAGGCACAGATCCAGAATATGAGCTTCCAGCGGTGTATAGGAGGAATCCGCCCGCAGCAGGGTCAGCAGATTTTCCGCTGTGGACAATTCCGGACGGGGTGCGTGAATAAACAGGCTCTTGCCTTCCTTGGAATACACATAAGCCTGATACCCGTATACAGACAGCATGGGGAAAATCGCCAGCAGGTCCATGCACTGACGCACCACATTGGGCAGACTGATGTCATTGGGCCGGTCATCATAGCTGGCCATGGTAAGCACGCCGCGGGCCAGACTGTTCATCATATCCTCCGACGGTGCTTTCAAAACGACATCCCGAACAAAGTTGCCGGGCAGGCTGCGGTAAAACGAGAGCTGATCTTCAAACTCCTGCAATTCATCTGCGGTGGGCAGCTTGCCGAACATCAGCAGAAAAGCCGTTTCTTCAAAACCAAAGCGCCGGGTGTGAATGAAGCCCTGTACAATATCCTCAATGGCATATCCGCGGTAATACAGTTCACCCGGAATGGATACCTTTTTGCCATCCACTACTTTGGACCCCCGAATATCGCTGATCTCGGTCAGGCCTGCCACTACGCCTACGCCGTTCAAATCGCGCAATCCACGCTTTACGTCGTACTTTGTGTAGGCTTCCGGCGCTATATTGCTGTTCCGTACACACATCTGCGCCAGGTTTTCAATGGTGGGCGTAACACGTGAATATTCCGAGATCGTTTTCATAAGTCATCCTCCTTGATAAAGATGAGAGATATTATATCAAACTTTTGTGTAAACCGTATGACTTTTTTCTGATTTTTTATGTAAAATACACGTTCAAAAAATTTTTTGACTTTTTTCAAAAAAACACTTGCATTTTCTGCACCGTCTTGATATACTAATTAAGTACCGCAGCGGTGGCGCAAACAACTGAACATGGGAGCGTTCCCGAGTGGCCAAAGGGGACAGACTGTAAATCTGCTGCGTTTCGCTTCGGTGGTCCGAATCCACCCGCTCCCACCAAAAACCTTGTCAATCGACAAGGTTTTTTTGTTTTATCCGGAACACCGGTTCAGGCCGTCTGCCCTGCTCTGCACATACACAAAAGCCCCGCATCCTGAGCGATGCGGGGCTTTTTACCTATTATATTATTCGCCCTGGGCAATGATGCGGGCCACGTGTACGCCGCTGGCAGATGCATGGGACAGCGAATGCGTGATGCCGCTGCCGTCACCGATCACATACAGGCCATCATACTTGGTCTGCAAATTCTCATTAACCTGCACTTCCATGTTGTAGAACTTGACCTCTACACCGTAAAGCAGAGTTTCGTCATTGGCGGTGCCGGGAGCAATTTTATCCAGCGCATAGATCATTTCCACAATGCCGTCCAGAATGCGCTTGGGCAGCACCAGGCTCAGGTCACCGGGGCTGGCATTCAGGGTGGGGGTCATGAAGGATTCGTCAATGCGCTTCTGGGTGCTGCGCTGACCGCGAATCAGATCGCCGAAGCGCTGCACAATAACGCCGCCGCCCAACATATTGCTCAGGCGGGCAATGCTTTCGCCGTAACCGTTGGAATCCTTAAAGGGGGCAGTAAAGTGCTTTGCCACCAGCAGGGCAAAGTTGGTGTTGCCGGTCTGCTTGGCAGGATCTTCATAGCTATGTCCATTTACGGTTACAATTCCGTTGGTGTTTTCGTTTACCACGGCGCCCTTGGGGTTCATGCAGAAGGTTCGCACCAGATCGCCGTACTTGGGCGTGCGATACACAATCTTGCTCTCATACAGCTCATCGGTGAGGTGAGAGAACACTTCGGCGGGCAGCTCCACGCGCACACCCAGGTCAACACGGTTGGACAGGGTTTCGATGTTCAGATCGCGGCAAACCTTCTCCATCCACTTGGAGCCGCTGCGGCCTACCGAGATAATGCACTGGCTGCCGATATATGTCTTGTCTTTGCAGTGAACTTCATAACCTTCGTCCACCTTGGCAACGCTCTCCACCGGGCAGTCAAAGAAGAACTCGACCTTATCCTTCAGGTGGTTATACAGATGCTCCAGCACCACATAGTTGATATCCGTACCCAGATGACGAACCGATGCATCCAGCAGATGCAGATCGTTTTGCAGGCAGATTTTTTTAAATTTGGTGCCGGAAGTGCTGTACAGCTTGGTGCCTTCGCCGCCATAAGCCATATTGATGTCATCCACATAGTGCATCAGTTCCAGCGCTTTCTGCTTGCCGATGTACTCATGCAGAGTGCCGCCGAAATCGTTGGTGATGTTGTACTTGCCATCCGAGAATGCACCGGCACCGCCGAAACCGCTCATGATGGAACAGCTGGGGCAGTGGATACAGGCCTTAATTTTATCACCGTCAATGGGGCAGTGACGCTTAGCCAGGGTATGACCGCTTTCAAACACAGCCACCTTCAGTTCCGGCTTCAGCTTCATCAGCTCGTAGGCAGAATAAATGCCGCCGGGGCCCGCACCAATGATGATTACGTCGTATTTCATAGCAAATTTCCTCCGTTGCTCCATTGAAAAAAGCAATCTGCGTCCTTTGCAGATTGAAACGAACTCATTTTTGTGGCACTGTCCGTACGCACACTTCTTTCCAGTATAAACTCAAGTGTCGCACTATGTCAATATTTTTTTATGCTTCCTGCATAACCTTTTGAAAAGGCGGAACACTAGGAAAAAACGAAAAAGGAGTGTTTCACTATGGCATACAATCGCAAAGAACAGAACTTTTTAAAGGATTTGCAGAACGATGAAAAACTCTGTGCCGAAAAGTATCATCAGGCTGCCGAAGCCTGCTGTGACCCCGTATTGCAGCAGTTGTTTTCCGAGCTGGAAGAAGCCGAAAGCGATCACTACAATACCGTAACCCAGATGCTGAACTCCGGCGAAGCTCCGGCTCAGGCCACCTCGCAGACCGGCCGCAAGGCAGGTGCCGGCGGCAGCAAGAGCCCCCAGCAGCTGCGCTCCAAGGCTGATGCAGCTGGCAAGCGTCAGGACGCCTACCTGCTCAGCGACCTGCTGTCCACCGAAAAGTATGTATCTGCTGTGTACAACACAGCTGTCTTTGAGTTCGGTGATGAGGCCTCCCGCAAAACTCTGAGCGGCATTCAGCAGCAGGAACAGCATCACGGCAAGCAGCTGGCCGATTATATGATGGCCAACAATATGTACTGCTGATTCAGCAAGCAAAAAACGGACGCATCCGGTTGGATGCGTCCGTTTTTTATGCAGATGGTTTTACCGCTCTTCGCGGAAATAGTTTACGCCAAGACTGCCGGGAATCTGGCTGCTGGCGCTCTTGCGCATACTGCTGATTACCAGCACAACAGCGGTAATCAGGAAAGGCAGCATATCGTAAAACGCCGTGGGAATGTTGATTACCCCGGCGGGCACATAGTATTTCAGCACACGCAGGCCGCCGAACACAAAACTGCCGAAGATGGCCACATGGGGCTTCCAGGCAGCAAAGATAACCAGTGCCACCGCAATCCAGCCCAGACCGCCCACGCTGTCTGCCAGCCACACGCCGCCGTTGATAATCATGCTGCAATAGGCACCGCCGATACCGCAGATGCCGCCGCCCAGCAGGATGTTGACATACTTCCAGCGGTTTACCTGAATGGATGCAGCATCTGCCGCACCGGGATTTTCACCGATGGCCTGCACGTTCAGACCGGTCTTGGTACGGAACAGGTACACAGCACACGCAATGGCAATGGCAATGCCCAGATACACAAAGAGGTTAAACCGGAACAGCAGCGGGCCGACCACAGGCAGATCCGACAGAACCGGAATATGCATGTCTGCCATCTGCGCCGTAATGCCGGCGGGCAATTTCAAGGTGCCGTCCGGGCTTTTGCCCAGCATATAGTAGCCCATGAAGTTGGAAAAGCCGATGCCGAAAATGGTCAGGGTCAGGCCGGTCACGTTCTGGTTAGCCAAAAAGGTTACCGTCAGAATTGCATAGACCAGCGCACCCAGCACACCGGCCAGAAATGCACAAATCAGCGCCACAAACAGATTGTTGGACAGGTATCCGCCCATGAAGCCGGCACAGGCACCCAGAGCCATCATGCCCTCAACGCCCAGGTTCAGGTGGCCCACCTTTTCGTTCAGGATTTCGCCCACCGTACCAAACAGCAGCGGCGTACCGGAAACAATAGCCGCCACCAGAAATTTCAGAAACATATCCATGGCTCAGGCCTCCTTCTCGGCGTTTGCCGTTTTTTCAGGTGCCGCCGGAGCAGCCTTCTGCTTTTTGCGGAACACAAAGGAATAACGCACAAAGAATTCTGCTGCCAGAATGAAGAACAGAATCACGCCTTGCAGAACAGCTGCACTATCCGAAGAAATGCCCAGCTTACTCTGCACAACGCCGCTGCCCTTTTGCAGCACGCTGAACAGGAAGCTGACAACCAGAATCATGCCGGGATGCAGATTACACAGCCAGGCTACCGTGATTGCCGTAAAGCCCACGCCGCCGGCAATGCCGGTGGACAGGGTATTATCAGTGCCCACCGCCTGCAGCATACCGCAGATACCCGCAATGGCACCGGACAGGAACACGGTGCGCAGCACCACCCGTTTTACATGAATGCCTGCATAGCGTGCAGTATCCTGACTTTCGCCCACAACGGAAATTTCATAGCCCTGCTTGGACTCCCGCAGGTAGATGCCCACCAGCACCACCAGCACCACCATAACAATCCAGCCTGCCTGCACGCCCAGGACGGAGCCCAGCTGTGCATTGGGATCAAAGGTTGCAATCTTGGGGAAGCCGTTGGCACTGGGGTCCTGCCAGGGGCCGTTCTGCAAATATACCACCAGGTACAAAGCAATGTAGTTGAACATCAGGGTGAGCAGCGTTTCATTGGTATCCCACTTGATCTTGAAGAATGCGGGAATCAGGCCCCAGATGCCGCCGCCGATCAGACCGGCTACAAAGCAGGCCAGCATCAGCGGAATGTGAGGCCAGTTGGCGTGCCACAGTGCAAAATAGGTGGCAAAAATACCGCCCATGATAATCTGGCCTTCGCCGCCGATGTTCCAGAATTTCATTTTAAAGGCAAGGCTTACGCCCAGGGCGCTAATGCACAGCGGGATGGTCAGTTTCACGGTACCCTGAAAGGCCAGCTTGGAACGGGTTGCACCGCTCACAATCATGCTGTACACCTTAACGGGATTCTGACCGATGGCCAGAATAAACAGGCCGCCGGCCAGAATGGACAGCAGCACGGCGCCCAGGCGGAACAGAATCATCTGTTTGCTGCTGCGCTCGGCACGCTTGACCACACGGAACAAAGGCTCATGGGCCGTCATCTTTTTTTCTGCGTTCATTGGCTCACCTCCCCGGTCATCATCAGACCGATCTGCTCCTTGGTCACATTCTTGGCATCCACCACGCCGGTCACCTGACCATGGCAGAGCACCAGAATGCGGTCACACAGCTCCAGCAGAACGTCCAGGTCTTCGCCGATGTACATCACTGCAACGCCTTTTTGCTTCTGCTGATTCATCAAATCATAAATGACATAGCTGGAGTTGATGTCCAGACCACGCACGGGGTAAGCGGTAATCAGCAGATTCGGCTCGGACTCAATTTCACGGCCCAGCAGCACCTTCTGTACATTGCCGCCGCTCATCATGCGCACCGGAGTTTCAATGCCCGGGGTCACAATGGACAGCTTTTCCACCAGCTTTTTGGCCAGCGCACGGGCGGGAGCGCGATCCACCAGGGGACCCTTGCCCTTGCGGTAGCTCTTGAGCAGCATATTATCCGTCATGCCCATACCGGCCACCAGCCCCATGCCCAGACGATCCTCCGGCACAAAGCTCATGCTGATGCCCAGACCAATGATCTCTTCGGGGGTTTTGCCCAGAATATTCTCCTTGTGATAGAGCACTGCGCCCTTCTGCGCGGGCAGCAGACCTGCAATGGATTCGCACAGCTCTTTCTGACCGCTGCCGGCAACGCCTGCAACACCCAGGATTTCGCCGCTGCGAATATCAAAGGTCACATCATTCAGACCCAGACTGCCGTCTGCACGGGCAACGGTCAGATCCACCACTTTCAGAACGGTCTGCACGTTCACCGGCTCCGGACGCTCAATTTCCAGGCTGACCGCATGGCCCACCATCAGCTCGGTGAGCTTGGCCGGGTCCACGTCTTTGGTTTCCACGGTGCCTTCGGCTTTGCCCTTGCGCAGAATGGTTACCCGATCGCTGATCGCCATCACTTCGTTGAGCTTGTGGGTGATGATGATGATGGCACAGCCATGGCTGCGCATCTGGTTCAAAATGTTGAACAGCTTGTTGGTTTCCTGCGGGGTCAGCACTGCGGTGGGCTCATCCAGAATCAGAATCTTGGCGCCCCGGTAGAGAACCTTCAGAATTTCCACAGTCTGCTTTTCGGAAACACTCATCTGGCAAACCGGTTTTTCCGGCTCAATTTCCAGGCCATAGGTCTGACACAGCTCCAGCACTTTCTTTTTCAGCACCTTGGGGGGAAGGCGCTTTTCCTTGGTGCCAAGCACAATGTTATCCATGGCGGTAAAGGGTTCCACCAGCTTGAAGTGCTGGTGAATCATGCCAATGCCCAAATTCTGCGCGTCGGCCGGGCTGGCAATGGTTACAGGCTGGCCATCCACAAAAATCTGACCTGCGTCGGGGTGGTAAATGCCAGACAGCATATTCATCAGCGTTGTTTTGCCGCTGCCGTTTTCGCCCAGCAGGGCCACAACCTCGCCGTAGCGCACTTCCATATCAATGGAGTCATTGGCTACCACACTGCCAAAGGTCTTGGTAATGCCGCTACACCGAATGGCGCTCGTCAATGCCATGTAATTCACTCCTCTTTTGTCTTTTGTGAAACGTTTTGTTCCTTTCAACCGGAAAAAGGGCGGTTAAAAAACCGCCCTTTTCCCCTCTCAGCAGCTTGCAGCCACTGTTTTTACTTCTTCATGGAAGTGTCGGTGGGATCGGCCACCACGTTGGCAACATACCAGTTGCAGCTGCCGTAGTCAGCACCATCCAGGGTGTGCTTCTCACCGTCAGCACCGTCAATCTCGGTCTTGCCGTCGAACACATCCCACTCGCCGGAGATGATCTTGTCAGCAGCTTCCTGCACAGCCTCAGCAGTGCCCTCTGCTACCAGTTCTTCGTTCAGATCGCTCAGCAGAACCAGGCCGTCAGCCATGCCGCCGAAGTAATCCTCAACCTTCTCGCCGATAACCCAGGTGCCGTCGATTACATTCTGCACAGCAGCGGTGTAGTACTTGCCCCAGTCCCACATAACGCTGGCCAGAGTGGCAGCAGGAGCATCCTTGCCCATATCGCTGTTGTAGCCGATGCCCCACTTGCCGGCCTTCTCAGCTGCCAGCTGGGGGTTGGGAGTGTCGCAGTGCTGAGCAATCACATCGCAGCCATCGTCCAGCAGAGCCTGTGCAGCATTGGTTTCACCCTCGGGAGTGTACCAGCTGTTGGTTACCTTAACATAGACCTTGGCATCGGGGTTCACGCTGGCAACGCCCATTGCAAAGGCGTTGATGCCGCTGGTAACCTCGCCGTTGGCCTGGCCCATAGCAGCCACGTAACCGATCTTGTTGCTCTCGGTCTTCATGCCGGCCACGATACCGCTCAGGTAACGAGCCTGGTAGATACGGCCGAAGTAGTGGTTCATGTTGGTGCCGTTGGACTTGTAGCCGGTGCCATGGCTGAACAGCACATTGGGATACTTGGCAGCCAGCTTTTCGCAGGTGTCCATGTAGCCCCAGCTGGTAGCGAAGATGATGTTGCAATCTTCTTCCATGCACTCAGTGATGGCGTTTTCGATGGCGGTGGTGTCACCGTCGTCAACGTTGTTCTTGCGAACGATCTGCTCGTTGCTCAGGCCCAGAGTCTTCTGCATCTCAACGATGCCTGCGTCGTGAGCGGGAGTGTAGCCGGAACCGGCTGCGGGATCACCAATGTGGATTACGCCAACCTTGATGTCCTCTTTGGCAATACCTGCGCCCTGTGCCTCGCCGGAAGCAGCAGATTCACTGCCGGAAGCAGCGGGAGCGGATGCAGCATCGCCGCAAGCCACCAGGCTCATGGCCAGCATAGCCACGACCAGGAGAATGCTCAATACCTTTTTCATAAAGACAAGTCCCCCTAAATGTTTTTGTAATATGAATGCGGAGCCTTACAGCCCCACCGCGCCGGTTGCCGCGGCCCTGAAGCGGCCCGGCTTCGACTGTGCTCGACGCGGTTCGTACATTTTTATTGTAAGAGAGCCGCAGAGCAAATGCAATACTTTGGGGTGCGGTTCAGCCTTATGGCCAAGCCAGCCACACCGGCCCGGGACAAATTGGGCAGTTTAACAAAAATTTCACCGAATCGAGCTTAAAAGTCATACTTTTTAACGAGGAAAAGTCATACTTTAAAACCCTGAAAAGTACGACTTTTCAGGGCTTTGGTTTGCGGCATAATAACCGTATATCAATATTTTTTACAGATCGTGGTTGCGCCGCACCGCTTCCCAGCGCTCAAACTGCGCATCGTACTGCTGCTCCAGCCAGCTGCGGGCTTCATTCAGTCCCTCTTCGCTCAAGGGGAAATCTGCCGACTGCTTTTCCTCATCCGGGGTCTTGTCCAGACACCAGGGTTCCGGCCAGATGGTGGTGTGAATCTGCTCTTCCACCGGAGTCATCACAAAACGCATTCCCCGGTAGCTGCCGGAAAAAATACCGGTATTAGTCAGATACAAAAGCCCCGGCACGTGCCGAAACGGCTGATTGCTTCTTCTTGCCATTTTGCTTCTCCTTTCAGGGCTGCTGCGGCTCGTCCTCGCCGGTGCCGCCCACTTCATCCAGATGATTTTCCCACAGATAATGCCGGGTTTCCCGCACAATCACTCCGCTGAACAGCAGCACCGAAATCAGATTGGGGAACGCCATCAGACCGTTCATCAGGTCTGAGAAGTTCCACACCAGATCCAGGTTGACCACTGCACCCGCAAATACCATGCACAAAAATACTGCGCGGTAAACCGCAATTCCTCTGCGGCCGAACAGATACTCCATACTGCGCTCGCCGTAATAGCTCCAGCCCAGAATTGTGGTAAAGGCAAATACTGTAAGCGCCACAGTGAGCACATAGCGCCCGCCCGGCAGCAGATCAAACGCAGCCTGGGTCATGCCGTCATCACTCAGGCCGGCAAACTGCTGAGGCAGCCGCAGGCCGGTGCTCACAATCACAAGACCGGTCATAGCGCACACCACCACGGTGTCCCAGAAGGTGCCGGTCATGCTGACCAGTGCCTGCCGTACCGGATTGCGGGTCTGGGCCGTAGCCGCCGCAATGGGTGCAGTACCCAGACCGGATTCATTGCTGAACAGGCCCCGGGCCATACCGTATCGGCAGGCCACCATCAGGGTGCTGCCCACAAAACCGCCGGTGGCAGCGCGGGTGGTAAAGGCCGACTGCAAAATCAGATTTAAGTATAGTTCAAAATGCACCAATGCACAAGGTATATCCCGGCCGAAAAACGGCCAGGCTCTGGGCAGAATCCTTACAGCCGCTATAAAGGAGGGCGATTCTTTGTCTGCTTACACAGATTTTGCAGATGAGCTGTACGGCGAAGGCCGGGGCCAGGTACCACCGGGTGTAACCGTAACCACTGCTCACTGCGGTTCCATCACGCTGACCCGCGTGCACATCTGCCGCCCGGGTCTTGCCAGGCCCATGGGCCGTTATATCACGCTGGAGCTTCCAAAGGGTCAATTCCCGGATGATCGGAACCACCGTCTGGCCGGGGCTCTGGCTTCGGAGCTTCGCAGCCTGCTGCCCACCGCCGGACTGGTGCTTGTGGCAGGGGTGGGCAATCGCCGGGTCACCGCCGATGCTCTGGGCCCCCGCACCGCAGGGCAGATTCTGGTTACGCGGTGCAGCGGCGGCCTTTCCGCCTGTGGGCTGGGGCTGCGGCCGGTGGCCGCCGTTGCACCGGGAGCCGCAGGCATTACCGGCATCCCCCTGATTCAGGTTCTGCGCGGACTGGTGCAGCAGCTGAAACCGGCTGCCGTGCTCTGCGTGGACAGTCTGACCAGCAGCGACCCGGTGCGGCTGGGCCGCACCATCCAGCTCAGTGATGCAGGTCTTTGTCCTGCGCAGCCCGGCAAGGCAGCGATTACCCGGCAGCAGCTGGGCGTGCCGGTGATTGCACTGGGGCTGCCCACACTGGCTGACGGCGAGAACTTTTGCGGAAGGCCCGGCTTTATTCTGTGCCCGCAGGATCTGGATGTTCTGGTGCGCCGCGGATCTGCTCTGCTGGCTCTTTCCGTAAACCGGGCCTTGCAGCCCAGCCTGAGCCTGCCGGAGCTTTGCTGGCTTTCCAACTGAACTTGTCCGAAAAATTTCCCGTTTCCCGCATGAACCCGCCCCGGCCCCGCATACCCTGCTATTGGGATGCGGCGCGTCCTGATTCTGAAAAACGGGTGGTGATGAGATTGCAGCAGGCAAAACGGGCGGCCTGCGCTCTGCTCACCGGTGCACTGGGGGCTGCAACCCTTTTTTGTGCCCGGCACGCCGGGCAGACGCTGCCCTTGCAGCAAAGCTTTTGGGCCGCGGGCAGCTTTCTGGCAGATCCGGCGGCAGCCACTGTGGCTGCCCTGCACACGATGGATGATCTGCTTCCCCGCCCGCCGGAGCCCGAAGTTCCGGCAGAGGCCGCAGCTCCGCCGGTATCTCAGCCCGCAGATGTGCCCACACCGGAGCCTGCGCCCACCGCTGCGCCGGCTCAGGACCCCGGCCCCGCACCGGAAGGCGCAGGAAAAATCATCAGCTCCCACTACGGGAACGGCCAGGGTGACAACTACATTCCCTGCGGTGCCGGAACGGTTCGCAACTGCACATCCCTTGCCCGCAGCGAAGTGGAAGCGATTATTGCACAGGGCCTGCCCTTTTCCATTGAAGCCAACAGCAGCGAGCCTCAGGTGCTGATTATGCACACCCACACCACGGAAAGCTATGAGGACATGGAGCGTCCCTGGTATCATCCGGATGCCACCAGCCGCACCACCGACGAAACCCGAAACGTAGTAGCGGTGGGCGCAGCCATGGCACAGCAGCTGAATGCGGCGAGTGTATGCACCATTCAGGACACCACCCTGCACGATTATCCCAGCTACAACGGCAGCTATGAGCGCAGCAACGCCACGGTGCGCCGCTTATTGCAGGAGCATCCCAGCATTAAGGTGGTGCTGGATGTACACCGGGATGCCATTATCCAGCAGGACGGCACCTGGGTAAAGCCGGTGGCAGACCTTGCCGATCAGGGCCCCTGCGCTCAGGTGATGCTGATCTGCGGAGCCGATCGCGGCGGCAATCTGCCGAATTTCCGGCAGAATCTGCGGTTTGCGGCGGCCTGGCAGCGGGCCATGACGGAAAACTGGCCCGGCCTTGCACGGCCTGTACTCTTTGACTATCGCTACTACAATCAGGATCTGACCACCGGCAGTCTGCTGATTGAGGTGGGCGGTCACGCCAACACGCTGGAAGAAGCGGTAAATGCCGGTACCCTGGCCGGAAAGGCCCTGGCCAAAGCTCTTTTGGGTCAGTAAATGAACAGAACGCACAATGGTTGATGCAAAAGTTTGTGGGCACTGCATCTTGACTTTCAAACTCCTGTTTTACCGCAGGATTTCTGCTTGACACCACCCCGGCTGAGGTGGTAGCATAGTGGATAACAGCAACGACGAAGAAAAGTACGGCAGGAAACAAGGCCATAAGCGAGCGGGGGATGGTGAAAAGCCCGCGCCGACGCCCTGCCCGAAGAACCCTTCCGAGCCGCAAACCGAACCCCCGAACCTTGCAGGTTCTGCTGGGCAGTAGGAGCGCCGTGACAGCACGTTACAGCTGGCCGCCTTTACCCGCCGGCGTTATGCATAAGCGGAAGAGGGCGCAAAAGGGGCCGCTTCCATTGGGAAAGCGGCAATTTAGGTGGCACCGCGGATCCGGCAGCGATTCGTCCTAAACAGTGTTTAGGCGAATTTGGGCTGCCGGATTTTTTATGTTAAAGGAGAACGATCATGGAACGCATCACCATTGCAGAACTGTTCAAAAACACCCCGGAGGCAGAATCCTCCATCACCGTGTGCGGCTGGGCCAAGACCGTGCGCGATTCCAAAAAAATCGGCTTCATCTCTCTGAACGACGGCAGCAGCTTCAAGAGCCTGCAGGTTGTGTTCGAGGCAGATAAGCTGGACAACTACCGTGAGATTGCCAAGTCCGGCGTGGGCACCAGCCTGCGTGTGGAGGGCCGTCTGGTTCTGACCCCCGACGCAAAGCAGCCCTTTGAGCTGAACGCCGACAAGATCGAAGTTCTGGGCGAATGCCCCTCCGACTATCCTCTGCAGAAGAAGCGTCACAGCATTGAGTTCCTGCGCACCATGCCGCATCTGCGCCCCCGCACCAACACCCTGTCTGCGGTGTTCCGTGTGCGCTCTACCGCAGCTTATGCCATCCACCGTTTCTTCCAGGAGAACGGCTTTGTTTACGCCCACACTCCCCTGCTCACCGGCAGTGACTGCGAGGGTGCAGGCGAGATGTTCCGCGTAACCACCCTGGACCTGAACAACATACCCAAGTGCGAGGACGGCAGCGTGGACTGCAAGCAGGATTTCTTTGGCCGTCCGGTCAACCTGACTGTGTCCGGTCAGCTGGAAGCCGAGGCAATGGCCATGGCATTCGGCAAGGTTTACACCTTTGGCCCCACCTTCCGCGCTGAGAACAGCAACACCCCCCGCCATGCTGCCGAGTTCTGGATGATCGAACCGGAAATGGCTTTTGCCGATCTGACCGACTACATGGACACCGCCGAGGCCATGACCAAGTACGTGATCCGCTACGTTCTGGAAAACTGCCCCGATGAGATGGCTTTCTTCAACCAGTTTGTTGACAAGGGCCTGCTGGAGCGTCTGGAGGCTCTGGTGGATGCCGACTTCGGCCGCATCAGCTACACCGAGGCTGTGGAAATTCTGGAAAAGAACAACGACAAATTCCAGTACCCTGTACATTGGGGCACTGACCTGCAGACCGAGCACGAGCGCTTCCTGACCGAAGAAGTCTTCAAGAAGCCCGTATTTGTAACCGATTATCCCGCCGAGATCAAGAGCTTCTATATGCGCCGCAACGCCGACGGCAAGACCGTGGCCGCTGCTGATATGCTGGTGCCCGGCGTGGGCGAGCTGATCGGCGGCAGCCAGCGTGAAGAGCGCCTGGACGTACTGGAAGCCCGCATGAAGGAAATGGGTATGCCGCTTGAGGGTTACGAGTGGTATCTGGATCTGCGCCGCTTTGGCAGCGTACAGCACGCCGGTTTCGGTCTGGGCTTTGAGCGCCTGATCATGTACCTCACCGGTGTTTCCAACATCCGTGACGTCATCCCCTTCCCCCGCACTGCCGGCTCCTGCCAGTAATCCGTGCCGTTTCCGGCAAACCATCTGCATTTAAAAAGAAGCACCCCGAACCGGGGTGCTTCTTTTTTATTCGTTTGCCGGTAAAGTTTGTGCGGGCGTATCGTATAAAAGGCTGAAGCGCTTTTTATCCCGGCTGCGCAGCAGCAACAGCAGCGCAACATTGAATACACCGATGCACACCAGAACACTCCAGACCCGTGCCATGGAAATTCGGTCCGCAATCAGGCCGATGCCTTGCAGGCAGATACCCTGCAGCAGCATATCGAACACGCGGGATATGGAAGCAATGCGGCCGCGATGGCTTGCCGGAACACGCCGTGTTAAATACGGCTGATGGCCAAGTGTGTTGCCCACTTCGCCCACCGTAAAAATGGCCATGGCCACATAGTACAGCGGAATCACGCACTGACACAGGATAAAGC
>RCNI01000218.1_pt1 | contig 37958 bp, 32 predicted proteins | sample 2041151 | NCBI WGS metagenome assembly RCNI01 (sample SAMN09708214, study PRJNA481090) | feces metagenome | isolation source: feces | place: Antarctica: Albino Rookery
GCCGTTTCTGCGGTACATTCTGCAAAATGGATGAATTATCTGACTTCGGACACCGCCGTGGTGGCAAACCAAATGACGGCCCTGCTCCCGGGACTTGCGGGAATGCTGGTTCAGCTTTTTGGTGCGCTGTGGGCCGTGCTGGTGCTGGAGCCAAAGCTGGCGTGGCTCATTTTCCCGGTGGGATTGCTGCTGGTGGTGTTTTCTGCCGCCTTCCGCCGCCGGATGAAGGCGTTGCATAAGCAGGTGCAGGAGACGGACGGCGAGCTGCGTCTGAGCCTTCAGGAGCAGCTTTCCGGCATGACCGTGGTGCGGGCCTACTCCGGCGAGGAGCGGGCCAGGACGCAGGCTGCCGAAAAAATGGCGGATCACAAAAAAGCGAGAATGCGCCGCTGCACTTTTTCCAATCTCTGCAATGTGGGCTTCGGCGCAGCCATGCGGGGCGGCACCCTGCTGGGGGCCATCTTCTGCGGCTACGGTATTTTGTCCGGCACCATGAGCGTCGGTAATCTGGTGGCGGTGATGCAGCTCATGGGGCAGGTACAGGGGCCTATGGCGAACCTTTCCGGGTTTGTGCCCCAGTATTATTCCCTTGTTGCCAGCACCGAGCGGCTCATGGAGGCGGAAAGCCTGCCGCAGGAGCCGGGTGAGGAAAGCGTGACAGATGCCGAGGCACAGCGTTTTTATGCAGAGGATATGGCGGCGCTGGAGCTGGAGCAGGTGGATTTTGCCTATGGGGATGACCCGAAAAATGTGCTGGAGAACTTCTCGCTTCTTGTAAAAAAGAAGGAATATGTGGCATTTACCGGCCATTCCGGCTGCGGAAAAAGTACGGTTTTTCGCCTGCTTCTGGGGCTTTACATACCGCAGAAGGGACAGTGCGCTGCGGTGGATCATGCCGGAAAGGCGTGGAATCTGCGGCGGTACCGGCGGCTGTTTGCCTATGTGCCGCAGGGCAAGTTTTTTATGAGCGGCACCATTCGGGATGCCGTGACTTTCTCGGAACCGGGCGGTGCAGAACGGGAAGCGGAAATCTGGCAGGCACTGGAAACGGCCTGCGCCGCAGAATTTGTCCGAAAGCTGGAACAGGGCCTCGATACTCCCTTGGGGGAGCAGGGCTTGGGGCTTTCGGAGGGACAGCTTCAGCGGCTGGCCATTGCCCGGGCGATCTTTTCCCGGCGGCCTGTGCTGCTTCTGGATGAGGCCACCAGTGCGCTGGACGAGGCAACAGAAAAGCAGGTACTTTCCAATCTTCGGGTTATGACGGATCGGACGGTGCTGATTGTCACCCACCGACCGGCAGCGCTGGAAATCTGCGACCGTGTCATTGACTTCGGGACATAAAACGGAGAGAAATTTTGTGACAAATTCAACAAAGCAGGGCGGAAATACCGCCCTGCTTTCTCTTTGCTCTTCGGGGCGAAAAGCGGAAAAATCCATTGCCAAACGGAGCGCAGCGTGGTAGTATGGGCTGAGAAAATCCAGAGATAAAGGAGACGACCCAGATGGAAACCATGTGTGTGCAAAGCGGCGGCGTGAGCCTTTGCTTTGATCCCGAAACCCTGCGTTTTACCGTTACTGCCCGGGGCGAAAGCTGGCAGTGGGGCGAAGGCTATGAGGGAAAAATCGTAACCAAAGAGGAGCAGACCATCTATTTTCACGAGGCGGGTTCGATTACCCACAATCCGTGGAAAACCGGCGTGGGTGTGGGCATCCGCAGCACCTACCGGGATTTTACCGCAGACGGAAAGACTGCTGCCTTTGCTTTTGAGACGATTGCGTGGATCGAAGAAGCTACAGGCGATGTGTATTTCGAGTGGCTGCCCCTGAACGACGAGGGGCTGGAAGTCAAAGCGGTTTACTGGCCCGGATATATGGAATTTGACAATCCCAGCGACCGCTGGTACAGCGTTCTGAACATCCTGCAGGGTCTGCTTCTGCCCAACACATGGGAAACGGAAGTGACAAAGCTGGGCTTTGACGGCCAGATGTGCAGCAGCACCGCCTATATGCCGTGGTTCGGACAGGTAAGACCCGGTGCGGGCTACATCGCCATCTGCCAACAGCCTTGGGATGCCGCCTATCAGGTGGATCATCCTGCCGCAGGCCCCTATTCTCATGTGTCCGTCCGCTGGCTCCCCAGTCTGGGAAAAATGGCCTACCGCCGGACTATGCGCTATACTTTCCTCGGCAGCTGTGACTATAACGACCTCTGCAAGGTCTACCGCCGGTATGTGCAGGAGACGGGGCTGTTTACCACCCTGCGGGAAAAAGCCGCCAGAAATCCTCTTGTGGATAAGCTCATTGGCTCTGCCATCGTTCACAAGGGCATCAAGACCCATGTTTCCCCCAGTTCCCGGTACTATGATGCGGAGCATCCCGAGAAAAACGACAATCTGGTGCCCTTTGCCCAGCGTGCGGCGGAAATCCGGCACTACCACGATAAGGGTGTCGAAAAGCTCTATCTCCATCTGGACGGCTGGGGAGATCCGGGCTATGACAACAAGCACCCGGATTATCTGCCCGCCTGTGAAGCGGCCGGCGGCTGGGAAGGCCTGAAAAAACTGTCTGACACCGTGGAAAGCTGCGGGTATATGTTTGGCCTTCACGATCAGTACCGGGATTACTACTGGGACGCTCCCAGCTTTGACAAGGAATTTGCCTGCCACCGGACGGATGGCTCCGTATTTGAAATGTCCTGCTGGGCAGGCGGCAGACAGAGCTACCTCTGCGCCACACAGGCACCCTACTATGTGAAGCGGAATTTTGAAGAAGTTCTGCGCCACGGAATTCATCTGGAGGCATCCTATCTGGATGTGTTCACCTGCAATGAGGCGGACGAGTGCAGCCATCCCTGGCACCGGATGACCCGGAAGGAGTGTCTGGAGTACCGAAGCGCCTGCTTCCGATACCTGTGGTCGAAGAATATCCTTCCCAGCTCCGAGGAAGTAACGGACTGGTCTATGCAGAGTCTGGTATTTGCCCACTACGGCCCCTATGACTTCATGCTTCAGCCTCCCGGAAGCCCCCGGAAGGGCATCCCCACGCCGCTGTTTAACCTTGTTTACCACGACTGCCTGATTTTGCCGTGGCTTATGGATCGGATCGAGGGGCAGGAGGACTATATGCTCTACGCACTGCTGAACGGCGGCGGTGCCTATCTTGATAAGGATGGCGCATATCCCAACTGCGACGGCGCTTTTGACGATGCCGCAGCGGAAAAACAGCTGGACGAGGAAATTGCCCGGTATCGCATCGTGTCCCGCTTGCAGGAGCGGGTGGCAAAGTGCGAAATGGTGCGCCACGAATTTCTGGACGGCGACTGGATGCGTCAGCGCACAGTTTTCAGCGACGGAACCGTTGTTACTGTGAATTTCCGGGACAACACCTACGATATTTCTTCGGAGCCGTAAAAACTATCGGCTCAGTCGGATGGCGTCTGCTCTGTTTTTGAGAATAAGTTGACACCATCTGCCTGAAAAGGTATAATATAGGGTGCTATTACGGAGGAATGAGTATGGAAGAAGTTGAATTTTTGCCGGTTTTGCTGGCAAGTGATATCAATGTATACAGTATGGCACGGGCATTTCACGAGGCTTATGGTGTAAAGTCTCTGGTGCTGGCACGAAACAGCAGCGGTGTCATCGACGGCAGCCGCATCCTTATGTACCGGGAAGTGCCGGATTTGAACAAAACCGATGTGTTTCTCGAAACCATGGCGGCAGTTTATCAGGAATTCGGTCAGGATAAAAAGCTGCTGCTCATGGGCTGTGCAGACCATTATGTGCGGCTGATCGTGGAAAATAAGGACAAGCTGAAGGATCGCTTTGTGCTGCCTTATTCCGACAAGGAGGTACTGGATCACATTGTGCTGAAGGAAACCTTCTACCAAATGTGCGAGCAGTACCACATGGACTATGCCCGTACCTTTATCTATACCCCGGATATGGATTTCCGGTTTGATTTGGGGAATATGCGGTATCCTCTGGTGCTGAAGGCATCGGACAGCGTAAAATATCACCGCAATAAATTTGAGGGCTTCCACAAAGCCTATTTCATCGACAACCGGGAGCAGCTGCTGGACACGCTGCGCCTCATTTACAGCAACGGCTACGATGACAATATGATCATTCAGGAGAAGGTGCCGGGTGACGATTCTTCTCTTTATGATTTGCAGATCTATGTGGGCAGCGATCACAAGGTAAAAATGATGAATCTGGGCAATGTGCTTCTGGAAGAGCATACGCCCACCGCCATCGGCAACAATGCAGCCACCATCACTCTGTCGGACTATAATGAGGAGCTGCTGAAAAAAATCCAGTTCTTCCTGGAGGATATCGGCTACGAGGGCTTTGCGGACTGCGACCTGAAATACGATTCCCGGGACAATAATTACAAGATTTTTGAAATCAATATCCGTCAGGGCAGAAGTCACTACCGGGTTACCGGCGGCGGATATAATCTGGCAAAATATGTGGTAGACGATTATATCTACCATAAGGATATTCCCACTACCTATGTGAAAGAACCCTATTTCTGGCATGTGGTGCCGCTGGGTGTCGTGTATCGGTATGTGAAGGATCAGGAAAAAATCCAGCAGGTAAAAGCACTGGTGAAGCAGGGCAAGGTCTGTGATTCCTTCTATTATCCGGCGGATATGAATCTCAAGCGCCGCATTTTGTATTGGCTGCGGAATTTGAACCAGTTCCGTAAATTTAAGAAATACTATCGCTGAGTTCCGTGAAATTTTACGCAGAAGAACTGAAAAAAGCAGGAGCAGGCGGCAAAGTGCGAAAGGGTGCGCCACGAATTTCCGGACGGCGACTGGATGCACCAGCCCACGGTTTTCAGCGGCGGAACCGTTGTTACCGTGAATTTCCGGGACGGCACCTGCGATAGTTCTCTGACAGAATCAAGAAACCTGCCCTGACCGAAGCTATGGCCAGGGCAGATTTTTCGGTTTTTACGGTATTTTTTGGGAAGGACATCCAAGTCCTAAAATACGGCAGGCGAGCATCTGCAATTGACAGAGGTAACGGTGAGAGTTATAATGAAACCTAATAGTATTTTGCAGTAAAGGAGATATGTCCATGCTGAAATTTGAAGAACGGGAATTTATTCCTGTGCTGCTTGGCGGAGATATCAATACATACAGTGTGGCACGGGCGTTTTATGAAGCATATGGTGTAAGATCCTATGTGTTCGGAAAATACCAGACGGGCCCCAGTTTTTGCAGCCGGCTCACGATCTACGAGGGCAACGAGGCAATCGATACCGATGCCTATTTCCTCCGGCGGATTCGCCGTTTTTCCGATGAGCATAAAGATAAAAAAATTCTTCTGATCGGCTGCGGCGACAGCTATGTGGCGCTTGCCAGCAAGCATAAAGCGGAGCTGCCGGAGAATGTGATCGCTCCCTATATCGATTTTTCTCTGATGGACAGCCTCCAGCAGAAAAAGCGGTTTTATGAGCTGTGCGACAAGCACGGCGTGGACCACCCCAAGACCATTGTGTACCAAAAGGAAATGGGACTGGACTTTGAATGTCCGTTCTCCTATCCTCTGATTCTGAAGCCGTCCAACAGTATCGCCTACTGGGAGCATCCCTTCCCCACTCAGAACAAGGTGTACAAGCTCGGTTCCAGAGAGGAACTGGAGCAGGTCATCACCCAGATCTACGATGCGGGCTATGACGATTCTCTGATTATTCAGGATATGATTCCGGGAAATGACGAGTATATGCGGGTTCTTACCGCTTATTCCGACAGAAACGGCAAAGTGAAGATGATGTGTCTGGGTCATGTGCTTTTGGAAGAGCATACGCCCCACGGCTCCGGCAATCACGCTGTTATTCTGACCGAGCAGAATCAAGAACTGATGAAGAAAGTAAAGAATCTTCTGGAAGACCTGCATTATGTGGGATATTCCAACTTTGACATCAAGTTCGATCAGCGGGACAATACCTACCGCTTCTTTGAAATCAATACCAGACAGGGCCGCAGCAATTACTATGTTACGGGTTCCGGCCTGAATATTGCAAAATATTTTGTAGAAGACTATATCTATCAGAGGGACATCCCCTATACGGAAGCCACCGGCGAGCATTTGTGGATGACGGTCCCCAGAGGCGTTGCCTATAAGCATATCAAAAATCCCGAATACACAGCCACGGTTCGCCGCCTCATCAAAGAGGGCAAAATGGTCAACCCTGTGTTCAAGCGGGGCGATCTTGCGTGGAACCGTTTCCTGCGCATGGCAAAGACGCATTTGAAGCAGTACAGCAATTTCGACAAGTATTACAAATAGAGGTTACGCTATGGAGCATAATGGGATGAGAAAAAAACTGGGAGTCATCGGCGGAATGGGGCCGGAGGCCAGCAGCTATTACTATGAAAATGTCATTCGGCATACCCGCGCGGAAAAGGATCAGGACCATATCGATATGATCCTGCTGAGCCACGCCACCATGCCCGACAGGACGGAAGCAATCCGGACCGGTGACGACGCCCATCTCATCCGGCTCCTGCAGGAGGATGCCCGGACGCTGGAGCAGCTGGGAGCAGCCAATATCGCAGTGACCTGCAATACATCCCACAGCTTTTATGAGCAGATACAGAGTGCCGTGAAAATCCCGGTGATCAACATGATCCGGGAAAGCGTTGCCTATGCCGTCAGACAGCATGAGAATGTGAAAAAAATAGGAATCATGGGAACAGACGGAACGCTCCGCACGGGACTTTATCACAGAGAGTGCGAAAAAGCGGGGGTGACCCCTGTGGAGCTTTCGGCGCAGCGGCAGAAAGATGTGATGTCGCTGATTTACGATGAAATCAAAAAGGGACAGCCCGGCGATCCGGAAAAATTTGCCCGCATTATGGATGAGTTTATCCGTAAGGGCTGCGATGTGGTAATCCTTGCGTGTACTGAGCTTTCCGTGTACAAGGGCAGGCATCCGGTGCCGCCCATCTGTCTGGATGCTATGGATGTGCTGGTGAAGGAATCCATTATCCGTTCCGGAGCGGAATATATATAGATCAGGAGTAAATAATGGCAGAAATGAAATTTTATCCTATCGGTTTCTATGCAGAGGAACTGAAAAAAAGAGGAATGTTGAAGGAATATGCCCCCAACGGACAGGGGGACAAGGTCATCACCACGCTTACTTATGACTCAAGAGAAGTAAAGCAGGATACCATGTTCATCTGCAAGGGCGCCGCCTTCCGGGCGGAGTACCTGACCCAGTCCATCCGGGCCGGTGCGGTGTGCTATGTGAGCGAAACCGCATACGAAACCGATTCTCCGGCGGCCTGCCTGCTGGTAACGGACATCCGCAAGGCCATGGCGGTTCTTGCAAACCTGTTTTATAACCGCCCCTGGGAAGACCTGACCCTCGTGGGTGTAGGCGGAACCAAGGGAAAATCCACCTCCGTCTACTACATGAAGGCGGTGGCTGACGACTATCTGGCATCTCTGGGGAAGAAAGACAGCGCTGTGATCTCCTCCATCGACATTTACGACGGAAAAACCACGGTGGAGTCCCACATTACCACTCCGGAGGCCGTGGAGCTTCAGCAGCACCTGAGAAATGCGGTGGACAGCGGTCTGGAATTTGCCCAGATGGAGGTATCTTCTCAGGCTCTCAAATATCACCGGGTGGACGGCATGAAATTTGATGTGGGCATCTTCCTCAATATCTCGGAAGACCATATCAGCCCCGTTGAACACGCCGATTTTGAAGATTATCTCTCTTCCAAAATGCTCATGTTCCCCAAAACCAAAACCGCAGTCGTCAATCTGGATGCAGACCAAATTGAGAGAATTCTCAGAGAAGCACAGGCGGCGGAAGAGGTGCTGACCTTCAGCACAAAGAACGAAAAAGCGGATTTCTATGGCTATAATATCCGGAAAGTTGGAAATGAAACCAGATTTTCCGTCAGATGCCGGGAATTTGACGAGGAATTTGTCCTCACCATGCCGGGACTTTTCAATGTGGAAAATGCGCTGGGCGTTATTGCGGCGGCAGTGAAGCTGGGAATTCCCGTGCGTTTTATCCGCTCGGGACTGGAGCGTGCCAGATCCAGCGGGCGGATGGAGCTTTACGCCAGCGAGGATCGGGAGCGGATCGCCATTGTAGACTATGCCCACAATAAACTCAGCTTTGAGAAGCTGTATTCCTCCATGCGGGAGGAGTACCCGGATTATCAGATCGTGGCAATTTTCGGCAGTGCCGGCAAGAAGGCGCTGATCCGCCGCCGTGACTTGGGAACCATCGCCGGACAGTATGCCCAAATGGTGTATTTAACGGCAGAGGACCCCGGTGCGGAGCCTGTGGAAGATATTTCCAGAGATATTGCACAGTATGTGCAGGCGCAGAACTGCCCCTATGAGATGATCGAGGACAGAGGCGAAGCCATCCGCACGGCTATGGAAAATGCCCGGGGAAAAACCATTTTCCTCATTACCGGAAAGGGCAGGGAAACCCGGCAGAAATACGGTTCGGAGTATATCGACTGCCCCTCGGATGTGGACTATGTTCAGAAATATCTGAAAATCTATGATGAAACCCACGGATGCACCGTGGGCGTGTAACCAAAAGAAATATCCGGCAGAAAGCGGGAAAAACCTGCTCTCTGCCGGATTTTTTATACTTTTTTGGAAATGCTTTATTTGTCGTGGGACAGAATCAGATGGGTAAGATCCTGAGCAAAGCGGGCAGTCTTGTCCTCGTGATCCAGCTCTGCGTTGTATTCCACAATGTCGCAGGAGCAAACGGGCAGATGCTCCATCAGCTCGTTCATCACATAAAATGCCTCGCCCTCATGGAATCCGGAGGGCACGGGGACGGATACGCCGGGAATCAGCTTGGGGTCCATCACATCAATGTCGAAGCTGATATGTACATGCTTCAGATGCTTCAGGTGGGCGATGCTTTCTTCCAGACAGGCGTGGATGCCTCGCTGGGCAATGGTTTCGTAGGTGTAGTGGCAGATGCCCAGTTCCTTGAGGAACTCGCCTTCCGGGGGATCAATGTCCCGCAGACCCAGCATGACCACATTTTCCGGCTTGATTTTCACCTTGTCGGAGGCAACCTTGGTAAGAGAAGGCTCGCCCATGCCCAGCAGGGCGGCCACGGGCATACCGTGGATGTTGCCGGTGACGGTGGTTTTGTCGGTGTTGATGTCGGGATGGGCATCCACCCAGATGAGGCCCACTTCGTCCTCAAAATAGGAGCTGGCGGCGGAGACAGTGCCCAGAGCAGAGCTGTGATCTCCGGCAATAAAGAGAGGTGTCTCGCCGTTTTCAAAGACCTTCCGGGTTTCGGCGGCAATTTTTTCACAGGTTGCCACGACGCTGTTCAAATTTTTCAGATTGGGAAGATTTTCTTCCGGCAGAACCACTTCCGGGAAAATGGAAATATCAAAATCTTTGCAGTAATCATTCAGGTAGTTAAGGCTGTGGATCAGACCCTTAACGCCTACGCCCACATGCATGGGACATCCAAATATATGAAACATAGCGGTCTCCTTTGCTTTGGTGTATTCATTGGCAATATCATATTATAGCAAAGCCACAGGCGTTTGGCAAATAAAAAATGAGCCTTTCTTTCCGCCGGGAAATGGAACCGTGATTTTTTGTCGCATAATTTCCTATTTCCTGTAAACAATAGCAGGGACAGACAAAAGCTGGCAATCTTCATAGAAAGGAAGAAAAAGATATGAAAGCAACTGGTATTGTCCGCAGAGTGGATGATTTGGGGCGTATTGTGATCCCGAAGGAGATCCGCCGCACTTTGCGTATCCGGGAAGGTGACCCGCTGGAAATCTATACGGAAAAGGACGGCGGCGTGATTTTCAGAAAGTATTCTCCCATGGGAGATCTTCAGGAATTTGCCGTGCAGATGTGCGATGCCATCAGCGAGACCACCGGAAGAATCGTGGCGGTGGCGGATCGGGATGCGGTGATTGCCGTCAGCGGTGCACCCAAGCGGGAGCTGATGGATAAAACCAACTCGGATGCCCTCAACAAACTGATGGAACAGCGGCTCCACTACCGCTTTGAGGAGGGCGGCTCCAAAGTCCCTGTGGTGGAGGAAACGGAAAAGTACAGCCTTGGGGTGGCAACGCCCATCCTCTGTCAGGGGGATCTCATGGGCGGCGTTCTTTTCCTGCTGGGAGAAAACGGCGGCCCGCTGGAGGAGTCAGATCTCAGACTGGCGCAAACGGCGGCTGCGTTCCTCGGAAAACAGATGGAAGACTAAAAGGCTGCGGCATATGCCGCAGCCTTTTCTGCTGTCCGGGACAATTATAGCTTTAAGTCATCTTCATCGATCACAAATTTTCGGCAGTCACCGCAATGGAAAACCTTCACAGGCTCCAGATCGGAAGTCAGTTTAATACCTTTGACCAGCGGTATAAAGTCGAGAATACCCTGGCTTTTCCCGGCGGGAACCCACTTGAGCGCATAATAACAGTTCTGAGATACGGATCCAATCTCCATATCCTTACCGCAAAACGGGCATTTCATAGTAACACCTCCACAAATCTTTGACGGCTTGCTGTGTGCCAGAGGATTTCCGATTCCTCTTCATTTTCAGTATATCGCAAAGGCCAAAATTTTGCAAGGAAAGCGAGCCTTCCGGTTTGCACAAAAAGATGCGCCCGGGATTGGAGAATCTGCTATTTGAAAAATGCACTATTTTGCGGAAAACAGAAGATTTATTCACATCTCTGTGGTACTATAACGGTAATGAAAGAACATATGGAGGTGATTCCCGTGGGAGGATGGATTTTATTAGCAGTGGTACTGGTGATTGGGCTGGCAATGACGGCAATTTCCAATTACATGTTTCACTATCTCTTTTACAAGCCCAAACGCAACAAGGAAACCCGCAATCTTGAGCTGGACACGCCCTACTATCGGGCAGTCCGGGAAGGCCTTGCGCTGATGGAGCAGGCGGAATGTGAGGATGTGTACATCACTTCCCGGGACGGTCTGAAGCTCCATGCCTATTATTACCCGGCACCGGAGGAAAACGGAAAATTCATGCTGGGCATCCATGGCTACCATGCTTATGCACGGCGGGAATATGCCCCCTATTTTGCGTTTTACCGCTCTCTGGGATATGGCATACTCCTGCCGGATAACCGGGCTCATGGCCCCAGTGAGGGAAAATACATAGGCTTTGGTGTGCTGGATCGGCTGGACTGCGTGGACTGGGCAAAGTATCTGGTGGAGCGGTTCGGAGAGAAAATACAGATTCAGCTCCACGGCGTCAGCATGGGCTCTGCCACGGTAATGGCGGCCTCCGGAGAGGATGACCTGCCCAGTCAGGTTCGGGGAATTGTGGCAGACTGCGGCTACACCAGTGCGTGGGATGTCCTTTCCTATCAGCTGCCGCACACCGCCCACCTGCCGGTACATCCTTTCCTTGAGCAGTGTGAATCCGTTTGCAAAATGCGGGCCGGGTTTGATTTTCACGAGCACAGCCCCATTGAACAGGTCAGAAAGACCAATGTGCCCATTCTCTTTGTCCATGGCGGCAAGGACGAAAAGGTGCCGCCCCACATGGCCCGGGAGCTTTACGAGGCCTGCGGCTCGCTGAAGCGGCTTCTGGAGATACCGGAGGCGGCGCACGCAGAATCTATCGCTCTGGAGCCGGAGCTTTACTGCAATACCATCCGTGAATTTTTCAGAATCTGAAAATAATCAGAAGCGCCCGGACTTTCGTTCGGGCGCTTTTGCTGTACTTCTGCCTGAATCACAAAATAAAGTGAGGGCGTACCGCTTTTGCGGTACGCCCCTGAAAATTATCAGCGGAAATATTCCACAGCAGACTCGAAGAGCTTCATCTCGTAGCAGCCGGGGACATTTCTGTAAAGACCCTGATTCCAGCGCTCGCTGTGGCCCATTTTGCCCAGCACTCTGCCGTCGGGAGAGGTAATGCCCTCGATGGCGAAGATGGAGCCGTTGGGGTTGAAGCGAACATCGGCGGTGGCATTGCCGGAGAGGTCTACATACTGGGTGGCGACCTGACCGTTTTCAATCAGGCGGCGGGCCAGCGCCTCATCGGCGAAGAAGCGGCCCTCGCCGTGGGAAATTGCCACATTGTACACATCGCCCACCTGAGTCTTTGCCAGCCACGGAGAGCGGTTGGAGGCCACCCGGGTTCTGACGATCCGGCTCTGGTGACGGCCAATGCAGTTGTGTGCCAGGGTGGGGAAGGTCTCGTCGGTGTCCATGATCTTGCCGTAGGGCACCAGACCCAGCTTGATCAGTGCCTGGAAGCCGTTGCAGATGCCCAGCATCAGACCGTCCCGGTTTTCCAGCAGGCGGGTCACTTCCTCCTTGACAGCGGCATTGCGGAAGAAGGCGGTGATGAATTTGCCGGAGCCGTCCGGCTCATCGCCGCCGGAGAATCCGCCGGGAATAAAGACTACCTGAGAATCGGCTACCTTCCGGGCAAATTCCTCAACGCTGCGGCTGACCGCATCGGCGGTGAGGTTTTTCACCACGAAGATTTCAGGCTCTGCGCCGGCATCGGCTACCGCCCGTGCGGAGTCATACTCGCAGTTGGTGCCGGGGAACACAGGAATCAGAACCTTGGGCTTTGCTGTCTTTACAGCAGGAGCCACCCGGGGGAATGCTGGGGAGGAAACGGTTTCCAGAGGAATATTGGCATCGGGAATGTTGCAGGGGAACACGCTTTCCAGCTTGTTTTCGTAGAGATGCAGCAGCTTTTCGGCGCTGATGCAGGTATCACCCATGGAGAATGCTCCGTCATCGGTGGTGATGCCGAGCTCTGTTCCGTCGCAGTCGCCTTCGGAAAGCTCCAGCAGGAAGCTGCCGTAGCCCCAGCCGAAGAGCTGCTCCATGGAAAGACCCTCACGGAAGCGGAAGCCCAGACCGTTGCCGAATGCCATTTTCATAACTGCTTCACCGGCGCCGCCCATGCCCAGAGTGTAGGCAGAGAGAGCCTTGCCGTTGCGGAGCATGGCAGTGACGGTGTCAAAGAGCTTTAAGAGGGATGCGGGAACGGGCAGACCGTTTTCGTCGTACTCCGGTGCCAGCAGATATACCTTGTGACCGGCGGCCTTGAATTCATTGGAAACGATATTTTCCAGCTTTTCGGTGGTAACAGCGAAGGAAACCAGCGTGGGCGGCACATCCAGCTGCTCAAAACTGCCGGACATGGAATCCTTGCCGCCGATGGCGGCGATCTTCAGATCCATCTGAGCCTTGAAAGCGCCCAGCAATGCTGCCATGGGCTGACCCCAGCGCTTGGGATCTCTGGCGACCCGGAGGAAATACTCCTGGAAGGTGAGATATACATCCTGGAAGGATGCGCCTGCGGCAATCAGCTTGGCGGCGGACTCCACCACTGCCAGATATGCCCCGTGGAAGGGGCTCTTTTCGCTGATGAAGGGGTTGTAGCCCCAGCTCATCACAGAGCAGTCATCGGTATGTCCGGCGGGCAGGCTCACTTTGTGAACCATGGCCTGGATGGGGGTCTGCTGGTACTTGCCGCCGAAGGGCATCAGAACTGTTCCGGCGCCGATGGTGGAATCGAACCGCTCGGAAAGACCACGCTTGGAGCAGGTGTTGAGATCAGAGGCGATGCGCTTCATATTTTCCGCAAATCCGCCGGAAATTTCGGGGGCGTAAGGCTTGGGCTGGGCGATTTCCACGCTGATGTGCTTTTCTGCACCGTTGGAATCCAAAAATTCCCGGCTGATGTCGCAGATCTGCTGACCGTTCCAGTTCATTTTGAGGCGGGGATTCTCGGTGACCTCGGCAACCACCGTGGCCTCCAGATTTTCTGCGGCGGCAAGCTCCAGAAAACGCTCTGCGTTTTCACGCTCAACCACCACGGCCATACGCTCCTGAGATTCGGAAATAGCCAGCTCCGTGCCGGAAAGACCCTCGTACTTCTTGGGAACCTTGTTGAGATCGATGGTAAGACCATCTGCCAGCTCGCCGATGGCAACGGACACGCCGCCGGCGCCAAAATCGTTGCAGCGCTTAATCATCCGGGAGGCCTCGGGATTGCGAAGCATCCGCTGGAGCTTCCGCTCCTCGGGGGCGTTGCCCTTCTGGACTTCTGCGCCGCAGGTCTCCAGAGAAGAGGTGGTGTGGCTCTTGGAGGAGCCGGTGGCACCGCCGCATCCGTCCCGACCGGTGCGTCCGCCCAGCAGGATTACCAGATCCCCGGGAGCGGGGCGTTCTCTGCGGACATTCTTTTCGGGAACGGCGGCTATTACGGCACCGATTTCCATACGCTTGGCGGCATAGCCCGGGTGGTAGATTTCATCTACCATGCCGGTGGCAAGGCCGATCTGGTTGCCGTAGGAGGAATAGCCATTGGCGGCGGTGGTGACGATCTTGCGCTGGGGGAGCTTGCCGGGCAGAGTCTCGGAAACGCTCTTTAAGGGGTCAGCGGCACCGGTGACACGCATGGCGGCGTAGACATAGGCACGGCTTGCCAGAGGATCCCGGATAGCGCCGCCGATGCAGGTGGCGGCTCCGCCGAAGGGTTCAATCTCCGTGGGATGGTTGTGGGTTTCGTTCTTGAAAAGCAGAAGCCACGGTTCCTCTTTGCCGTCTACGGTGACGGTCATGCGGACGGTGCAGGCGTTGATCTCCTCGGACTCGTCCAGCTTGTCAAGATATCCTGCCTTGTGGAGATATTTTCCTGCCAGAGTGCCGATGTCCATGAGGTTGATGGGCTTGGTGCGGCCCAGAGAGGCACGGGTGGCGAGATAATCGTTGTAAGCGCTTTGCAGAAGGGGATCTTCAAAGCGAACGGAATCGATGGTAGTGAGGAAGGTGGTGTGGCGGCAGTGATCCGACCAGTAGGTGTCGATGATGCGGATCTCCGTCATCGTGGGGGCTCTGCCCTCCTTGCGGAAATAGTTCTGGCAGAACAGAAGATCCTCCAGATCCATGGCAAGACCCAGCTTTGCAAGAAGCGCAGAAAGTCCGTCGCTGTCCAGCTCCAGAAAATCCTTTACGGTTTCTACGCTTTCGGGAGCGGTGACGGCGGCATCCAGCTTTTCGGGCATATCGAGGGATGCTTCCCGTGCCTCCACGGGGTTGATGACATGGTGGCGGATGGTGTGGATGTCCTCCTCGGAAAGATCACCGGAGAGAACATAAACTTTGGCTGTGCGCACAGTGGGGCGCTTTGCCTGAGAAAGAATCTGGATGCACTGAGCGGCGGAATCTGCCCGCTGGTCAAACTGACCGGGCAGAGGTTCAGCGGCAAAAACCACCTGTCCCTCGGGGGCTTCATAGGTGACGGTATCCAGCTGAGGCTCGGAAAAAACCGTGTTTACGGCGTAGCGGAACAGGGCTTCGTCGATGCCCTCCACATCGTAGCGATTGAGAATCCGCACATCACGCAGACCCTTGATCTGCAAAAACTCCCGGACTTCTTCTCTGAGAGCGGCGGCTTCGTGAGCCTCGGAAGGCTTTTTCTCAACATATACACGATAAACCATGGAATATCCTCCTTATTTGCAAGCGGCCAGACCTCGCTGACCGATATCACTTCTGCGATAGGCATTTTGGAACCGGACGCCATCTGCAAGGCGGTAAGCCTCTTTGACAGCGGCATCCAGAGTGTCTGCCACGGCAGTGGTGCCGGTGACCCGCCCGCCGGCGGTCACAAGACGGCCGTCTGCCAGCTTGGCACCTGCCACATAGGTATGGGCGGCGGCTTCTTCTGTCATGGTGATGGGGAAGCCTTTCTGATAGGCGGTGGGGTAGCCCTGAGAGGCTGTGACCACACAGCAGGAAGATTCATTGGAAAATTCCACGCTGACCTCGGCCAGACGCTCCTCGGTGACGGCCTGCATCACGGTCAGCAGGTCGCTTTTCAGCAGGGGAAGCACCGCCTGCGTTTCGGGATCGCCGAAACGGCAGTTATATTCGATGACCTTGGGGCCGTCGGGGGTGAGCATCAGACCAAAGTAGAGGCATCCCCGGAAGGTACGGCCCTCGGCGTTCATAGCCGCCATGGTGGGAAGAAAAATTTCTTCCATGCACCGCCGGGCAATCTCTTCCGTGTAGCAGGGATTGGGCGCAATGGCACCCATGCCGCCGGTGTTCAGACCGGTGTCGCCGTCCCCGATGCGCTTGTGATCCATGGAAGAAACCATAGGCCTCAGGGTTTTGCCGTCGGTGAAGGCCAGCACGGAAACCTCCGGGCCGGTGAGAAATTCTTCAATCACCACGGTTTTGCCGCTGGCACCGAATTTGGCGTTTTCCATCATATCCCGTACGGCATCTTTGGCCTCCTGACGGGTGGCGGCGATGATGACACCTTTTCCCAGCGCCAGACCGTCGGCCTTGATGACCGCAGGCAGGGGAGCGGTGTCCAGGTAGGAAAGAGCATCCCCTAGATCTGTGAAAATCTCACAGGCGGCAGTGGGAATGCCGTATTTTTTCATAAGTTCCTTGGCAAAGGCCTTGCTGCCTTCGATAATGGCGGCGTTGGCCTTGGGGCCGAAGCAGGGAATTCCGGCTTCGTTCAGCCGGTCTACACAGCCGAGAACCAGCGGATCGTCCGGTGTTACGACGGCGTAGTCGATTTTCTGCTCCACGGCAAACTTAACGATTCCGTCAAGATCTGTGGCGGCAATATCCACACAGACGGCATCAGCTGCTATGCCGCCGTTGCCGGGAAGGGCATAGATGGTTTCCGCCTGCGGATTTTTCTTCAGGGCTTTGATGATGGCGTGTTCTCTTCCGCCGCCGCCCACAACCAGAATTTTCATGGGAGCCTCCTTAGTGGTGGAAGAGCCGCAGACCCGTGAAGGCCATGACGGCATCGTGGGCGTTGCACTCGTCGATTACCAGATTGTCCCGCAGGGAACCGCCGGGCTGAGCAATGTAGGAAACGCCGGAGGCACAGGCTCTCTGGATGTTGTCGGGGAAGGGGAAGAAGGCATCGGAGCCAAGGCTCACGCCGGAGCGCTGAGACAGCCAGCGGCGCTTTTCCTCGGCGGTGAGGGGCTGAGGACGGCAGGTGAAATACTTCTGCCAGATGCCCTCGGCGCAGACATCCTCTTCGTTGCCGTTGATGTAGCCGTCGATTACATTGTCACGCACCGGGCGGGCAATGTCTTCCCGGAAGGGAAGTGCCAGAGTCAGGGGATGCTGACGCAGGAACCAGGTGTCAGCCTTGGAACCTGCCAGACGGGTGCAGTGGATGCGGGACTGCTGTCCTGCGCCCACGCCGATGGCCTGACCGTCATAGGCGTAGCAGACGGAATTGGACTGGGTATATTTTAAGGTGATGAGCGCCACGACCAGATCCAGCTTGGCGCTTTCCGGAAGTTCCTTATTCTCGGTCACCACATTTTGCAGCAGGGATGCATCAATTTTCACGGAATTTCTGCCCTGCTGGAAGGTGATGCCGTAAACCTGCTTGCATTCGATCTCCTCGGGGACATAGCTGGGGTCGATGGTGACGATGTTGTAGTTGCCCTTGCGCTTGGCCTTGAGAATTTCCAGTGCCTTGGCATCGTAGCCGGGAGCAATAACGCCGTCGGAAACCTCACGGGAAATGAGCCGTGCGGTGGTTTCGTCGCAGACATCGGAAAGGGCAACCCAGTCTCCGAAGGAACTCATGCGGTCGGTGCCTCTGGCTCTTGCGTAGGCGCAGGCCAGAAGAGAATCGTCCAGACCCGGAATGTCCTCAACAAAGCAGGCTTTCTTGAGCTCCGGGGGCAGAACCCGTCCCACGGAGGCGGAGGTGGGGGAAACATGCTTAAAAGAAGCAGCGGCGCAGAGCCCGGTGGCTTCTTTCAGCTCCTTTACCAGCTGCCAGCTGTTCAGGGCATCCAGAAAATTGATGTAGCCGGGGCGGCCGTTTTCGATGGTGATGGGCAGCTCCCTGCCGCCTGCCATAAAAATCTTTGCAGGCTTCTGATTGGGATTGCAGCCGTATTTCAGTTCAAATTCGTTCAAGTTGAAACCCTCCCATGCAAGACGCAGATTGTTTTTAGTTGTTCTTATTTTTCATCCGATTGGAAATTTCACCGGTTTTCAAGTTTACATAACGCACATACAGAGAGATCTTGTTTTCGCTGTCGAGGCTCTGCCAGAGATTTTCGGTCATGCTGTCGATGTCATTGTCAACGGCGATCCGCTCCGGCTCTCCCTGGAAGGGAGGAATGGGGCTTCCGTCGCAGTCATAGGTGTGGAGGAAATGGCCCAGACCCGGCTGCGCAGTGTAGTAATAGAAGAAACGATTGCAGAAGCATCCATCCGGGTCACCGGACTTGAGAATGCTCATTTTGTAGGAAAAATCCCCGTCCCGGAAGGTCAGAAGACCGCTGATCCGGGGAGTGAAATTGGGAGCATCCGGCTCAAATTCCCGCTGCGCAAGAGCATCTTCAAAGCTCTTTCCGGCGGAAAGAGCATCATAGACCGTGTCGGTCTGGTCACCGTTGGTGACGATCAGCTGATTTTCAAAGGAACGCAGTGCGGCGTAGATAATGAGGCTGGGGTCTTCCACCTTGGAAGCGTCAAAGGGACGGGTGTAGACACAGTCGCCGTCCTGAGCAAAAATCCGGTTGCGGCTGTTGGCACTGCGGCCCATGATAAAGTAGCAGACGGCGGCGTTTTCACCGTCCGGGGTCTTGCCGATGATGATGCCTCTGCCGGGGTAACGGTTGCCCCGGAGAATCTGACTGGCGGACGGAATTTCGTAGATATTCATAGCGTTTCCTCCTGTAAAGCGGCGCAGACCGCCTCTGTGGCCCGGGGCAGAAGAATCCATTCTGCCTGCTCCATGACCCGTTTTTGCAGCGATTCGGGGGTGTCCCCGGGAAGAACATCCACTGCCTTCTGGGCAATGATCTGTCCGCCGTCGGGAACCTCATTTACAAAATGAACGGTGGCACCCGTAACCTTCACGCCGTAGCGCAAAGCGGCTTCATGCACCCGCAGACCGTAAAATCCTTCGCCGCAGAAGCTGGGGATCAGAGAGGGGTGGATATTCAGAATACGCCCGGGATGCTTTTCCGTAAAATTCTTGGAAAGAATGGTCATAAACCCTGCCAGCACGATCACATCGATTTTGTGGCGGCACAGAACGGCTTCGAGAGCCGCTTCAAAGGCTTCCTGAGAGCCGCAGCGCTTTTTCTCCACAATTTCCGTGGGAATGTGCGCACTCTGCGCTCTTTGCAGGGCATAGGCGTTGGGATTCCCGGAAATCACCACGGCAATTTCACCGCTGGTGAGGGTGCTTCCCTGCGCATCGATCAGAGCCTGCAAATTGGTGCCGCCGCCGCTGACCAGAACAGCTATCCGCATTTTCATGCCAGAACCACCTTTTCACTGCCTTCGGTAATGGTGCCGATGACATAGGCATCCTCTCCGCAGTCGGTGAGAATTGCCAGCGCTTCCTTGGCTTCTGCCTCGGGAACGACGATCACCATGCCCACACCCATGTTGAAGGTGTTGAACATATCCCGCATGGGAATGTTGCCGGTTTCCTGAATCAGACGGAAAATGGGAAGTACCCGAATGGCGCTTTCGTCGATTTTGGCGCAGAGACCGTCGGGAATGCAGCGGGGAACATTTTCATAGAAGCCGCCGCCGGTAATGTGGGAAATGCCCCGGACATGGACCTTTTCCAGCAGAGCCAGCACGGATTTTACATAGATTTTGGTGGGGGTCAGCAGGGCCTCGCCCAGAGACTTTCCACCCAGATCTGCCCGGGGAGTCATAAGCTCGGAGTTGTGCTCCACATCAAAGACCTTCCGCACAAGGCTGAAGCCGTTGGAATGTACGCCGGAGGATGCCAGTGCAATCACCGTATCTCCGGGGCGTGTGGCGGTATTGTCGATGATTTTCTTCTTGTCCACCATGCCAACGCTGAAACCTGCCAGATCGTAGTCATCCTCGGCCATCATGCCGGGATGCTCGGCAGTTTCGCCGCCGATCAGGGCACTGCCGGACTGTACACAGCCCTCTGCCACGCCGGCAACGATCTGGGCAATCTTCTCCGGCACATTTTTGCCGCAGGCGATATAGTCCAGGAAGAAAAGAGGCTTTGCGCCGCAGCAGATAACATCGTTGACGCACATGGCGACACAGTCGATGCCGATGGTGTCGTGCTTGTCCATCAGCATGGCGATTTTCAGCTTGGTGCCGACACCGTCGGTGCCGGATACCAGCACAGGCTCTTCCATGCCCGCAAGGTTCAGACCGAAGCATCCGCCGAAGCCGCCCACATCGTCCAGACAGCCCTCATTTCGGGTGCGGGCAATGTGCTTTTTCATCAGCTCCACGGATTTGTAGCCGGCGGTGATGTCCACACCGGCGGCAGCGTAACTGGCAGACTGGGAGTTCTTGTGATCCATGATAAAGCTCCTTTTCACAAAATAGTTATTCTTTTCCGGTCCAGCAGTAGGTGCAGACCGTATCGGGATCCAGCCCGATTGCTTCCAAAAGTCCGTCGAGGGACTGGTATTCCAGAGAATCAAAGCCCATTTGTTCGCAGATGGCCTTGCGCATACACTGCCCGCGGCAGGTGTTGCTGTCGGAATATTCTTCCACATGCTTCTGCCCCTCGTCGCCCTCCAGTTCGTCGATGACCCGACGGCAGAGAAGCTCCATGTCGGAATTGCTCCGGGAGAAATTCAGGTATTTGCAGGCGTACATAACAGGGGGGCAGGCGGAGCGCATATGCACTTCCTTGGCGCCGCAGCGATAGAGGAAATCCACGGTTTCCCGCAGCTGCGTGCCCCGGACGATGGAATCGTCCACAAACAGCAGCTTTTTCCCGTCAATCAGCTCTGCAACCGGAATCTGCTTCATTTCAGCCACCAGATTCCGCACCTCCTGATTAGCAGGAGTGAAGGACCGGGACCAGGTGGGGGTGTACTTCACGAAGGGACGGGCGAAAGGCTTATGACTGTAATTGGCGTAGCCGATGGCGTGGGGTACGCCGGAATCCGGCACACCTGCCACATAGTCCACGTCCGGCAGGCAGCCCTTTTCTTCTTCGTCCCGAGCCATGATTTCGCCGTTGCGGCAGCGCATGATTTCCACATTCCGTCCCTCATAGGTGGAATTGGGGTAGCCGTAGTAGGACCAGAGGAATGCGCAGATCCGGCGCTTTTTTCCGGGTGCCGCCAGCTGCTCCACGCCGTCCCGGGTGATCCGAACGATTTCGCCGGGGCCCAGCTCGTAGTAATCTTCAAACCCCAGCTTCTGGTAAGCGAAGGATTCAAAGGATACGCAGCATCCGTTTTCGCTTTTGCCTACCAGCACCGGGAGGCGGCCTACCTTGTCCCGGGCGGCGATGATGGAATCCTTTTGCAGCAGAAGCATGGTGCAGGAGCCGTCGATCACATCCTGAGCGTGGCGGATGCCGGACACCAAATCGCCGCATTCGTTAATGAGTGCGGCGGTAAGCTCGGTGGGGTTTACTTCGCCGGAGGACATGGCCATGAACTGATGGCCGGGGCCGGAGAAGGTCTGTTCCACCAGCGCCTCGGCGTTGCGGATGATGCCAATGGAGGCAATGGCGAACATTCCCAGATGGGAACGCACCAAAAGGGGCTGGGGATCGGTGTCGGAGATGCAGCCGATGCCGGCGCATCCCCGGAATTTTCCCAGATCTGCTTCAAATTTTGTGCGGAAAGGGGTGTTTTCAATATTGTGAATCTGGCGCTGAAAGCCCCGCTCCTCGTCGTAGAAGGCCATGCCGCCCCGGCGGGAGCCCAGATGGGAATGATAGTCTGCGCCGAAGAATACATCAAATACGCAGTCTTTGTGGGTGATGGCTCCGAAAAATCCGCCCATTGTCTAAGCCTCCTTAAGCTTTCTGTTTTTTATGCGAAGAAAAGACGGTTGAGGGTCAGCGGATCCACATAAGCGCCGTCTTTGTAGCAGCGCATATTGCCGGAGGAGATCTCGTCGATCAGCATCACATTGCCGTCGGCGTCGTAGCCAAACTCAAACTTGATGTCGTAAAGCTCCAGACCCTTTTCCTTCAGATCGTCAGCAACGATTCGGGTGATGGACTGGGTCATGGCCTTGAGATCGTCATACTGTGCTGCGGACATAACGCCCAGATCTACCAGACCGTCCTTGGTGACCAGAGGATCGCCCTTTTCGTCGTTCTTGAAGGTGGTCTCTACATAAGCGGGAAGATCGGCACCCTCTTCAATATAATCGGAGTAGCGGCGGAAGAAGGAACCGACTGCCTTGTAACGGCAGATGACTTCCAGGCCCTTGCCGAAAGTCTTGGCGGGCTTTACTTCCATGGTGGTGTTGTCGAGGTCGGCGCTTACAAAGTGGGTGGTGATTCCGGCAGCGTTGATCTTTTCAAAGAAATGAATGCTCATTTTGAGATTCACATGGCCGATGCCGTCGATGGTGAGACCGACTGCGTTCTCGCCGGGATCAAATACACCGTCCTTGCCGGTGCAGTCGTCCTTGAACTTCAGAAGGTAGTTGCCGTTGGGCAGAGCGTAGACATTTTTGGTTTTTCCGGTGTAAACAAGCTGCAAATTTTCCATAAACTGTGACCTCTTTCTGATAATGTGTTGGGTGGATTTTTTACAGGGTTTGCAGGGCGGCATCCTTTGCCAGCACCTTTTCGGCATCTTCCTGCCGTTTCTTTTCCAGCTTTTCGGCCAGTGCTTCATCGGTAACCGCAAGGATTTCCACAGAAAGCAAAGCGGCATTGACGGCCCCGTCCACAGCGACAGTCGCAACCGGAATACCGGAAGGCATCTGTACGGTGGATAGAAGGGCATCAATGCCGTTTGTAAATGTAGAAGATTTCATGGGAATGCCGATCACCGGCAGAGTGGTGTTGGCAGCAATAGCGCCTGCCAGATGAGCCGCCATACCGGCAGCTGCAATGATTACACCAAATCCCGCCTGACGCGCATTGAGTGCAAACTCACGAGCCTGCACCGGGGTTCTGTGTGCGGAAAAAATGTGCATTTCGCAGGGTACACCGAAGGAAGCCAAGGTGCTTTCTGCCTTGCGAACGACGGGCAGATCACTGTCGCTGCCCATGATGATAGCTACTTTTTTCAATGAAAGACCCTCCATTTTTTGAATAAAAAAAGGACGCACTTACCCCATCCGAGGGAAGTGTGCCCAGACGGACGGCGTTGCAGCGTATTCCTTAGGCCACTGTGGTGCTCCACTGATCCGTCAGGCGTAAGGACGCTTTCAATTACGGATTCATTATACCATGGAGTCAATTCTGCCGTCAATTATAGTGAAGATAGACTTTCGCAGGCAAAAACCGACGGTTTCCTGTGAAATGTGCCGAATAGGGATAAAAATATCGAAAGGGAGCGCATTTGCGCTCCCTCTTTGCAGATTTTTTCAGGCAAACAGCCGATTGGCAATGCCCTTGCGCTCCATGACAAAATAGAGCAGGGAACCCAGTGTCAGCAGAACGGCCGCCTCGCCGATGGCAACATACAGGGCATTCATCCAGAAGCCGCCGCCGATGTAAACGGAAAGCTCCCAGCCTACCAGCAGGGCATTCCAGAGAGCGGGCATCAAAAGACCCGGCAGGGGCAGACCCTTGATTTTCACATTCCGCAGAGCCCACATGGATGCGGCGGCACCTGCGGATGCGGCGGTGCCGATAGCAAAATCCAGCGGCAGGGCAAACTGATAGGAAATATTAAACAGCAGACAGCCGATGGCCAGTCCCGGAATGGCCGCCGGGGTGAAAAATGCCAGAACGCACAGAGCCTCGGACACACGGAACTGAATGGCCATGGAGGCGGAATCGGGGAACAGGAAGTTCTGCAGGTAAGTCAGTACCACATACATGGCGGCAATCAGTGCCCCATGGGTCAGCAGACGGGTATTTTTTCGCATTGTAAAGTCTCCTTAAAATGAAAAATTGGACGCAGACATCCTGCGCCCAAAACAAAAAATGGACGCAAAATGCGCCCATCCGAAAAGTCCCTAGTTTTGTTTACCGACAGGATGGTTACGAACTGTCCTATGAAGTTACAGCTATTTTACAGCCTGCGGGGGAAAATGTCAATACCTGAGGAAAGACAGAAGCAGGATTTCCCAAGAATGAATTGACTTTGTACCGGGGGTATGGTATCATATCGGCATAAATCCTGTGAGAAAGCGGAGAATCAGGCGCTTTGTCTGCACAAAATATGTGTAACGGCTCGGCTGTACACAGACCCCTTTCCCAATGTGTGATCCGTGCATGGCGCAAAGCTATGGCGGATTTTTTCTTTCACGGTATATTTAAAAATGCAAAAGGAGTATTTTCATTATGCAAATGGTTCAAGCGGTCCTTCTGTTTATTGTGGGGTTGATACTGCTCATCAAGGGCGGTGACTGGTTTGTTGACGGTTCTACCGGCATCGCCCGGCGGTTCCACATTCCCGAAATCATCGTAGGCGCCACAGTGGTTTCCATCGGCACTACACTGCCGGAGGTCATGGTTTCGGCTACCTCTGCTATTGACGGCGTGGGCGGCATCGCCTACGGCAATGCTTTGGGCTCCATTATCTGCAATACCGCTCTGATTGCCGCCATTACCGTGGCGGTGCGCCCCGGCAAGATCGACCGGAAGGCCCTCACGACCCCGGTAATCTTCTTCTTTATTGCCGCTGCCGTGTACTGCATCACCGCCTATACTACCGGCTTCTTCAGCCGTACCGTGGGCGTGATTCTGCTGTCCATTTTCGTAATCTATATGATTGTCACCATCCGTCAGGGATTCAAGAGCCCTGCAGAAGCTGAGGAGCAGGAGGAAACAGAGGAAGCACGAAGCTTGGGCAAAGAACTTCTGCTTCTGGTGGTGGGCGCTGCTTTCATCGCCGTAGGTGCCAAGCTGCTGGTGGACAACGGTACCATCATCGCAAAGGTGCTGGGCGTTCCCGATTCCGTCATCGGCCTTACCATCGTGGCACTGGGAACCTCTCTTCCTGAACTGGTTACCGCAATTACCTCTCTTGCAAAGGGTCACGGCTCTCTGTCTCTGGGCAATGTCATCGGTGCCAACATTTTCAATCTGGTGCTGGTTTCCGGCATTTCCACCGTTCTGGCACCCTTCCCCGTCCCTCAGAGCAGCACCATTGCAGGCATCAATGCTTCTTTCGTGCTGGATATTCCTGTGATGCTGGGCGTCATGGGATTGCTGACAATCCCCGCTTTGGTGAGCAAAAAGCTCTCCCGCTGGCAGGGTATCGTGCTGCTTTGCATCTATGCAGCCTTCTGCATCATCCAGTTCACCCTGTAATCAAAAGTACACCCTATAAAAAGTAAAAAAGAGGTCAGGTGTCGGAATGTTCCGATGCCTGACCTTTTTGCTTATTATCAAATGAATGGGGGCACCGGATGAGCCGCATAAACCTTGATTTGCGGAATAGATTATAAAAAGCAAATGGGGCGTATTACGCTTTGACACGCTCCATGACTGCACTGCGAACACGCTTCTGCGGGCGGGTGCCTGTTTCACTTTTGACCCTGCTTTGCGGTGCAATTTTTTATAGATAAGTTGTGAATCTTTTCCCGGAAGGCTTGCGTTCTTGCAAATTTTGCGGTAAAATGACAGCGTGATAAATGATTCAACTTAATGAAAGGAAGGCTTTTATCGCTATGATTAAAGTTGATATTTCTAATGTATGGGGCGAACTGTCCCTGCCGGATCTCCTTGCAGTCGAAAAGGAAGTGTCTGCTGCTCACCAGACCCTTACCGAAGGCACCGGTGCCGGCAACGATTATATTGGCTGGGTGAACCTGCCTACCGCTGAAGAAACCGATGAAATGCGCCGCATCCGCACTGCTGCATCCCGTATTCGCCAGCAGAGCGATGTGTTCGTGGTTATCGGTATCGGCGGCAGCTATCTGGGCCCCCGGGCAGCCATTGAACTGCTTCAGGGCTGCAACCACAACATCGGCAAGGGCAAGGGCGACCCCCAGATCTACTTTGCCGGCAATACCCTCTCCACCCGTGCATGGAACGAGCTGCAGCGTTTGCTGGATGGTAAGGATTTCTCCGTTGCCATCATCTCCAAGTCCGGCACCACTACGGAGCCTGCCATTGCATTCCGCGGCCTGCGCTGGATGCTGGAGCGGAAGTACGGCACCGCAGAAGCCAAGAAGCGTATCTACGCCATTACCGACCCGGTGAAGGGCGCTCTGCGCCAGATGGCCGAGGAGGAAGGCTGGGAAACCTTCACCATTCCTCCCGCAGCCGGCGGACGGTTCTCCGTGCTGACCCCCGTGGGTCTGCTGCCCATGGCAGTTGCCGGTATCGACATCCGCAAGGTTATGGCCGGTGCCAACGAGGCCAAGGAATCCTATAACCGCCTGCGTTCTTTTGAGAACCCCGTGTGGCTTTATGCGGGCATCCGTAACCTCCTGTACCGCCATGGCAAGAGCACCGAGATCTTTGTCTCCTACGAGCCGGGCTTCCGTATGTTTGGCGGCTGGTGGCAGCAGCTCTTCGGCGAGTCCGAGGGCAAGGACGGCAAGGGTGTTTTCCCTGTAGCCGCTGAGTTCACCGCGGATCTCCACTCTCTGGGTCAGATGATCCAGCAGGGTCAGAGAAACATCTACGAGACCATGATCCGCTTCAATGCTCCCGAGCAGAAGATGGTCGTTGGCTCCGACTGCAAGAATCTGGACGGCCTCAACTATCTGGCCGGCAAGACTCTGGATTTCGTAGACGAGCAGGCATTCCTCGGCACCGTGGCTGCCCATGTGGACGGCGGCGTACCTGTCATCACCATGGATATGGGTGACCTGAACGAGGAAAAGGTCGGCGAAATGTTCTATTTCCTGGAGCTTTGCTGCGGCGTTTCCGCATATATGCTGGGCGTAAATCCCTTTAACCAGCCCGGTGTGGAATTCTACAAGCGCAATATGTTTAAACTGCTGGGCAAGCCCGGATACGAAGAGTAATAAAAAACTGTTATATTTTCCTAAAATACCTATTGCAAAATCCACCATAAGCTGTTAGAATGACCATAGAGCCAGATATGGCAAGCAAAGGAGGACAATCCGATGATTCATGTAATTATGGGCCTCAAGGGCTCCGGCAAGACCAAAAAGCTGATCGACTCCATCAATGAGACTCTGTCTCAGGCAAACGGCGATGTCGTTTGCATCGAGTACGGTAAGAAGCTTACTTATGATGTTAACTACCGAGTTCGTTTGGTTGACTCTCAGGAGTACGCCATCGGCAACAGCGATATGCTCAAGGGTTTCCTGAGCGGTCTGCACGCCGGTAACTTCGATATTACCAATGTGTACATCGACAACCTGTACAAGACCATCGGCAATGACCGGGAGAACGGTGAAAAGTTCGTGGCTTGGTGCGCTGCTTTCGCAGAGGCCAACGACATGAATGTCACCATCACCATTTCCGACGATCCCAATCTTGCTTCCGAAGAGATGAAGAAGTATCTGTAAGATCTGGAAATTCAGCAAAAGAAAAGGGTGCAGTCCTTGTGGGGACTGCACCTTTCTTTTTTGCCCGGTTGACAAACGGAGAAGGAGTGATTATAATTTAGATAGTCCACTTTTGGACTAAATGGAAATGTAATCTCTCAGGAGTGATTTTTTATGGCTAAGAAACTTTCAAAAACCAATGCAATGCGGATTCTGGACAGCAACAAGATTGGCTATACCGTCCGGGAATACCCGGAAAACGGCCCTATCGCTGCCACCGATGTGGCGGCCTACCTTGGACAGCCCATGGAGCGGCTGTTCAAGACGCTGGTGACCACAGACCTCAATAAGGGCTACTATGTGTTCTGTCTTCCGGCTGACCGGGAGCTGGATCTGAAGAAGGCCGCCCAGACTGCCGGGGTCAAGAAGATCGAAATGCTGAAGCAGAAGGATCTTCTGGGGCTTACGGGCTATATCCACGGCGGCTGTTCCCCGGTAGGCATGAAAAAAGTTTTCCCCACCTTCATGGACGAAAGTGCCCTGACACAGGAAACCATTTTTGTTTCCGGCGGCAAGATCGGTATGCAGATCGAGATCGTCCCCGGAGATCTGGAAAAGATTCTGCCCATTCAGTTTGTGAGTATTACAAAATAGGAGAACGCTATGCACAGAGATACGATCGTCATCCATGATGCCTATCACAATAATCTGAAGCACATAGATCTGGAAATCCCCAAAAATCAGATTACCGTGGTGACGGGGCTTTCCGGCTCCGGAAAAAGCTCGCTGGTGATGGATACCGTGGCGGCGCAGTCCCGGCGGGAGCTCAACGATACTTTCCCCAGCTTTGCCCAGCGGTACCTGCCCAAATATACCCGCCCTCATGTGGGACAAATCGAAAATCTGCCGGTGGCCATCGTCATCGACCAGAAAAAGCCTGCGGGCCATGTCCGCTCCACCGTGGGCACCTACACCGATACATATACCCTCCTGCGGCTCCTGTTTTCCCGGGTGGGCGAGCCTTTTGTGGGCTATTCCGATTCCTTTTCCTTTAATCATCCCAACGGACGGTGCCAGCGGTGCGACGGGCTGGGAGAAATCACTGAGCTGGATGTCCACAAGCTGGTAGATTTCGACAAGAGCCTCAATGAGCCGGGGTGCATCAATTATGTGGCCTACGAGCCGGGGCAGTGGCGCTGGCTCTACTACGGTGCCTGTGGATTTTTTGACAATGATAAGAAAATCAGGGACTATACCCCGGAGGAACTGAACCTTTTCCTCTATCAGGAGCCGATGACCATCAAAAATCCCCCCAAGGATTACTATAAAAACGGCAAATATGAGGGATTGATGTACCGCATGAATCGGATGCTCAAGCGGGAAGATGCCAAGGTGCACTGGAAGCGGCTGGAGCCGCTGGTGAACCACGGGGTCTGTCCCCAGTGTCACGGAGCACGGCTCAATGATAAAATCCTCTCCTGTAAGATCGGCGGCAAAAATATTGCCGATGTAGCGGGAATGTCTCTGGCGGAAATCGTGGAGTGGGCAAAAGCTATCGACAACCCGGTGGCGGTGGATATTCAGGACGCCCTCATCTCCCGGCTGGACGCTCTGATCCGCATCGGACTGCCGTATCTGACGCTGGACCGTGCCATGGGTACGCTCTCCGGCGGCGAAGCCCAGCGCTGTAAGATCGCCAAGTACAATAATACCTCTCTTTCCGACCTGCTCTATATTCTGGACGAGCCCAGCGCAGGACTTCACAGCCACGATATCCATTTGCTTCGGGAGGCGGTGGAGGATTTGCGGGACAAGGGCAACACCGTTCTTATGGTGGAGCACCACCCGGAAATGATCGAAATTGCAGATCACATCATCGATATGGGTCCCACGGCGGGAATCCGCGGCGGCGAGATTCAGTTCGAGGGAAGCATGGAAGATTTCCGCCGCTGTGACACCCTGACTGCACGGCTCCTGCGGCACAGAACGCCAATAAAGGAAACCACCCGTCAGCCGAAAGAATGGTTTACGGTGGAAAATGCCTGCAACCACAATCTGAAAAATATCACGGTGCCGCTCCCTATGGGCGTGCTCACGGTGATTTCCGGCGTGGCAGGCTCCGGCAAAAGCTCTCTGATGGAGGAATTTATCCGGCAGTGCCCCAAGGAAATCGTCTATATCAAGCAGGGAGACATCGGCGCAAGCCTGCGTTCCACCCCGGCAACCTATATGAATGCGGCGGAGGACATCCGCAAGGCCTTTGCCAAGGCCAGCGGACGAAGTGCGGGCCTGTTCTCCTTCAACGGCGAGGGCGCCTGCCCTGTGTGTCAGGGCAAGGGCATGGTGGTGTCGGAAATGTCCTTCATGGATAATGTGGAAACAGACTGCGAAAAGTGCCACGGCCTCCGTTACAGCGATGAAGCGCTGGCCTACCGGTATAAAGGCCTCAATATCGCTGAAACCTTTGATCTGACGGTGCGGCAGGCCATTTCCCATTTTGAAGGGGATGCCGAAACCGAAAAGATTGCCGAAAAACTCAGACCGCTGATGGAGGTGGGGCTGTCCTACATCCATCTGAACCAAGCTCTTTCCACCCTCTCCGGCGGCGAGCTGCAAAGAATGAAGCTGGCTTCCGAACGCAAGAGCAAGGGCAGAATCTTCGTCATTGACGAGCCTGCCACGGGTCTGCACCTGAAGGATGTGGCGGATCTCATCGGGCTGTTTGACAGGATGGTGGCGGACGGATGCAGCGTATTCGTCATCGAACATAATCTGGATATTCTGAAGGCTGCGGATTATGTGGTGGAAATCGGCCCCAAGGGGGGACGGGAAGGCGGCGAATTGCTGTTTGCCGGTACGCCGCAGGATATGCTGGCAGCGGAAAATTCTGTAACGGCACCCTATCTACTCAAATCTCTGGGAGGGGAGGATCACCATGAATAAGCAATGGGCACAACTCAATAAGCTCTCCAAGCGGCAGGAGTCCGTCTATCGTCAGTGCGCCCGCAGCGCAGGCATTACTGACAGCAAATTCTGGATTTTGTATGCCATCTGTGAGTCCGGCGGTATCCTCTGCCAGAATGAGATCTGCGGAGACTGGTGCTTTTCCAAGCAGACCGTAAATGCGGCGGTGACCGCTATGGAAGACGAGGGACTGCTGTATCTGGAATTTGCGGAGGGCTCCAAAAAGCAGAAGGATCTGAAGCTTACGGAGGCAGGCAGACGCTTCTGCGATCAATGGATTCTGCCGGTGATGGAGGCAGAATGCCGTGCCGTTATGGCCTTGGAGCCGGGGGAGCGGGCGTGCTTCCTCAGTACCATGGAGAAGCTCCTTTCCAATCTGGAAGGGGAGCTGAGCCGGACGGCGGAGCTGGTCTGACCGGCAGAAAATTCGGTTACAGTTTTTGTTTTCCCTGTGCAGATGCAGGAAACGGGATAACAGAGCATCACCCCTTTGATTCGGTCAAAGGGGTGATGCTTTTCCCCAAAAACCGGAAGGACAAAACAAAAAATGATGAAAATCATGGTTTTTTGTGCAGTATTACCTGCAAAATCATAAATTTTATGGTAACCAAATTATTGACAAGGTGTAATCCCTGTGCTATAATCTGTAACCAGATTGTAACTGTTTTGAATAAAGTGTTACAATCAGGAAAGGAAATAATATGCGAAATTGCAAATTGCGGAAGCGTCTTGCCGCGGCTGCCGTGCTTGGCACCGTGTGCATTTCTTTGCTTGCCAATTCCATATCTGCGCTTTCTATTACATCTGTCCCCCTGTCTGCCAATGTTCCCTCCGTGACACCCATTGCGGTTCCTGAGGTTCGGGAGCAAAAGAGCCTCGATAAACTGACCAGCGTGATCCACTACGGTCCCTGGAACTCCGGTGCTCAGATTGGCTGCATGGAAGATGGCACTGAGCTTACCGTCCTTCGGGAGAAGGGAAGCTTTTATGAGATCGACTGCTATGACATGAAGGGTTACATTGCCAAGAGCCAAGTCCGGAAGGGCGAGGACGGCAAGTATTATGTTAACTGCCAGGCAGATTCCGCCGAAACCAAGCGCCTCCCCACCGTTCCTGCACAGGACATGGTGACGCTGAGAAGCGATGTCCGCACCAAGGGTATGTCCTACCGAGGTGTGCGGTATGTAGCAGGCGGCAGCAGCCCCAGAGGCTTTGACTGCTCCGGCTTTACCCAGTATATCTACCGTGCCATCGGTCTGGATATTTCCCGTACTGTCACCAAGCAGCTGACCGAAGGCGTAGTGATCGCGAAAGAAGATATGCAGTGCGGTGACCTTGTTTTCTTCAAGCACACTACCAGCAACAGCGGCATTGCCACCCATGTGGGTATGTACATCGGCAACGGCCAGCTGATTCATGCAGGTACCAAGGGTATCGCTGTTGTGGATCTCAGCACCGCTTATTATGAGTATCACTTCCTGTGCGTCAGACGGGTGATTCTTCCCGATTCTGTGTCCGGCAGTGCCATTGCTTCTATCGGCACCACTCAGGACATCAACAGCTCCTACTGGAGAATGAATTCCAATACCTGATCGGAAACTTTTCCGGGCAGATTTTTCTGCCCGGAATTTTTTTGCCCTGTGAAAAAGGGATATAACTTGCATAGCCTGCCAAAATACGATATAATAATACATTAGGAATACATAGGAGGGAAATCTATGAGGGACAAAACGCAGGTGTCGCCGCTGAAAGAGAACAAAATGGGCGTTATGCCTACGGGCAAGCTGCTGTTCAATATGGCACTGCCGATGATTATTGCCATGGTTGTGCAGGCTCTCTATAATATTGTGGACAGTATCTATGTCTCCCGAATCAGCGAAAGCGCCGTAACCGCTCTGTCGCTGGCCTATCCCATCCAGAATATCCAGATCGGCTTTGCCGTAGGTATCGGTGTGGGTGTCAACTCGCTGCTTTCCAAGGCTTTGGGCGGCGAAGATCGGGACACCGCCGATAAGGCAGCCGGCAACGGTATGTTTTTGGCGCTGATCGTCATGGCGGGCTTTATGCTCTTCGGCATTTTCGGCGCAAGACCTTATTTTGAAATGCAGTCCGATGTGGCGCAGACTGTAAACAGCGGTACGACTTATGTAGCCATCTGCTGCATTTTGACCCAAGGTATTTTTGTAGAGGTGCTGGGTGAGCGGCTCCTCCAATCCTCCGGACGAACCTTCTACACCATGATTACCCAAGGCACCGGTGCGGTGCTGAATATCCTGCTGGACCCTCTGTTCATCTTCGGATTCAAGCCTTTGGGCATCCCTGCCATGGGCATCGCCGGTGCGGCGGTGGCTACGGTCATCGGACAATGGGTGGCAGGTGCCTTGGCGGTTTATTTCAATTTCCGCCGGAATGAGGACATCGACTTCACTTTGGAGAGCATCCGGCCCCATTGGCAGGTGCTCAAGCCCATTTTGACGGTGGGCATTCCCTCCATCATTATGATGGCCATTGGTTCCATAATGACCTTCGGTATGAACCAGATTTTCCAGAGCTTTCAGGAGACCGCTACCGGCGTGTTCGGTATCTATTTTAAGCTCCAGAGCTTCTTCTTTATGCCGGTGTTCGGCATCAACAACGCCACGGTTTCCATTATTGCCTACAATTACGGCGCACGGAATCCGGAGCGGATCATGGACACGCTGAAAAAATCCTGCCTGTCCGCCATGGCAATCATGGTTGCGGGATTTCTGGTGTTCCAGATTTTCACAGATCAGCTTCTGGGCGTTTTTCAGCCCAGTGCAGATTTCCTGATCATGGGACGCAAGGCACTGCGCATTATCAGCATCATCTTCCCCATGGCGGCCATCGGTATCGCCGTCAGTGGCTGTTTTCAGGCCTTGGGCAACGGCATCTATTCCACCATTGTTTCAACCTGCCGCCAGCTGGTGGCGCTTCTGCCGGTGGCATACCTGCTGAGCCTGACGGGGGATGTAAACCTCGTCTGGTGGGCATTTCCTATTTCTGAGGTTCTGAGCCTTGCGGTGACGCTGGTGCTGTTCGCAAGGATCTACCGCCAGAAGATCAAGCCTCTCTACGCTGCCGTAAAATCCTGAAAAACTTCTGAACTGCAATAAAATGGGCGTGCCGGATTCGACACGCCCATTTTTTATCGGATTTTTTTGCCGTTCAGCACGGCTTCTGCCAAGGTGTCGCCATCGTAGCGGAGCTTCAGCAGGAAGAAGGGAGCATCCTGCTGAATCAGATCCAGAAAAATCTTGTCGCCTTCCCATTTCGGAAGCTGATCCAGAAAATCCCAGCTGACCCATTGCAGATCTCCTTCGTTGCACTCTTTCATTTCCCCCTCGAAGCCGTCGGCGGTAAAGAGATACATATATTCTCCTTCAAAAGGCCCGTTGGTGAGAAAGGTGATTACGCCCCGGCACCGCCAGGAGGTGAGGGTCAGGCCGGTTTCCTCCCAAGCCTCCCGCAAAAGGCACTCGTCGGGGGTTTCGTCACCCTCAAACTTGCCGCCAATGCCAATCCACTTGTCCTTGTTGAGGTCGTTTTTCTTTTTGACTCGGTGGAGCATCAGCACCTGATCCCCTTGGGTCACATAGCAAAGTGTGGTGTTAAGCATGAATTTCTCCTTTCTGCATGAGCCTGATAGCGTGGTGGAGGTTTTCTACTTCCACCAGACTGTGCCCATCCTCCCGCTCACCGTCCAGCGTCCACGGCATATTGGGATTTGCCCGAATGGTAAGATGCCGGGTGCTGATAAAGGTAATCATGGAGCAGTTATATTTTTGCGTTTTGAGCGCACGAATGAACTTTGCTATCTCCTGAGCATCCGAAGGGGCACGCACCAGAAGCAGTTCAAATACGCCGTCGCCCATGTCCACCTGTGTGGGATCTAAGGTGAGAATACCGCCGATGGAGGTGGAATTGCAGATGGCACCGAAGAGGAAATCACCCTCCACAACGCCTTCATCATATTCAACACGAATATGCTCATTGCGGATCTGGGAAAGCTCCTGAATGCCTTCCAGAATATAGGCGGTGTGTCCCAGAGCATTTTTGATGTTCTGGGGAGTGGTGTAAGAGGTTTTGGTGAAGGCACCGAAGGAGGCCACATAGGAAAAATACCGGTTTCCGAAGCGTCCGATGTCATAGGGAACAGGCGTGCCCTGTGCAATGTCCCGGGCGGCGTCCATGATGTTGGTGGAAAGATGGAGACTGGCGGCAAAATCGTTAGTGGAACCGCAGGGAATATAGCCGATGGGCACATCCGCACCGCACCGCATGAGCCCTGTGATGGTCTCGTTGAAGGTTCCGTCGCCGCCTACGCATACCACAAGGTCAGACTGGGGGGCATATTTCGATACTGCCCGGACGGCATCCCCCTGGCAGGCGGTCATATAGGCGTTCACTTCATAGCCGGAACGGTTAAAAAGGGCGATGATGTCCGAAAGATACCGATTTGCCTTGCGCATACCGGCGTAGGGGTTCATCACCAGAAAGAGTTTTTTCATAAGCATATGTCCTCCTTTGCCAAAATCCGCTAAACGGTTTCTATCTGTATATATGCTAGCATTATACCTGTATTTGCAAGGATAGGCAAGGAAAAGCGGGGGATTTTTCGCTGTGATCGGAAAAATTTACGATATTTTCATAAATAGAAAAGGATTCCGCCAGCGGCAGAATCCTTTTTGCTTTATTTGCGCCCTGCCACCTGATACATTTCGTCGGTGGAAATCGTGGCAGTTACGGTGAGGTACTTCCCGAATAACGCCGCCAGTTCGTCTGCCTCCATGAGTTCACGGGAAATTGCAACAGCGTGGTTGCGGTGGTGGGCATCGATCTGCGCCTTTCCTGCGCCGTGCGCAACTGTCAGTGTTCCACCGGGCTTCAGCATCATACTGAGATGGGAGATGAGATGCTCCGGATCCGGAAAATGGGGGAAGGCGTTATAGATTACGATGCAATCGAATTTTCGGGAAAATTCCATTTCATTTACATCGCCGCAGCAGACCGTTACCTGCTGGGGCGAATATTTTTCAGCGGCAATGCGTACCATTTCGGGTGAGAGATCCACAGCGGTGAGGGAATTTACCTGCCGACGAAGATACTCAGGAAACAGCACACCGGTTCCGCAGGCCACATCCAGTACATCTGTGCCGGAAACAACACCGGCATTGTCCAGAATTTTGCCGATTACCACGGCATTTGGGTGCTGCGCTGCGTCCCAATGCGGGGCAGCCTGATTAAAAAAATCAATAATTTGCTGTTGTTTCATTGGCGGAATCCTCATAGCGAGCGGGAATCAGTTTGGCTTTGGTCAGTGCGTAGATAAGAGCCGGCATCAGTACCAGCTGAAGCACTATGCCGGGGATTCCGGTTACAAGAGAGGTAGTGACCCATGCGAAGGGGGACACACCCGGGGTGAAAATCCATGCTTTGGCAAAACCGGCTACCACACGGCCGAGAATCATGGAACTGATCATGCTGATATAGATGTCAGCAGCCATGTGCTTGGTGTGGACATATTTCATCAGCAAACCGGACACAAGACCGTACACGCCGCACTCTACCATCATCGAGGGCAAAATAGCAGCAGGGGGCATGGATGTTACGATACTGGACAGCAGCGGGCCAAGCACACCGCAGATTAGACCATACTGCCAGCCGCAGACCAGTCCGCAGAGCAGAACGGGAATATGCATGGGGAGAAAAATTATGCCGCCTTTGGGTACAGAGTGAAAAGCCATGGGCAGAATCAGACAAAGAGCGCAGCACACGGCAGTGTAAACGATTTTTTTAACGGGATTCAATTGCATAAAGGATACCTCCGATCTTCTGCTAGTGTATAGTATAAATGAAAAAATGTAAAAAAGAAGCCCCGGTAGGGGATGTAAATTATATTCATTCACTATAAAAATACTTGCAAAGCGCATTGGGAAGTAGTATCATGTATCCATGGTTCAAAAACAAATGTATTAAAAGGAGAACTACGCTATGATTTCAAGAGAAATTTGTCAGCGGGTGCTGCAGAAAGCCGTTTCCACCGGTGCTGACTATGCAGAGATCTTTGCGGAAAACACCGTGAATCACACCATCAATATGCTGGCTGACAAGGTTGACACCATCAAGGATGCCGTTGTGACCGGTGCCGCCGTGCGTGTCTATAAGGGACTGCGCAGCGTGATGGCTACCACCGTGGATACAAGCGAGGCCGGACTGATTCGCTGTGCCGAAAAGGCCGCAGATGCTTTGGGCGAAGGCACCGCACAGATTGATATTGTCCTCCGGGAGCGCATTTTCGGGGACATCCACCCTGTAAAGATTGTTTCGTCCTCTGTTTCCAATCAGCAGAAGATCGAGATTCTGAAGGAAGGCTATTTCGCAGCCCGGGAATATGACGAGGCTGTGCAGAAGGTTACCGGCAGCCTGCTGGATGTGGATCACAACATCCTCATCGCCAACTCCGAGGGCCTCTACACCGAGGATCGCCAGATCCGTACCAGAATGGCCATCGGCGCCGTTGCCTCCAAGGGCACCGACTCTCAGACCGGCTTCTTCGGCCCCGGCCGTTTGGGCGGTCTGGAAATGTTCGATATCTATACCCCCCGCTCCGTGGGTGAGGAATCCGCACGGCAGGCCGTCACCATGCTGAAGGCAGATTACTGCCCCGCCGGCACCATGCCTGTTGCCATTGACAACGGCTTCGGCGGCGTAATCTTCCATGAGGCCTGCGGTCACTCTCTGGAAGCATCTTCTGTTGCCTACGGCAGAAGCCAGTTCACCGGAAAGCTGGGTCAGAAGATCGCAAATGAAAAGGTTACCGCCATTGACGACGGCACCATCCCCGGTGCTTGGGGCTCCATCAACATCGATGACGAAGGCACCCCGGCAAAGAAAAATGTGCTGATTGAAAACGGCGTGCTGAAGTCCTACATGATCGACAAGTTCAACGGCCGCCGCATGGGCATGGAGTCCACCGGCAATTCCCGCCGTCAGAGCTATGCCTATACGCCCACTTCCCGTATGACCAATACTTACATCGCCCCCGGCACCGACACCCGTGAGGACATTATTTCCTCTATGGAGTATGGCCTGTATGCCCGGAACATGGGCGGCGGTTCCGTCAACCCCGTTACCGGCGAGTTTAACTTTGCCGTCAGCGAGGGCTATATCGTTCGCAACGGTAAGATTTGCGAGCCTGTCCGCGGCGCAAGCCTTGTGGGCAACGGCTCCGAGATCATTATGAACATCGATATGGTCAGCGACAATCTGGAACTGGGTCAGGGTATGTGCGGCTCCTCCAGCGGCAGCATCCCCGTCAATGTGGGTCAGCCTCTGATCCGGGTATCCAGCATCACCGTCGGCGGCAGATAAGGAGGAAACAGCCATGGATTTTAATGCATTCAAAGAAGCGGTTATTGCCAAGGCCGAGGCCATGGGCATCACCGAATACGAGCTTTACTATCAGACTTCGGAAAGCACCAGCGTGGGTGCCTTCCAGCACGAAATGAACGATTTTACCAGCTCTCTGGAGGGCGGCGTGTGCTTCCGCTGCATCGTCGG
>RCNI01000219.1_pt1 | contig 37753 bp, 34 predicted proteins | sample 2041151 | NCBI WGS metagenome assembly RCNI01 (sample SAMN09708214, study PRJNA481090) | feces metagenome | isolation source: feces | place: Antarctica: Albino Rookery
TCACGGCCGCAGTCGGGGCACTTGCCGTCCACCAGCTGGCTGTCGGTCCAGAAGCTCTCGCAGGGCTTGCAGTAGTGGCCCTTGTAAACGCTCTTGTAGATGTCACCCTGCTCATACAGCTTCTGGAAAATCTTCTGGCAGCTTTCCATGTGGTAGTCATCGGTGGTGCGGATGAAGCGGTCATAGCTGATCTGCAGCAGATTCCACAGATCCTTTACACCGCCTGCACCCTCAACAATGTTGTCCACATACTGCTTGGGAGTAACGCCGGCATCGGCAGCCTTGTCCTGAATCTTCTGACCGTGCTCGTCGGTACCGGTCAGGAACATGACGTCATAGCCCTGCTTGCGCTTGAAGCGGGCCAAAGCATCACAGGCCACGGTGGTGTAGCTGTGGCCGATGTGCAGCTTGTCGCTGGGATAATAAATCGGAGTTGTGATATAAAATGTCTTGCGTTTGCTCATGATGATTCCTCTATCCTTTCGGGAGACAGCCCCAATGCGATACCGGGCAGGGCCGCCGCCAGTTTTCTACATATAATCAGGGGAGTTTTACAGCCCCACCGGTGTTTTGCCGCAGGCCAGAATGGTGTGCTTGGCAAGGGTGGCCGTGCTGTCGATAAAGAAGCTGTCCAGATCGTAGTCGCGCTTAATCAGGCTCAGTTCGGTGCAGCCGAGTACGGCCATTTCGCAGCCCTGATCGCGCAGCCGATTGGCAATGCCCATAAAACTTTCAAGATCCACCGGTTTGCCGCTTTTGATCTGGCCATAGATGATTTCCATCAGGGCCTGCTGATCTTCGGGGGTGGGAATAACGCAGTCAATGCCTTCCGCAAGGCACATTCGCTGATAGGTGCGGCTGTCCACCGTGCCGGTGGTGGCCAGAATCCCAAGCTTGGTGCAGCCGGCGGCCTTTGCATCCTGCACAGTCAGACGCACCATGTTCAAAATGGGTACCGGCAGGTTGCTGGACAAACGGTCATAGAAATAATGAGCCGTATTGCAGGGAATGGTAAGCAGAGTGGCACCGTACTTTACCAGCATTTCGGCATCACGCTGCATTACAGAGAAGGGATCAGCTTCGCTTTTGCCCAAAATATAGGCTGTACGGTCCGGGGTTGAGGCCCGGCTGGACAGAACAATATCCAGATGATCCTGGTCGCAGGCGGCGGGGGTGTGGCGGGTGAGCATCTCGTAAAAATAAACCGAACTCATGGGGCCCAATCCGCCCAAAATGCCCACAACGGGCTTTTGCTGCTGCATATTAGAAGATACACCTCCCGGATAATACAATGATACAAATACAATTATAAAATGGAACTGTTTAAAGTCAAGTGCGGTTTGGCACCGAAGCAGTTATTGCAAAGAAATCCGGGATACAAAAACACAAAAAACGGGGGACACCAATCAGGTGTCCCCCGGAAACATTTAGTACATTGGATTAGCCTTCTTAAAATCCCCAAGAACGTTAGGGTGGTATTTGAACTGCTTTTCGGTAGGTTTGCCGCATCCATCCAATCCATCATTTTACCTATCCAAGGATGATACGCAACACAATCGACCGGGTCGCTGTGACCACATTAACCATTGCCAGCCTGCCAGATCGTAGGCACTACTTCATTCGGACGTTTAAAACGCCGTATCCTTTCGTATTCATTGTTGGCCATTAAAGCTGCTCTGCCATAGGCAGATGTCCAAAACTGAACTTTGAACAGACTAAAGAAATCACTCGACAGATTACTTTGCTTGCTGCAACTTGCTCTGGTCAAAAACCGAAATGGTCCAACCCTTTTTCTGCGCTCTTATCAGGGAAAACAGCCACGCGGGCTTTTACAATTTTATGGGTTGCATACAAGTGACGCCTCGTATGCATCAATGATCTAGTACATTGGTTTCAAAGCCTCTTTCATCAGGGTTTAGGGCGGTCTTTCTTAAATGATCGGCGGACACCGATATGATTTCTTCATAAAACCACTTCTTCCGTCTATCTTCAAGGAACCCTTGTTCCCATTCCACTTATTCGGCGGGCCTTGAGATGCTATTGTAAGGATTCAAGCCCGAGCGTTCGTCCGTCAGGTTACATCCTGTCTCTGTGGGCGATCCTTATCAGTAAATCCCGACCCGCCCCTGCAAAGCGGGTTCTTCTGCATGAGCCATCGGTCTTCGCTCCTTTCCTTCCCGGCGGGCAATGTCCCATGCCCTTTAACCATCCGGTTGTTCACTTCATGTACTTGGCAATGACCCTTTGGGCTTTTGCTGTTCCTTGTTGCTGTCTATATTATAGCCCGGGCGAGGGGATTTGACTATTCGCAAAGTGTATATACTTTTGTGGCACGGTTTATATAAATGATGCATTGAATCCCGGGCGTTTCTGTAATATAATTAAAATGTTAGGGTGTAAAGAGCCCCGCATTTTTTTGCAGAAAAAGCCCCGGCTTCCTCAGGGAAAGCCGGGGCTTTTGGGTTATACGGGGGATGAGCTTACATGCTCTCGGGAACAGTGATCTTGAACATGGTCAGCACGTTGGCAATGATCTGCTTAACAGCCAGGCACAGAGCCAGACGAGACTGCAGCACAGCAGGCTCAGAGCCCTTGATGCGGCAGTTGCCGTAGAACTTGTGGAAGGCACCGGCCAGATCTGCCACAAAGCGGGTGATGCGGGTGGGATCGTAGCTGCGGGCGCTGAGTACGATTTCGGCGGGGAAATCGGCCAGCAGACGAACCAGCTCCAGCTCAGCGGGCTCCTGGAACTCCACGTTGGCCCATGCCTGAGGACCTTCGTAGGTTACGCCCTCTTCGGCCATTTTCTTCAGAATGGAGCAGATGCGGGCGTGAGCGTACTGTACATAATAGACAGGGTTGTCGCTGTCCTGCTTGATGGCCAGATCCAGATCGAAGTCCATCTGGCTGCCAGCCTCACGCATATTGAAGAAGAAACGGGCGGAATCGATGGGCACATCGTCCAGCAGATCGCTCAGGGTGATGGCCTTGCCGGTACGCTTGCTCATGCGAACCTGCTCGCCGTCCTTGACCAGACGTACCAGCTGCATCAGGATAACATCCAGCTTTTCGCCGTCCAGACCGATGGCGTCCATGGCACCCTTCATGCGGGCCACGTGACCGTGATGGTCGGCGCCCCAGATGTCGATGGCGCGGTCAAAACCGCGAACGGCCAGTTTATTATAATGGTAGGCGATGTCGGCAGCAAAGTAGGTGGGAATGCCGTTGGCACGCACCAGCACCTCGTCCTTGGCTTCGTCTTCGTCCTTGCGCTTGTTAACAGTGCCGTACTTCTGGCTGTACTGAGCGCTCTTGTACATGATGGCACCGTCTTCGGCCTTGTAGCAGGCACCGGTTTCCAGCAGCTTATCCACAACGGCCTTTACAGCGCCGGAGTCATGCAGAGTGCTTTCCTTGAACCATACATCGTACTTGATGCGGTACTTGCCCAGATCGCGTTCCAGGCCGGCAACGTTCTTGGGCAGAGCGTACTCAATCAGAGCGGCACGGCGATCTTCTTCGGTGGCGTTTACGAACTTGTCACCGTTCAGCTCGGCAAATTCGCCGGCCAGAACCTTGATGTCAGCACCCTGGTAGCCATCCTCGGGGAATTCCACAGCGTCTTCGCCCAGGAAGTGCTGCAGGTAACGGGCGGACAGGCTCTTGCCGAATTTCTGAATCTGGTTGCCGGCATCGTTTACATAGAACTCACGGGTTACGTCGTAACCGGCCCAGTCCAGCACAGCGGCCAGGCAGTCGCCCAGAGCGCCGCCGCGGGCGTTGCCCAGGTGCATGGGGCCGGTGGGGTTGGCAGAAACAAATTCTACGTTATACTTCTGGCCGTTGCCGTAGTTGGTGCGGCCGTATTCGGGGTTCTGTGTTGCACCGCAGACCACAGTGCTGTACCAGTTAGCGCCCAGATACAGGTTGATGAAGCCGGGGCCGGCAACTTCCACCTTGCTGAAGACGGTGTCGTCCAGGCTGGGCAGGTGAGCAATGATGGCATCGGCAATCATGCGGGGAGCCTTGTGAAAGGCACGGGCACCGGCCATAGCCAGGTTGCAGGCTACGTCGCCGTTCTTGGCATCGGCGGGAGTTTCCACAATGAAATCGGGCAGCTCTGCCTCAGGCAGAGAGCCGTCGGCCATGGCAGCCTTTACAGCCTGCTCCATCAGAGCACGGCCCTCGGCCAGTGCAGCAGCACGGGGATTGTAATTCAGATAATTCTCCGGAATGTTGCTCATAGTTGTATGTTCCTTTCTGTTTGTTCTATTCTTGATGATGTTCACTTATTATGATGGCCGGATGCCGACTGCGCAGGCGACACGTGCAGGGTCACATAATTGTGGCTCAGAGCACCCATGGGCTCCATGTCCAGAACGTAGCTGAACCGCGCAGTGCCGCCCTGTTCGGTCATGGCACATTCGATTTCGTCTGCGGCCACGCCCAGAGTCATGGCACCCACACCGGTATCGTAATGGCACACGTGACGCACGCCTTTTTCGATGACCAGGTGAGAAGGAGCTTTTCCGTAGCGGATCATGTTGACCTGACTGCTGTCCAGTGCAATTTTAATGGTTGTGGTGCAGCCTGCAAAACCGGTGGCTTCGGTTTCCTGATAGGCAATGTAGCAGTTGCCGCCCCGGAAGGTCAGGCTGCCTTTTGTCATCAGCTGAACCGAGTCACTTTCCGGCTGACTGCCCTTTGCGTGGGCATCTTCCATCCGGCCGTCTATCCGGATCAAAAAGTCCTCGTTGATTTTCTTTTCCATCTCTCAATATTCCTCAATGTTTACGTGCTCTACACTGCCGCCGGCATAGGGGCCGAGAAACAGCCGGGCGGCATCCTCGAACTGGCCGGTGGAGTCGCTCACATAAAAATGAGTGTCCCCGTCACAGCCGCTGTGCAGCAGGTCCTGTGCTTCCAGAGCGGCCTTTACGGCCCGGGCGGCTTCGCTGCCGATATCGATCAGGTTCACATCGGGACCCATCACCCGGCGGATGGCGGCTTCAATCAGCGGAAAATGTGTGCAGCCCAGAATCAGGGTGTCTACACCGGCATCCCGCAGATCGTCCAGATACTGATGGGCCACAAGATCGGTGACCGGATCATCCGGCGCCACATAGCCGTTTTCCACCAGAGCCACAAACATGGGGCAGGCGCGCTCAAAAAGCTCTACGCCCGGAACCAGATCCCGCATCCGGCCGGCAAAGCTGCCGCTGCGGATGGTGGCCTGCGTGCCGATGATGCCCACCTTTTTATTGGTGGTGGCGGCTGCGGCGGCCCGGGCAGCGGGCTCCACAACGCCCAGAAAGGGAACCGGAAGCTGTGCAGCGTCTTCGGGCGGATAGGTGCTGCTTACGGTGCCGCAGGCAGCCAGAATATATTTTACGTCCTGACTCAGCAGGAAACGAATGTCCTGCCCGGCATACTGGTGCAGGGTCTGGGGACTGCGGGGACCGTACGGCACCCGGCCTGTATCGCCGAAATAGACGATGTCCTCACCGGGAAGAATACGCCGCAGCTGGCGCACTGCCGTAAGACCGCCCAGACCGGAGTCAAACACGCCGATGGGGCGTTTATCCATGCTGTGCCTCCCCGCGCTCAAGCGCCAGCTCTACCAGACGGGTTACCAGCTGAGGCAGAGGAACACCGGCGGCCTCCATCAGCTTGGGATACATACTGATGGACGTAAAGCCCGGCAGGGTGTTCAGCTCGTTCAGCAGGACCTTGCCGGTGCCCTTCTCCACAAAGAAGTCGCAGCGGGAAAGGCCGGAGCAGCCCAGCACGCGATAGGCACGGCGAGCCTGTTCCTTTACTTCATCCAGCTTTTCCTGAGGGAGGTTGGCGGGAATCAGAGTACGGCTTACACCGTTCTTGTATTTGTCATCGTAGGTATAGAATTCGTCACCGGCCAGAATCTCGCCCGGGTGGGTGGTTTCCTCACCGCCCAGATTGCCGATGGCGGCGCACTCCACTTCCTGACCCTGAACAAAGCGTTCAAAGACCACCTTGTCATCCTCGGCCAGGGCGATTTCAATGGCCTTGCGCAGAGCATCCTTATCGGCGGCCTTGCTGATGCCCACACTGCTGCCTGCGTTGGCGGGCTTTACAAAGATGGGGTAGCCCAGCTTTGCAGCAAGGCGCTGTTCCAGAGCATCAAAGTCGGCACAGTCGGCACGCCAGGCCCAGTCCCATTCGCAGCGGGGCACGCTGGCGGCATCCAGCAGGGTGTTGGCCACGGCCTTGTCCATGCACACGGCGCTTGCCAGCACACCGCAGCCCACATAGGGGATAGCAGCCAGCTCCAGCAGGCCCTGAACGGTGCCGTCTTCGCCGTTTTTGCCGTGAAGAACAGGGAAAACTGCATCCAGCTTGACCAGCCGGGGAGCAGATTCTTCCATCAGCCACAGGCCGTGATCGTCACGGTCGGGGCTCAGAACGCACTTGGTCAGATGAGCGGCATCCTGCTGCCAGCTGCCGTCTGCCATCTGAGCGGTGGTGCCGGTGTAAGCGTACCAGCGTCCGTCCCGGGTGATGCCGATGGGCAGCACCTGATATCCTGCATCTTCCAGAGCGCTGCGCACGGTGGAAGCGCTGACACGGCTGACCTCATGTTCGCTGGAAACACCGCCGAACAAAAGGCCGATCATTTGTTTCTGCATTACCATAACCTCGGTTCTTATAGGGCTGTACAGCCCGGAATGTGGGGCACGGGACCCCGTATAGTCACAAGTATTAATATCATACCATATATATGCCGCATTTTAAAGAGAAAGCGAACCGAAAAACAAAGCGGATTTTCAGCGCAAAGCAGCAGGGGATTCTGAACAGCGGAAATGACCTGCTGCAAAGCACAAAAAGACCGGCCGAACTATTGACGAAAGTGTCTGGATATGGTAAGATAGCAGTACCTCTTTTGCAGGTCTATTTTTTTGTGCCATTTTTTTGGCACAGGCCTGCACACCGAGGGAGGCTAACAAAACCGTTAAATGGAGGTGCCGAAGAACATGAGAGTGAAGATCACCCTTGCCTGCACTGAGTGCAAGCAGCGCAACTACAACACCATGAAGAACAAGAAGAACAGCCCTGATCGCCTCGAGATGAAGAAGTATTGCCGCTTCTGCAAGAAGCATACTGTTCATCGCGAGACCAAGTAAGAAAGCGGGTAAGACAAAATGGCAGAAAACGTAGGCAAGAAGAAGCCCGGCTTCTTCAGCAAAGTGAAAACCTGGTTTTCTAACCGTGCGAAGTACTTCCGCGATACCAAGAGCGAAATGAAAAAGGTGGTTTGGCCCACCAAAAAGCAGGTCATCAACAACACCATCGTGGTGCTGATCGTGGTGGTCGTTTGCGCTCTGGTCATCCTGCTTCTGGATGCTCTGTTCGGATTCCTAATGAGCCTGCTGGTCCACTCGATGGCATAACGGCCGTAAGTAATAGAGCGGAGGCGTAACATGGCAGAACAAACAGAACAGGCAATGTGGTATGTGGTTCATACCTATTCCGGCTACGAAAACAAAGTAGCTACCGATCTGGAGACCATGGTGGAGAACCGTCGTCTGCAGGATCTGATCTGTGAGGTCAAGGTTCCCGTAGAGATGGTACCTGAGATCAAGAACGGCAAAGAGAAAATGGTAGAGCGCAAGCTCTTCCCCGGCTATGTACTGGTGAAGATGGTCATGACCGACGACACCTGGTATGTGGTTCGCAATACCCGCGGCGTCACCGGCTTCGTGGGTGCGTCCTCTAAGCCGCTGCCTCTTTCTCAGGAAGAAGTAGACAAGCTTGGCGTGGAAACCGCTGAGCGCACGGTGGACTACCAGGTGGGCGACAATGTTGAAATTGCCGCAGGTCCGCTGGAAGGCTTCGTTGGTCTGGTGGAGAGCATCGATCTTGCCGCTGGCAAGGTTGGCGTAAAGGTCTCCATGTTTGGCCGCGAGACTCCTGCCGAGCTGGAACTGAACCAGGTAAAACCCCTTTAATTCCGGGCACGCGTAGGGTACGTGTCAATTCGTAAATCATGGTAAAAGCCGCATGCGGTTTTTATAGGGCGGGAAAACCGTTTTTCCGCCCGTGGGAGGGCCGTTTCGGCGGCCCGCTAGCTCACCACAAATTTTGGAGGTGCATTTAACAATGGCGCAGAAAGTTATTGGTTATATCAAACTGCAGATCCCGGCCGGCAAGGCAACTCCGGCTCCCCCGGTTGGCCCCGCTCTGGGTCAGCATGGCGTGAACATCATGGCGTTCACCAAGGAATTTAACGAGCGTACTCAGAAGGACATCGGCTACATCATCCCCGTGGTGATCACCGTTTACGCCGACCACTCCTTCAGCTTCATCACCAAGACTCCTCCGGCAGCAGTGCTGATCAAGAAGGCTTGCAGCATCGAATCCGGTTCCGGCGTTCCCAACAAGACCAAGGTGGCAAGCATCACCAAGGCTCAGCTGGAAGAGATCGCTAAGATCAAGATGCCCGACCTGAACGCAGCTGACATCGAGTCCGCTATCAGCATGATCGCCGGCACCTGCCGTAGCATGGGTATTACCGTTACCGAGTAATCACCGTTTGCTTAGCTTAAGTGGGAGGAAACAAATCCGATACCACCACACAGGAGGAAATTTAAGATGAAACACGGTAAGCATTACGTCGACAGCGCTAAGCTGCTCGACCGCACCAAACAGTATGAAACCGAGGAAGGCTTGAGCCTGTGCTGCCAGACCGCCAAGGCTAAGTTCGACGAGACCGTTGAGCTGCACGTTCGTCTGGGCGTTGACAGCCGTCACGCTGACCAGCAGGTTCGCGGCGCTGTTGTTCTGCCTCACGGCACTGGTAAGAACGTTCGCGTTATTGCCATCTGCAAGGGCGACGCTGCTAAGGCTGCCGAAGAAGCTGGCGCAATGATGGTTGGCGATGCCGATCTGGTTGCTAAGATCCAGAACGAAGGCTTCCTGGACTTTGACGTCCTGGTTACCACTCCCGACATGATGGGCCAGGTTGGCCGTCTGGGTAAGGTTCTGGGCCCCCGTGGCCTGATGCCCAACCCCAAGGCTGGCACCGTGACTCCCGACATTGGCAAGGCTGTTGCCGAAGCTAAGGCCGGTAAGATCGAGTACCGCCTGGACAAGCAGAACATCATCCACGTGCCCGTTGGCAAGGCCAGCTTCGGCACTGAGAAGCTGCTGGACAACGTAAACACCGTTATGGGTGCTATCGTTAAGGCTAAGCCCGCTGCTGCTAAGGGCCAGTATATCAAGAGCGTTACCGTGGCTACCACCATGGGCCCCGGCATCAAGCTGAACGGCGTTCGCTTCGGCGGCTAATTAGGGCTTGACAAACGCAAAAAACTGCGTTATACTAAATAAGCTGTTTTTAAGACAGCAGGTGCGTTACGCATAAGGGCTTTGTCCGCCTGCCGAGAAACGGGTTCTGAAACAATGTTTTTCTGCCCCTTTCCGGTTATGTGCGGAAAGGGGCTTTTTGTATAACGAAACGAGTTTGGTTGAAACGAGGTGAAACATACAATGCCCAGTGCAAAAATCTTGAGCGAAAAGCAGGCCTACGTGGCCAGCCTGAAGGAAAAGATCGAGAACTCCGTGGCTGGCGTAATCGTTGATTACAAGGGCATCAGCGTTGCTGATGACACTAAGCTGCGTAAAGAGCTGCGCGAGGCCGGTGTTGAGTACGCCGTGGTTAAGAACACCATGCTGCGTCTGGCACTGAAGGGTACCGCTCTGGAGGGCATGAGCGACGTGCTGGAAGGCACCACCGCTATTGCCATTTCTAACGAGGACCGCATTGCTGCTGCTCGTGTTCTGTGCAAGTACGCAGACGATTCCAAGGGTAAGTTCAGCGTGAAGACCGGCTATATGGACGGTTCTGTCATGGACAAGGCCGAAGTTGAGGCTATTGCCAAGCTGCCCGGTCTGGAAGGCATGCTCTCTATGTTCGCAGGCGCCCTCACCAGCACCCTCAGCGGTCTGGCTGTGGCTATGCAGGCTTACGTGGACAAGAGCGAGGAGCCCGCTGCCTAATCTTAGCGGGAACATATTCTGGGCAATGCGCCTGATGTGCGCAGCCCACACCTAACTAAAAATTATTGGAGGTAAATACAATGGCTTCTGAGAAGATCACTGCTATTATCGACGCTGTTAAAGAGCTGAGCGTCCTGGAGCTGAAAGAGCTCATCGACACCTACTGCGAGGAGTTCGGCGTGTCCGCTGTGGCCGCTGCTGCTGCTCCTGCTGCCGGCGCTGCTGCTGCCGCTGAGGAAGAGAAGACCGAGTTTGACGTTGTTCTGGCTGACGTTGGCGCTAGCAAGATGAACGTTATCAAGACCGTTAAGGAAGTTACCGGTCTGGGCCTGAAGGAAGCTAAGGCTATGGTCGACGGCGCTCCTGCTACCCTGAAGGAAAGCGTTTCCAAGGCTGAGGCTGAGGACATGAAGAAGAAGCTGGAAGAAGCCGGCGCTAAGATCGAGCTGAAGTAAGATCTGTTGGCATCGCTAGATGTCTTTCTGAGAGGCTGCTGCCATTTGGCGGCAGCCTCTTTTTGGCTTTTATTACAAAAACGGCGTACCTTTTTTAGGAAAGGTGCGCCGTTTTTTGTAAATGAAAAGGAGCGCCCGATGTTTTCCACAATGGGTGCTCCTGATGGTTGAAAAGTTGAAAGCTTATTGGGGCAGTGGAATCGGAACATCATTGAGGGTGATGCTCTTCACCTGACTCAGATCCAGCGGCAGCGTAAACAGATCACGCTCAATTACCTGATCGCCGGATGCGCTGGTGCTGCTGCTCCAGAGAGTGGCCTGGCTGCCGTCTTTCAGGGTCAGCGCAATCTGCGGCGATTCAAGCACGGGCCCGCCGGTCTGGTGGCCGTACAGAGTAACGCCCAGTGCACCGATTTCCAGCTTTTCCATATCCCATCCCGGGAACGTCATCGAGTAGGGGATGGTGACGGCTTCCGCTGCATCTTCCAGCGTAAAGGCCACACTCCAGGTGCCCTGCTGCCGGCTGCTGTAAGCGGAAAGATCATAGTGCAGCCGCAGATCGTCCAGATCCACATTTTCAGGCAGCTGAATGATGTGCTCCTGAAAGCGGCTGACCATATTGTTGGGCGCAATGCTGATTTGCGGGCCAAGTTCGGCCACGGCATTGGGCAGAACCAGCTCATTTCCATCACGATCGGTCAAGTAGAACGTGACATCGTTGTACAAGCCCAGCTCATCGTCGTGCAGAAGCTGGATGTGCAGCTTGCCGTTCACAATACCGGCTGCAGTGATCTGCGCCCAGGGAGCGCCGGGAAGCGGTACGCCTTCTTTGGCGGGAGTGAGCACTTCCAGATCCGGGGCATCCCTGCCGGGAATCAGCGATGCTTCACCGATGGAAGAGTAGCCGTTGATCTGCGGATGCAGGTCAAAGGTGGGCTGGGGCAAGCCTAGCTGACTCAGCATGGCTCTGCCGCAGTCTGCCGGCCCCATATCCCGCTGGTATTGCCAGCCGGTCAGGAAGGTACGCAGCGTTACCGTAATCTTGCGGTTTTCAAGCTGACCGCCTTCACCAGTCAGGCAGATGGTAGCGGTGTTGCTGACCTCATCAAAGTCAATGACCTGGGCGGAGCTGAAGGTTGCACCGGACACCTGAATATGACGCAGATCCATATCCTTGGTAACACGTCCCTGGCCGGTGGTATCCTGCAGGGTCAAATAAATGGCAGCAACTTCGTGGTCGTTCAGGGCCGCAAGTACTTCCATGCGGATGCCGTCATCCACAGAAACCATGTTCACAGGCTGTAGCATGGAAAGGGTGTGGTCACCCAGCAGCTCAAGCTTTTGCGCAAGGCCGGGGTTCTGAGCCAGTACACCCACGCCGCCTACTGTGAATACGGCAACGGCAGCAGCCACAGCCACGGCCCGTTTGAACAATACAGTGCGGGGACGGCACAGGGTTACGCTGGGGCGGCACTGGGCCAGAATGGCCTGCTTTTGTTCGGCGCTCAGTGTAACATGGGCAAGTTCTGTGTCGATGGCGTTTTTTACGCTGTCGCTACAGATCTTCATGCGGGATTCCCTCCAATCTGTCTTGTAATATTGCTTTGGCCCGCCGCAGCCGCACACTGATGGTGGACTGGGGAGCGTTCAGGATCCGGGCAATCTCGTTGACAGACAGATCCTCATAATAGTGAAGCAGAATAACCTGCTTATATTTAGACTTCAGAGCCTGAATCTCATGGTACAAACGCCCCTGCTTATCGCAAGCGTCGCTGTTGGTCTGCGGTGCAGCAATTTCAGGATATTCGTCCACAAGGGAAACGCGGCGTTTCCAGGCGCTGCGCAGATAATCCTTGCAGACGTTGATTACAACCCGCATGACCCAGGCCTTTTCGGCGGCAGGAGAATCAAAATTGCGCCAGGAGCGGTAAATTTTGATGTAGGCATCCTGCACGGCATCGGCGGCAAGGTGTTCGTCACCAAGATAAACACAGCACATACGCAGCATGGTGCTGCCGTACTGTTCCACCAGACGTTCCATATCTGGCAGATTGCTGGGAGATGGCAAGATTTCACGTCCTTTCAGCGTCGGCTGCGAGAACATTTTTTGTCGTCCCAGCATTTTATAAACGGATGTGAGGGCAAAAAATATTTCAAAAATAAAAAGCCGACTGACAAATACCGCAATTTAGTAAAAAAACAGCTCAACAAAGCGCAAATTTCATGGAATATAGTAGGCTGTATTTATTGTACCACACACGCTGGGTCTGTGAAAGACCTGCACTGCGGGGAACCGGTCCGCATAGAGTGACATGGAGGCATCCAAAGAAAGGAAGAGTGTTATGAATCGCATGGAACAACAGGGCGCAGTAACGCCCGCATCGTACAGCGTACTGCAAAGGGGATCTGACGGCCCGGATCAGGCCCAGGTGCAGACCTGGCTGAACGGCCTGAGTGCAGCAGGCGAGGATATTCCCATGCTGGCGGTGGACGGCAAATACGGCCCGGCTACCGAAAGTGCGGTGCGCAGCTTCCAGGAATGGGCCGGTCTTACAAAGGATGGCATGGTGGGGCCCGATACCTGGAATGCCATGGCGCTGGCATATCGTCAGCGCGTGGGGGATGAGCAGGTCTATCCGGGTATCCCCCTGCGCCAGGACCAGAGGGGCGGAACGGTTGAAACGCTTCAGCAGGATCTGAATCACAAGGACAATGCAAATATTCAGGCCGATGGCCGCTTTGGTCCGAATACAACCGAGGCCGTGCGGATGTTCCAGCACTGTCAGGGACTTTCGGAAGACGGCGTGGCGGGGAAACTTACCTGGCAGCGGCTGTACAATCTGTAACAGAGGAAAGGCGGGGTTTCGGCCCCGCCTTTTCAGCAGAAGACCTGCCTATGGTACTTTGAATATGGTATAATACAAAAGAATAAAATGACCCGATAAAGAGTACGATGAATCGGCAAAAACGATAAGGGGGAAGTGCAATGCTCCGCTTGCTGCTGGGAATCTCAGGAACCGGAAAATCCAGCCGGATTCTGCATGAAATCAAAGAAAGGGCCCGGCAGGGGCAGCAAAGTATCCTGATTGTGCCCGAGCAGTTTACTTCGTCCACAGAAACTGCAATCTATAATTTGCTGGGGGACGAGCTGTCGGGCTATGTGACCAGCTACAGTTTTACAAGCCTGGCCGAAGATCTGCTGGCTCAGTACGGCGGTGCGGCCATCAAAACCCTGCCCCCGGCAGGCCGGGCTGTGCTGGTGCGCCACGCGCTGGAACAGTTGGGCGATCAGGTGGTGTATTACCGCCGCCATCGGCGCAGCGCCGAATTTTGCCAGATGTGTGCCGAGGCCATTGACGAGTTCAAAAGCTCCGGTATTACGCCTGCCCGGCTGGATGAGCTGGCCCATGGTGCCGGGGTCAGTGGGGACAAGCTGGAAGAGCTGGCCGGAATTTACGCTGCCTATGAAGCGTTGCTGGCCGGCAGTGCCATGGACCCATCGGATCGGCTAGAAATGGCGGCAAAACGAATGCAGCCGGAATTTTTCAGGGATCGCGCTGTGTTCGTGGACGAATTTGATACCTTCAATGCCCCTAAAAAGCTGCTGCTGAAAGAGGTTCTCTGTGCAGCACCTCAGGTCACGGTGGCTTTGTGCTGCGATGGCCTTCAGGATCTGGATGACGGAATGGGGCTGTTCAGCGGAGCCAAGGCGGTGGCACAGGGGCTGCTGCGTCTGGCCCGGGAAAATGGAGTGTCCTGTGCGGCACCGGTTGTAATGCGGCAGGATCTGCGCCATGGGCCGGGGCTTGCACAGCTGAACCTGCTGCTGGCCGGGCAGCAGCGGGAAGAAGGGGCAGACGGCCCGGCTGCGGAAGAGCTGACCCTGCTGAGCGCCGTCAGCCGCAGTCAGGAGGCAAAAGCCGTGGCGGCGCAAATTCGCCGTCTGGCTGCACGGGGAGTGCCGTATCGGGAGATGGCAGTAATCTGTCGGCGCAGCAGCGATTATTTGCCGGTGCTGCGGTATGAGTTCCGCCTGGCGGAGATTCCCTTTTTCTGTGATGAAGCAACGACCCCGGAGCATACCGCACCGGCTCAGGCTGTGCGTGCGGCGCTGGGATTGCTGCGCTATGGTGTGAGCACCACCGGCCTGATGGGTCTGGTAAAAACCGGCTTGTGCGATCTGCCCGAAGCCCAGCAGTGTGCGCTGGAAAACTACGCCTATACCTGGAATCTCACGGCAGATGACTGGCGCGAGCCCTTTATCCGCAGCCCGGCAGGCTTTGCAGATCAGCAGAGCAAAAGCGATGAGGAGCAGCTGGCTCTGGCAGAAACTGCCCGCAGCTTTTTGCTGCCCAAGGCCCAGAACTTTTTGAAAAAGGCCCGGGGCGTGGGTGCGGATGAACTGAGCCGTCAGATTTACTTTTTGCTGGCGGAGCTGGGGGCAGAAGAAGTGGTAAGCCGCATGGCAGCCCAGCTGCGTGCTCGGGGCGGCCAGGGGATTCCGGCTGCGGAGGAGCTGATACGCGAGTGGAATGTGGTCATGGACCTTCTGAACCAGATGGTTCTGCTGCTGGGCGAGGAAAAACTGGAGCCCTCGGAATACGATGATCTGTTCAGTCTGCTGCTGCGCTCCAGTGATATGGGGCATATTCCGCAAAGCCTTGACAGCGTGATTGTGACTACAGCCGGACGAATGCGCCTGGCCGGGCCGGAGTACTGCTTTGTGGTGGGTTTGGCAGAGGGCGAATTTCCTCAGGCGCCGGGTGAAAACGGCCTGCTGACCCATGCGGATCGGGATGCATTGATTGCGCAGGGGGCCGAAATGCCGGATTGCTTTGAAAACCGCATGATCCGTGAACAGGTCTGCTTTTACAAGGCACTGACCGTGGCAGCCCGGGGCGTGTGGATGTCCTGGCCCGGCGGCGGAGAGGGCGGCCTGCCCTGCACCAGTGCGCTGGTACAGGTGCAGCAGGCGTTTCAGCCCAAAGCCCCGGATCCGACCACCGCGGATCTGGCTGCTACCCCCGCATCGGCACTGGACCTGATGGGTCAGATCTGGCAGCAGGATGAACAGACCGCCGCAACCCTGTGGCAGGCGCTGGAAGAATGCCCTCAGGCAGAAGGTCCGCTGGATGCAGTGCGCCGCAGTGCGCTGGCAAGGCCTTTTGAAGTGACCGATCGCGGGGCTATGGGACAGCTGCTGGGCGAGCATATGCGCATTTCTCCCAGCCGGGTGGAGCAGTATTATACCTGCCGCTTTGCCTATTTTCTGCGGTATGTGCTGGGCATTCGGCCCCGCCGCAAGGCACAGCTCACACCGGATGTGAGCGGCAGCCTTGTGCACTGGGTGCTGGAAAAAGCGCTGCTTCATACCGGCGATGGCTTTGTGAAACTGACGGAAGACGAGGTACGTCAGCTGGCAGCCCGCCTTACCGATGAATATGTGGAAACCTATCTGCCCCAGGCCGGGGCACAGTTCAGCTATCTGATCAGCCGTTTAAAGCGCAGCGTAACGCAGCTGCTGCTGTTTATTCAGGCAGAACAAAAACAGGGGTCGTTCCGACCGGTGGCCATGGAGTTGGGCATCGGCAGCGGGGCCGAGGATCTGCCCCCCATCACCCTGACCACACCGGATGGCCATGACATTCAGATCATCGGCCAGATCGACCGCGTGGACGCTTTGCAGGAAAGCGGTAAAACCTATCTGCGGGTGCTGGACTATAAAACCGGCGAAAAGCATTTCACTTTGCAGGATGTGTGGTGTGGGCTGGATTGTCAGATGCTGCTGTATCTTTTTGCGCTGGAGAAAAACGGCGGTTCCCGCTTTGTCCAGCCGATTCCGGCGGGCATTCTGTATCTGATGGCGGACCCTGCCCCTTCCTCGGAGAACCGGAAAAAAGCGGGTGAAGCCAAGGCTTTCAGCACCGATGGCCTGATTCTGAATGACGAAACCGTGCTCAGCGCCATGGACAGCAAGGCCAGCGGCCTGTTTGTGCCGGTGCGCTTTAAAAATGACGGTACCCCCTATGCGGCTTCGGCCCGGCATCTGGCGGGGCTGGACAAGCTGCGGCGCATTCAGGAGCACGTGGATAACCTTGTGATTCAGATGGCGGTGGGGCTGTATGCCGGGCAGATTCAGGCAGACCCGCTATGCAAGTCCCGCAGCCAAAGCCCATGTGCCTGGTGCGATTTCCGCAGCGTCTGCTGCCATCAGGACGGCCGCAATGAGCGCGTGGTGGACTGCCCCGCTGACCCCTTTGAATAACCACGGAAGGAGAGAATAGCATGAGCATCCAATGGACCCCGGATCAGTGGTCTGCCATCGAAGACCGGGGCGGCCAGCTGCTGGTGAGCGCCGCCGCCGGAAGCGGCAAAACTGCCGTTCTGGTGGAACGCGCGGTGCGGCTGCTGTGTGATGAGCAGCAGCCCATTCCCGCCGACCGTATGCTGATCGTTACATTTACAAAAGCCGCCGCAGCGGAGATGCGCGGCCGTATAGCGGATCGTCTGGCACAGCTGGCGGCAGAAAAGCCGGGCAGCCGCCTGATTCGCCGCCAGCGTCTGCTGCTGCAGCGGGCATCCATCTGCACCATTGACGCATTTTGTTTGCAGCTGTTGAAAAAGCATTTCAGCGCACTGGAAATTCCGCCGGAATTTGGTACTGCGGATGAAAACAGTCTGTTTGTAATGCGCCAGCAGGTACTGGCTCAGGTGTTGGAGGATGCCTACCGCGACCCGGATTTCTGTGCCTTTGCGGACCTGTACGGTAAAAGCCGCAGCGATGCCCAGGCGGGCAGCACAGTGCTGGAAGTGTATAAATTTCTGCGCAGTCTGCCGGACCCCATGGGCAAGCTGGATCAGTTCGATCAGCAATGGCAGCAGGATATTCCCTTTGCGGATACCCGCTGGGCTTCCAGCCTGCTGGCCACAGCCCGGCAAGGGGTGGACAGTGCCCTGATGCTGAACGCACAGGCCATGGAGGCCGCCCGGGAAGAGCAGGAGGTGGAAAACGCCTATCTGCCCGCACTGGAAAGCGACCGGGCTGCCCTGAAAGCTTTGCAGGAGGACATCATTGCTCACCGCTGGGACAGTGCCTGCGACCGGGCTCAGCACCTGAAATTTGCCACGCTGGGCCGGCTGCCCAAAGGGTATGAAAGCCCCTGGGCGGCAGGTCAGGTTAAATCGCTGCGGGAAACAGTAAAGGACATCATCAATAAGCAGCTGGCACCCAATGTGTTCGTCTGCACACAGGCAGAGTTCGCACAGGATCGAGCTCAGGCTGCGCCAATGGTAGCTGCCCTCTGCCGCGCTGTGCGGGACTTTGACCGCCGCTATTTTGAAGCCAAAGTGCAGGAAAAGGTGCTGGAATTCAGCGACTTTGAGCATCTTCTGCTGCATCTCCTGCAGGATGATGCCGGAAACCGCACTCCCCTTGCGGAGGAGATCAGCCAGGGCTTTGATGCCGTCATGGTGGACGAGTATCAGGATACCAATGCCTTGCAGGATTCGCTGTATCGGTGCCTGGCAAAGCCCGACGGAAGCAATCTGTTCTTTGTGGGTGACCTGAAACAGAGTATCTATCGGTTCCGGCAGGCAGATCCCACCGTATTTCTGGATAAGCTGGACCGTTTCATGCCGCTGGGGCAGGGCTATCCCGCCCGCATTGACCTGAAAAACAACTTCCGCAGTGCGCCCGCCGTAATTGACGGAATCAACTGGTTCTTTGAGATGCTCATGGACCGGGATCTGGGCGGTGTGGAGTACGATGACAGCCAGAAGCTGTGGGCCGGTGCGCCCGGCGATTACAGCGGCGGTGTGGAGCTGCGGGTGGTTCGCACACAGGAGCGTGCGGGCGATGCGCCCATCATTGCGCGGCGCATTCGGCAGATGATGGACGAGGGCTTCCTGGTGCGCAGCAAGGACGGCTCTCAAAGGCCGGTTCAATATGAGGATTTCTGTATCCTGATGCGCACCCGCGGCAGCTTTGATGTGTACGCTGCCGCACTGGAAGCGCAGGGCATTCCGGTGTACGCAGACGTGGCACAGGATCTGATGGATGCGCCCCATATCCGGCCGCTGGCAGCGCTGCTGCGGGTGCTGGATAACCCTGCCCAGGACGTCTATCTGGCCTCGGTGATGCTCAGCCCGCTGTTCGACTTTACCCCGGATGATCTGGTGCATCTGCGCAGCTTCTGCCCCAAGGGCAGCCTGTACGGTGCGGTGGCTGCCGCCCACGAAGCGGCTCAGCAGAATGGGCAGCAGAGCAAGGCCTCTGCCTTTTACGAAAAGCTGGCACAGCTGCGCCGTCTGGCCCGCACTCTGCCGGCCCGGCGATTGCTGGACGAGATTCTGGCGGGAACCGGATATCTGGCGGCTGTGGGCACACTGGAAAACGGCGAGCGCTGCCGGCAGGAGCTTCAGAGCTTTGTGGATCGCGTGGCCGAGGTGGCCGACCAGACCGGTCTGGAAGGGCTGGTGCGTCTGATGGATGCAGCAGCCGAAAACGGCGGCATGACCAGCGACAGCATGGGGCGTTCCCAGCCGGGATGTGTGTCCATAATGACTGTGCATCGCTCCAAGGGCCTGGAATTTCCGGTGGTGTTTGTGGCGGATACCAGCCACGAATTTAATTTGCAGGAGCGCCGCCGCCCGGTACTCTGCCATGCGGATCTGGGCCTTGGCCTGAAGCTGCGGGCCGAGGGCGGAATTTATCCCACGGCAGCCTATAAGGCGGTAAACGGCGTTCTGGGCGACGAGGCTCTGAGCGACGAGATGCGTGTGCTCTATGTGGCACTGACCCGCGCCCGGGATCGCCTGATCCTGACCATGGCGCAGAAGGATCTGGAGTCGGCGCTGAACCGGCTGGCTCCCTTCCTGAACGGCGATAAGCCCGAGCGTTATACCCTGATGCACGCGCAGAGCCCGGCACACTGGCTGCTGGCTGCTGCGGCCATGCATCCAAAGGCCAAGGCAATCCGGGAGTTCTGCCCGGGCCAGATTCACTGGACTGCGGATGCGCCGCCCATTGAGTTTGTGGTGGAAGAGGGGGAAGAGCAGGTGCAGCAGGTGCTGCGGGGAACCGGTCTGCCGCAGGCTCCGGCAGACCCAGGGCTGCTGGCACAGCTGAAAGAACAGTTTGCCTGGCGTTATCCGGGCGATGTTCTGACCCGACTGCCCGCCAAGGTCAGCGTGACAGCGGTGGTGCACCGCAAAGAAGAACCGATTTTGCAGCGTCCGGCGTTCCTTTCCAAGCAGGGCCTGACTGCGGCAGAGCGGGGTACTGCGCTGCACGCCTTTTTGCAGTTTGCCGATTTTTCTGCTGCCCCGGCGGATCTCGCTGCCGAAGCACAGCGGCAAAAAGATCTGGGCCTGCTGTCTGCGGATCTTGTGGATAAACTGAACTGGGCTGCACTGGAAACTTTTTTCCACAGTGAAACCTTCCGGAGAATGCAGTCTGCCGATAAGATTCTGCGGGAATATGACTTTATCACATCGCTGCCTGCATCCCGGGTGGCGGAACCGGGCCAGGAAACCGGCGATGCCCGCATTCTGGTGCAGGGTGTGGCGGACGTGGTGCTGGTGTGGGCCGACCATGCCGAAATTCTGGACTATAAGACCGATCGCACCCGGGACGAAAACGCCCTGCGCCAGTCCTACGCCGGCCAGCTGGAGCTTTACGCGCAGGCCATTTCCCGGCGGCTGGACCGGCCGGTAACCCGGTGCAGTCTGTACAGCTTTGCCATGGGAAAAGAAGTGGCAGTTCCCTTGCAGAAAATATCCGAAAACACTTGACAATACGGGGCTTACTATGATATAGTATCGTGAGTAAAGAAAGTAGCATCCGGCTAGCCGCCGTGCTCACCTTGCGGTTCAATGGGACCCGGGTCATACGGCATCCTGCACAGACAGGATGTGCTTCGTGTGCATTGCAGCGGCTGTCCAGCTTGTCGGACAGCCGCTTTTTTACAGCATTCACTGTTGATATAAGGGTTTGGAGGTGTATCCCAATCGCTACGAATAGCAAAAAGGAATTGGAAATCAATGAGGCCATCCGCGACAAAGAGGTACGTGTTGTTGGTGAAGACGGCAGCCAGCTGGGCGTGATGAGTGCCCGTGAGGCTCAGAAACTGGCCGATGAAAAGAATCTGGATCTGGTAAAGATTGCACCGCAGGCAAAGCCCCCGGTATGCAAGATTCTGGATTACGGCAAGTATCGCTTTGAGATGCAGAAAAAGGAAAAGGAAGCGAAGAAGAACCAGAAGGTCATCGAGATCAAAGAGGTTCGCCTTTCTCTGAACATTGATGTGGGCGACTTTAATACCAAGGTGGCACAGGCTCGCAAGTTCCTGGCAGCTGGTCACAAGCTGAAGGTTTCCATCCGCTTTCGTGGACGCGAGATGGCACACACCAACCTGGGTGTGGATGTGCACAAGCGGTTCGCCGCTGCCCTGCCTGAAGCCGTGGTGGACAAACAGCCCAAGCTGGAGGGACGCAGCATGCTCATGTTCATGAGTCCCGCGCCCACCAAGGACAATCAGCCTAAGTAAATATTTTTAGGAGGAAATCAAAATGCCTAAGATCAAAACTCACTCCGGTGCCAAGAAGCGCTTCAAGCTCACCAAGAACGGTCGCGTTAAGCGCGGTAAGGCTTTCCGCAGCCACATCCTGACCAAGAAGAGCACCAAGCTCAAGAGAGGCTTCCGCAAGTCCAGCTACGCTGATAAGACCAATACCGCAGCTGTAAAGCGTATGCTGCCCTACGCCTAAGTTTATAAAGGCGGACTACTGAAATATTTAACGTGACTGTAAAGGAGAAATAAACATGGCTCGTATTAAGGCTGCTACCATGACCCGTAAACGCAGAAAGAAGACTCTGAAGCTCGCTAAGGGCTTCTACGGTGCTAAGTCCAAGCACTTCAAGATGGCCAAACAGCAGGTCATGAAGAGCGGCAACTACGCATTCATCGGCCGTAAGCTGAAGAAGCGTCAGTACCGCAACCTGTGGATCACCCGCATCAACAACGCCGTTCGTCCTCTGGGCATGAACTACTCCAGCTTCATGAACGGTCTGAAGAAGAAAGGCATCGAGCTGAACCGCAAGATGCTGAGTGAGATGGCTATCAACGATCCTCAGAGCTTCGCAGCTCTGGTTGAGAGCGTTAAGAACGCCTGAGAATGAACCTACAAAGCAACGCCCGCGCGCACGTGCACGGGCGTCGCTTTTGTATTAGGCGGGTTCTGGCCGAAATGGCCCTTATATCCGCAGCAAAAAGGAGCATTCATGCAAGAAGTCATCACCAGTCGTGAAAACGCAAAAATTAAATATGCCTGCAAGCTGGCACAAAGCGCAGCCTTCCGCCGATCCGAGGAATCTTTTTTAGCGGAGGGCTCAAAGCTCGTTGCAGAGCTTGCAAAAAATCTGCCTATAAAGGTAATATTATATACAGCCAAGGCGCTGGAAAAGGACCCGGCACTGGAGTCCCTCTGTCCGCAGGCTTCTTACCTGATTGAACCCCATGTGGCTGAAAAGCTGGCCGATGCCGCAACCACCCAGGGCGTATTCGCCATTTTCGGCGTGCCGGCCTGGGGTATGGAGCAGCTGCATCGCGGCGGCCTTTATCTGGCACTGGAGCGGGTGCAGGACCCGGGCAACGTGGGTGCTCTTGTGCGCAGTGCTGCCGCCTTTGGCTTTGATGCTGTGATTCTGGGCCCCGGCTGCGCAAGTCCGTGGGCACCCAAGACTCTGCGGGCCAGCATGGGCGCGGCAGGCCGGATGCCGGTGCTGGAAGTGAAAAGTCTGCCCGATGCTCTCACTCATCTGCGGCAGCAGGGCGTTACGTGTCTGGCTGCGGCGCTGTACAACAGCCGGCCTTTGAGCGAAGTGCCCGGCCGGTTCGACGGCGGCCTGTGCGTGGTAATCGGCAGCGAGGGCCAGGGCCTGACCGATCAGGCAGTGGCTGCGTGCGATATGAGTGTGCGTATTCCCATCACCGACAAGGTGGAAAGTCTGAACGCCGGCGTGGCGGGCAGAGTACTGCTGTGGCATTTTCGAGGTGATCTGGATTGAACCGCCAGGAACAGCTTCTGTGGCTGTGGCTGGCCGGTGTGCTGGGCTATGGCGCCGAGCACAGCGGCGAACTACTGGACCTGTATGGCGATGCGGCCGAGATATACAGGACACGCCACACAGAAGATTTCCGAGGAATTTTATCCTCAACGCAGGTACAGCGTCTGACAGACGACGAAAAGCTGCCGGAGAATTATCAATCGGTGCTGGGGGCCTGTGAGCGCAAAGGGGTTCGGCTGTTGTGTCTGCCGGACCCCGATTATCCCAGGCGCATTGCGCAGCTGCCGGATGCGCCGCCGGTGCTTTACTGTACCGGCAACGCTGCCGCTTTGAACGGCGGACCCTTTCTTGGCATGGTGGGCAGCCGAACCCCCAGCAGCTACGGTGTACAGGCTGCCTGGGAACTGGGCGGCCCGCTGGCAAAAGCCGGAGCGGTGATCGTCAGCGGCCTGGCTGACGGCCTGGACGGCGAAGCCCACAAGGCTGCGCTGGATGCCGGTGCACCCACGATTGGTGTGCTGGGCTGTGCCATAGATAAAACTTATCCTGCATCCCATGGCGGGCTGCGCCGTGAGATGGAAAAGCAGGGAGCCGTTATCAGCGAATACGGCCCGGGGCAGCGCAGCTATCCCAACTATTTTTTGCAGCGCAATCGCCTGATTGCAGGCCTTTCAAACGTGCTTTGCGTGCTGGAAGCCCGCAAAAAAAGCGGAACCATGAGCACGGTGCATCATGCCCAGCGCTATGGCCGCTCGGTGTATGCCGTGCCCGGCAGCGTGTTCAGCCCCATCAGTGAGGGAACCAATCAGCTGCTGGCACAGGGAATTGCAAAACCGCTGATGCCGGACCGCACTTTGGAAAAAGCTCTGGGACTTGATACGGGCAAAGCCAAACCCGCCCCCAAAGCTTCGTCTGCACCGCCGCAGGACCCGGACCAGCAGGCTGTTTTGCAGGCCCTGCAGCGCGGTTCAATGAGCCTTGAGGATCTGCTGGATGCAACCGATCTGGGCATCGGACAAGCCTTAACGGCGCTGACCATGCTGGAACTGGCCGGCAGAATTAAGGTGCTGGCTGGTTCGCGCTACGTTTTAAACAAATGATTCCCCCACGCCGTCCGCGGTGTAAGATGCGGCGGCGATTCCAACGCATTCCACAAAAGGAGGATCTGAATGCCTAAACTCGTGATCGTGGAGTCGCCTGCAAAGGCGAAGACCATCGGAAAATATCTGGGGCCGGACTATGTGGTTACGGCTTCCATGGGCCACGTCCGTGACCTGCCCGCAAGTCAGCTGGGCATCGACATGGAGCATGACTACAATCCACAATATATCAACATCAAAGGCAAGGAAAAGCTGATTCGTGAGCTGAAGAGCGAAGCTAAAAAATCTGACGGCGTTCTTCTGGCCACTGACCCGGACCGTGAAGGCGAGGCAATCAGCTGGCATCTGGCCAACATTCTGGGGCTGGATGTGCACGATTCCAACCGTATTACCTTTGGTGAAATTACCAAAAAGGGCGTGATGGAGGGTATGGCCCATCCCCGCCCCATTGATACCGACCTGTTCAATGCCCAGCAGGCCCGCCGTGTGCTGGACCGTCTGGTGGGCTATAAGCTGTCACCCTTCCTGTGGCGCAAGGTGCGCCGGGGCCTGTCTGCCGGTCGAGTGCAGAGCGTGGCTGTGCGCCTGATCGTGGACCGGGAAAAAGAAATCGAAGCATTTAAGCCCGAGGAATACTGGAATTTGGATGCTCTGCTCAGCCCGCCGGCAAGTGCCCTGCAATTTACGGCACGTCTGGCTACCAATGCCGCCGGCAAAAAGGTGGTTGTGCACAACCAGCAGGAAGCCGAAGCCATTCAGGAATCCCTGAAAGGCAAGGACTATGTGGTAACCGATCTGACCCGCGGCAAGCGGAAAAAGGTGCCCACACCGCCCTTCATCACCAGTACCCTGCAGCAGGAAGCCAGCCGCCGGCTGGGCTTCACCGCTACCCGCACCATGCGTGCAGCACAGACTCTGTACGAAGGCGTAGACATTGAGGGTCATGGTACTCTGGGCCTGATCACCTATATGCGTACAGACAGCCTGCGCGTGTCGGACGAAGCGGTGGCCGGTGCCAAGGATTATATTACCCGCACCTATGGCCCGCGCTATGTCTGCAACTATAAGCGCACTTATAAGAGCAAATCCGCCACTGCGGCTCAGGATGCTCACGAAGCAATCCGTCCCAGTGTGCCCGGCCTGACCCCGGACGAGGTGGAAAAGAGCATCAGCGGCGATACCGCAAAGCTTTACCGCCTGATCTGGAGCCGCTTTATCGCTAGCCAGATGGCCGACTGTGAACAGGATACCGTGTCTGTGGCTGTCACCGCAGGCGATTATCGGTTCCGCGCCAGCGGCTATGTGATTACCTTTGAGGGCTTTGCAGCTCTGTACGAGGAAGCCACCGACGATAAGGCTAAAAAGGAAACCGCTCTGCCCCCGCTGGAGGAAGGTCAGGTGCTGACCCTGCGGGATCTGAAGGCGGAACAGAAATTCACACAGCCGCCCGCCCGCTACACAGAAGCAACGCTGATCCGCTCGCTGGAAGAAAACGGCATTGGCCGTCCTTCCACGTATGCGCCCATCATCACCACGGTGATCGACCGCGGCTATGTGGAGCGCGAACAGAAAAAACTTAAGCCCACGCTGCTGGGCCGCACCATCAACGAGCTGATGATGGAGCAGTTCCCCAACATTGTGGACATCACCTTCAGTGCCGGCATGGAAAAAGAGCTGGATAAGGTGGAAAGCGGCAAGGTGGACTGGCGCACGGCCATTGATGAGTTCTATAAGGGCTTTGATGCCGCTCTGCAGCAGGCAGAGAAGAACATGGAAGGCAAAAAAATTAAGGTGCCGGACGAAGAGAGCGATGAAATCTGCGAAAAGTGCGGCCGGCGCATGGTTATCAAGACAGGACGTTATGGCAAGTTCCTGGCGTGCCCGGGCTTCCCGGAATGCACCAACACCAAGCGTCTGGTGAAAGATACCGGCGGCAAGTGCCCCAAGTGCGGCGGCCGTATGCTGGAACGCCGCAGTGCCAAGGGCCGCGTGTACTTTGGCTGCGAGGGTTATCCCAACTGTGAGTTTATGACCTGGGACGAGCCTGTAGCTGAAACCTGTCCCAAGTGCGGCTCCACCCTGTTCAAGAAGGGCGGCAAGCTGTATTGCGCCAAGGAAGACTGCGGCTTTGAAAAGCCCGTGGAAAAGGGAGGCAGCCGATGAGCAGAAAAGTAACTGTACTGGGCGCAGGTCTGGCAGGATGTGAGGCCGCTCTCTGGCTGGCCGGACAGGGTGTGCAGGTGGATCTGTATGAGCAGAAGCCTGTGCATTTCAGCCCCGCACACAAAAGCCAGGGATTTGCGGAGCTGATTTGCTCCAACAGCCTGAAAGCGGACCGTCTGGACAGCGCGGCCGGCCTGATGAAGGCCGAAATGCGCGAGCTGGGCAGCAGTCTGCTCAAGGCAGCCGACGCGACCCGCGTGGCTGCCGGCGGTGCTCTGGCGGTGGACCGGGATCAGTTCAGCCAGCTGGTAACCCAGATGGTGGAAGAGTGCCCGGGCATTACCGTGCATCGGGAAGAGGTGACCAGCATTGACACGCAGCAGATCACGCTGGTGGCAACCGGCCCCCTGACCGAAGGTGCACTGGCCGAGCAGATCAACCAACTGACCGGCAATCAGCATCTGTCCTTTTATGATGCTGCGGCGCCCATCGTGACCGCCGAAAGCCTGAATATGGACCGCATTTTTGCCGCCAGCCGCTATGACCGGGGCGATGCGGACTATCTGAACTGCCCGTTTAATAAAGAGGAGTATGAGCGCTTCTGTACCGAGCTGCAGAATGCCGAGCGTGCCCCTCTGCATGAATTCGACGGGGAGCTGACCGTGTACGAGGGCTGTATGCCCATCGAAGTTATGGCCAATCGCGGTGCGGATACCATGCGTTTCGGTCCCCTGCGCCCGGTGGGTCTGCGGGACCCTCGCACCGGACACCGGCCCTGGGCCAATGTACAGCTGCGCAAGGAAAATGCCGAGAGCAGCCTGTACAATCTGGTCGGTTTCCAGACCAACCTGAAATTCGGTGAACAAAAGCGGGTGTTCGGCATGATTCCGGGCCTGGAAAATGCCGAGTTTGCCCGTTACGGCGTTATGCACCGCAATACGTTCCTGAACAGCCCCAAGCTGCTGAATCAGGATCTGTCCCTGCGGGAGTATCCCAATGTGTTCTTTGCCGGGCAGATTACCGGCTTTGAGGGTTATATGGAAAGCGCCGGCTGTGCGCTTTTGGCGGCCCGTGGTATGCTGGCCCGGCTGGAAGGCAAAACCTTCGCAGCACCTCCAGCAGCCACGATGCTGGGCGCTCTGCTGCGCTATGTAACCACCGAAAACAAAGATTTCCAGCCCATGGGTGCAAACATGGGCATTCTGCCGCCCTTGGAAGAGCATATCCGGGATAAGCGGGAACGCTATATGGCAGTGGCTCAGCGGGCAATGACCTGCATCAAAGAGTGGGAGGCGCAGCGAGTATGAAAATCATTCTGGACGCAATGGGCGGCGATAACGCCCCTGACGCAATTCTGGCCGGCGCAGCAGCGGCGGTACGGGAATACGGCGTGGAAATTCTGGCTGTGGGCGATGCCGAAGTTATGGAAAACTCGGCACGCAAGCAGGGCCTGGATATGACCGGCATTGAACTGGTTCACGCCAGCGAAGTGATTACCATGGAGGATGAGCCTGCACGGGCTATCCGCCGCAAAAAGGATTCCAGCATTGTTGTGGGCCTGAATCTGCTGGCCCAGGGCAAGGGGGATGCCTTTGTCAGTGCCGGCAGCACCGGTGCCCTGCACGTGGGTGCCAGCCTTCTGGTGCGCACCATCAAGGGCGTAAAGCGCCCCGCACTGGCAACTGTCCTGCCCGGCGCAAAGCCCTTTTTGCTGCTGGACTGCGGTGCAAATGTAGAGTGCCGCCCTGCCATGCTGGAGGCATTCGGCGTGATGGGCAGCGTGTATATGCAGAAGGTCCTGAACGTGGAAAATCCCCGTGTGGGCCTGCTGAACAACGGCGCTGAGGAAACCAAGGGCACCCCTGTGTATCAGGAGGCCCACCAGCTGCTGAAGGCCAATCCGCATATTCGGTTTGTGGGCAATATCGAGCCCCGGGACATCCCGGCGGGTGCCGCCGACGTAATCGTGGCCGACGGCTTTACCGGAAACGCGGTGCTCAAGCTCACCGAAGGCCTTGCCAAATTCTTTGGCAGTAAGATTAAGCAGATCTTTAAAAAGAATCTGCTGAGTAAAATCGCATACCTGATGGTCAAGGGCGGCGTGGAAGAATTCAAACAGAGCATGGATGCCGATGCATATGGCGGCGCACCGTTCCTGGGCGCGGCAAAGCCGGTCATCAAGGCTCACGGTTCGTCCAATGCTGTGGCCATTCAGAACGCAATTCGCCAGGCAAAGCTCTGCGCAGAGCATGACCTCTGCGGTGTGATGCAGCGAAGCCTGGCCAATGCAGTAGAGGAAGGGGAAGAATGATGCATCCGCTGGAAGAAACCATCGGCTATACATTCAAAGATCAGATGCTGCTTACCACGGCGCTGACCCATACCAGCTATGCCAATGAGAGTAAGGTGCCTGTTAAGCACAACGAGCGTTTGGAATTTCTGGGAGACAGTGTGCTGTCCATTGTGGTGGCAGACTACCTGTTCCATCAGTGCAAAAATAAACCGGAGGGCGAACTGACCCGCCTGCGCGCCAGCCTGGTGTGCGAGAGTGCCCTCTTTCAGTTTGCAAATGAGATCAATCTGGGCAGCTATCTGCTGCTGGGCAAGGGCGAAGAGCGCGGCGGCGGCCGCACCCGTCCCAGCGTAGTCAGCGATGCTTTTGAGGCCGTGATTGCCGCGCTGTATCTGGACGGCGGCATTGATGTGGCACGCAGCTTTATTCTGCCTTTCATTGCCGAGGGCAAAGCTGCCGAGGATGACTACAAAACCCGCCTGCAGGAAGTAATTCAGCAGAACCCGGAAGAGAAACTGCGTTATCAGGTAGAGGAAGAAAGCGGCCCGGACCACGATAAGCACTTTGTGGTGGCTGTTTACCTGAATTCCAACTGCATGGGCCGGGGTTCCGGTCACAGCAAAAAGTCTGCAGAGCAGCACGCCGCCCGCGAGGCCCTGCGCCTGATGGGTCTGGTAAATACCGATAAAGACTAAGGGGACAACATGGTTTTAAAAGAACTGGAAATCCAAGGCTTCAAAAGCTTCCCGGACCGTACCAAAGTGCAGATCGGCCAGGGTATTACCGCTGTGGTTGGTCCCAATGGTTCGGGCAAAAGCAACATTTCGGATGCAATCCGCTGGGTGCTGGGCGAAACCAGCTCCAAGCAGCTGCGCGGTGCGGGTAAAATGGAGGACGTCATCTTCGGCGGCACCCAGACCCGCAGTGCCATGGGCTATGCCTCGGTCAAGCTGGTGGTGGACAACACCGACCGCCGCATTGAGGTGGACAGCGATCAGGTGACCATTGGCCGCAAATATTACCGCAGCGGCGAAAGCGAGTATTCCATCAACGGCCAGAATGTGCGGCTGAAAGATATCTATGAGCTGTTTCTGGATACCGGCCTGGGCCGGGACGGTTACTCCATCATCGGTCAGGGCCGTATCGCGGAGATTGTAAGCGCCAAGAGCAACGAGCGCCGGGAAATCTTTGAGGAAGCCAGCGGCATTGCCCGCTATCGCTATCGCAAAACCGAAGCAGAGCGCCGTCTGGCTGCCGCAGAGGACAATCTGGCACGTCTGCGGGATATTCTGGACGAATTGCAGGCCCGGGTGGGCCCTCTGGAACGCGAGAGCCAGAAGGCGCAGCAGTTTCTGGAGTGGAGCCAGCGCCGCAAGGAGCTGGAAGTAACCCTGTGGGTACAGGATATCCAGCGTGCAAAGGATACCATGCGGGATCAGCAGCGCAAGTTCGAAGCAGCTCAGGCCCAGCATCAGGACTGTACCCGTCAGATCGAGCAGATCGACGCAGATACCGAGGACATCCGCATGGAATTGCAGGCCCTCACCGTGCAGGTGGAGCGCTGCAACAATGAAATTCGTGCCATCAGCGAAGAGATGGCCGGCAGTGACAGCCGTATTGCCGTGCTGCAGAACGATATCGGCCACAATCTGGCCAGCATCCGGGATCTGCAAACCGAGCTCACCGCCAGCACTGAGGGCAGCGAGAGTACCCGTGCGCAGATTGCCGAGCATGAGCAGCAGCTGGAACAGATCGCGGAGAAAGAGCAGCAGCTGGAAGCACGGATTCAGGGCCTTTCCCAAACACTGGAGCAGATCCAGCAGCAGAATCAGGCCAGCGGCGAGCGCCGCGGCGAGGTTACTGCCCAGCTGGCCCAGCTGACCCAGCGCCAGACCGCCAGTCAGGTGGAAGCGGCCCGTGCCCTGTCCGCAGCGGATACGGCGCGTCAGCGGCTGGAAGAAGCCCAGAATCGCCAGGCAGAAAATGCAGCTTCCCTGGAAAGCCTGGAGCAGGATGCAGTGGATACCCGGCAGTATCTGCACAGCATTCTGGAAAATGTAACCCGGCTGGAAAATATCAAGAGCGGCCTGGAACTGAAGCTGAAGGGCCGCAAAGAGCAGCTGGACAAGGCAGACGATGCGGAACAGCAGATTGCCCGCAGTCTGGAAGCTGCCCGGCAGCGCCTGTCGGTGCTGAAAGATCTGGAACGCAATATGGACGGCTACCAGCACAGCGTAAAAGCTGTGATGCGCGCCGCCCAGAATCGCCGGCTGCGGGGCATCATCGGCCCGGTGAGCAGCCTGCTTACAGTACAGCACGGCTATGAAGTGGCCATTGAAACCGCTCTGGGCTATGCACTGCAGAACCTGGTGGTACAGGATGAAAACGCTGCCAAGGCGGGCATCGCTTTTCTGAAGGAAGAGCGGGCAGGCCGTGCAACCTTCCTGCCGCTGGACACCATGCAGGGCAGCCGGATGGATGAAAGCCGTTTGAGCGGCAGTGCCCGGGTAGCCAGCACACTGGTGCAGTATGATCCGCGCTATGAAACGGTGGTGCAGAATCTTCTGGGCCGCATTGTAGTGGTGGATGATCTGAACGAAGCAGGTCACGTAGCCCGCGACCTGCACTATCGCAACCGCGTTGTAACGGCGGACGGTCAGGTAATCAACGCCGGCGGTTCCTTTACCGGCGGCAGTACCTCTCACACAGCGGGATTCTTCAGCCGCAAGCAGGAGATTGAAGACCTGAAACAAAAGATCGGCACTTTAACCAAACAGCAGGAAACGGCCCAGCAGGATACCGACCGATGGAAGGAAGAAGTGGATGCTATTTCTGCCGAGCTCACCGCGGTGGGCAGCGAAGCCATTACCGCCGGCGGTGACCAGATCCGCGCAGAAATGGAAGTAAAGCGTCTGGAAACCGTGCTCAGCCAGACCCGCGCGGCGGGTGAGCTGCTGGCCGGCCAGCTGAAAGAACTGCACGCACAGATTGCAGGCGAAGAGCAGAATCATCGCAATGCACAGGCTCAGGGAGAAGAGCTTTCCGGGCAGATTGAGGTTATGGAAGCAGAACTGGCCCGCATCAGCGGCGATGATGACAGCTTCCTGGCTCACCGCAGCCGTCTGTCGGATGAGCTGGCACAGGCCCGTATGGATAAGCTTGCTGCCGAAAAGGATGCACAGCTGCATAAGGCCTCCATTGAAAGCCTGCAAAGCCGTACCGGCGAGCAGAGCCAGCGTGCACAGGAGATTCGCCGCAGCCTGGCGGATTTGCAGCAGCGAAACGGCGAAAACCGCCGCCGCATTGAGGAGATCCGCGTATCCAAGGAACAATGCGCCGAGCGCATTGCCCAAAAGGAAGAGGAAATCCGCAGTGCAGGCGAAAAGCGCATGGAAAAGGAAGGCGGCATTGCCCGACAGAGCCAGAAGGTGCGTGCCCTTTCGGACCAGCGCGAAAAAATGGGTCAGGAAATGGCCCGTCTGGCCGAGCGCAAGGCATCGGCCGAAACAGAGTACGATCAAATTATTGCAAAGCTCTGGGACGAATATCAGCTGACCATGTCCGGGGCTCAGGAACTCTGCGTGGAGTTTGAGAGCACGGCGGATCTGCGCCGTCAGGTACAGGATCTGCGCGCGCGAATCCGCACCCTCGGCAACGTGAACGTGGGTGCGATTGAGGAATATCGGGAAGTGCGCCAGCGCTACGATACCCTGAATGCCCAGGTAAACGATGTGGAGAAGAGCAAGGCTGAGCTGAATCGCATGATTACGGAACTCAGCAGCGAAATGCGCCAGATCTTTACCCAGAGCTTCCAGCAGATCAATCGGAATTTTGACCGCATCTTCCGGGAAATGTTCGGCGGCGGCAGCGCCAGCCTGACCCTGGCAGATGAGGAAAACGTTCTGGAAAGCGGCATTGACATTCATGTAGCACCTCCGGGCAAGGTCATCAAGAATCTGGCGGCCCTGTCGGGCGGCGAGCAAAGTCTGGTGGCCATCAGCATTTACTTCGCCATTCTGGCAGTCAATCCGGCGCCGTTCTGCATTCTGGATGAGATCGAAGCCGCGCTTGACGACGTAAACGTGGTGCGCTATGCCCAGTATCTGCGCCGCATTTCGGATAAGACCCAGTTCATTGTCATCACCCACCGCCGCGGCACCATGGAAGCCGCAGATGTTCTGTATGGCGTGACCATGCAGGAAGACGGCGTGTCCAAGCTGCTTAAGCTGGATCTGGAAAGCGTGGATGCGGCTCTGGTGTCCTGAGGTGCCGCACGAAAGGAGAAAGACCATGGGACTTTTTGGAAATAAGAAAAAACTGGATGACGGCCTTGCCAAAACCCGCACCGGTTTTTGGGGCGGCCTTTGGAATCGTATGGTGGGCAGCCAGATCGACGATGACCTGTACGACGATCTGGAGGAACAGCTGATTCTGGCAGACGTGGGCGCGGATGTGGCCATTAAGCTGGTGGATCAGCTGCGGGACGAAGTGCGTGCCCAGCATCTTAAAACCGGCGAACAGGCCATGACAGCGCTCAAGGATCTGATCCGCCAGGAGCTGACCCCTGATAAGGAGCTGGATCTGTCCGGCCATCCGGCCGTCATTCTGGTAATCGGCGTGAACGGCGTGGGCAAGACCACCAGCATTGCAAAACTGGCACATCTGTACGCTCAGCAGGGCAAGCGGGTGCTGCTGGCCGCCGGTGATACCTTCCGCGCGGCTGCCACGGAGCAGCTGTGTGTGTGGGCCGACCGCGTGGGCGTTCCGGTGGTTAAGGCCGGCGAAGGCGCTGACCCTGCTGCTGTGATCTTTGATGCAGTGCAGTCCGCCGCAGCAAGAGGTATGGATCTGGTGATCTGCGATACCGCAGGCCGCCTGCACAATAAGAAAAATCTGATGGAAGAGCTGCGTAAGATCAGCCGCTCGGTGACCAAGGCCTGTCCCGAAGCCAGTGTGGAAACGCTGCTGGTTCTGGATGCCATCACCGGCCAGAACGCGATCAGCCAGGCGGCACAGTTTATTGATGCTGCCAGCGCCAGCGGTATCATCCTGACCAAGCTGGACGGCACTGCAAAGGGCGGCTGCGTGGTCAGCGTCAAGCAGAAGCTGGGCCTGCCGGTGCGCTTTGTGGGCGTGGGCGAGAGCATGGATGATCTGCTGGTGTTCGATGCCGCCGATTTTGCCGATGGTCTGTTCGGCAAAACCGATGACTAATCCACATTCCACAAGGAAAGGGGCCTATACACCATGTTGATCTGTGCTGCCACCGGCAATGCCGGTAAACTTAAAGAACTGCGCCGTATTCTGGAGGCTCAGGGCCATGAGGTCAAGAGCCAAAAGGAACTGGGCATTACCCTGGAGCCGGAGGAAACCGGCACAACCTTCCGGGAAAATGCAGCCATCAAGGCGCTGGCAATCTGTCAGGCAAGCGGCCTGCCCACCGTGGCCGATGACTCCGGCCTGTCGGTGGATGCCCTGAACGGCGAACCCGGCGTTTACAGCGCCCGCTACTGCGGCCGCCACGGCGATGACGAAGCCAACAACGATAAGCTGCTGGCCGCCATGGCTCAGGTTCCGGCAGATCACCGTGCAGCCCACTTTACCAGTGCGGTCTGCCTGGTGCTGCCCAGCGGTCAGCAGATCACCTTCATGGGTGAATGCCCCGGCCGCATCGGCACCGAGCGCCAGGGAACCAATGGCTTTGGCTATGACCCGCTGTTTATTCCGGACTTTGTGGGCGGGGCCGACGGCCTTTCCCGCACCCCCAACACACAGGGCCTGAGTTATGCCCAGCTGGAAGACTGGCAGAAAGATGCCATCAGCCATCGCGGTGCGGCCCTGCGGGAGATGAAGCGCCAGCTGCCTGCATTCCTGGCAGAGGCAGGTGTGGACGTGGATTTTGCCCGCAACGAAAAAGATGACGGCGAGCGCCTGATTGACAGCGCCCGCTGACCCGACCAACTGAACTAAGAGGAGAAACAATTTATGCTGACTAGCAAACAGAGAGCTGCCCTGCGCGCATGCGCCAACACCCTGGACCCCGTCTTTCAGGCGGGCAAGGGCGATATTGACGAAACTTTGATCAAATCCACTGCCGACTGCCTGGCAGCCCGCGAGCTGATCAAGATGAAGGTTCTGGAAACCAGCATGTACACCGCCAAGGAAGCTGCTGCCATTCTGGCCGAGGCCACCGGTGCCGATGTGGTGCAGGTGATCGGCGGCAAGTTTGTGCTGTTCAAGAAGAAAAAGAAGGATTCTCAGTTTGACGATGTGCTGAAAGGCTGATAAGCAATGAAACTTTTGCTCTACGGCGGAACCTTTGATCCGCCTCACAAGGGGCATATCAATAATTTAACGGCGGCCATTGCCGCTGTTCAGCCGGACTATGTGGTGGTGATGCCTGCGGGCATTCCGCCCCATAAGGCAGCCAGCTCCACGCCGGCCGCCTATCGGATGGAGATGTGCCGGTGCTTTGAGCATCTGCATCCGCATCTGGTGATCAGCGACTGGGAAATTCGTCAGGGCGGCCGCAGCTATAGCATTGACACGGTGAATATGCTGCACAATGCCTGCCCTCAGGCGGAAATTTATTTGTGCATTGGCAGCGATATGTTGCTCACCTTCACCGAGTGGCGCAGCTGGCAGCAGCTGCTGCGCCGTGTAACGCTGGTGGTGCAGAGCCGCCAGCGCGGCGATGACGAGGAACTGGCAGCCGCCGCCCGCCAGCTGGAATGTGCGGGCGGACACATTCTGTTTGCCGGCGCACCGGCGCTGGAAATATCCAGCAGTGCGGTGCGGGCCGGCCTTGTGCCCTGGCAGCAGCTGCCGCAGGAGGTACAGGCTGTGGCCCGGCAACATCATTTATATGGCAGGTGACAAAAATGGATCTTGAGCAGGCGCAGCAGCTGGTTAAAAGCCGGCTGTCGGAAAAGCGGTATCAGCACACCCTGAATGTGCGGGATCAGGCGGTGCATCTGGCTCAGAAATATGGAGCGGATCCGTATAAAGCTGCACTGGCAGCACTTTTTCATGATGCGGCAAAGGAACTGCCCCGCCAGGAATTATTGCAGATCCTTGAGGACAATGCTATAATGGCAGAGAATACGCAGGAGCATCCCGCGCCGGTGTGGCACGGACCCTGCGCAGCCATTTTATGTAAAACCCAGTGGGGTGTGGATGATCCCGAGGTGCTCAGCGCCATCGGCTGCCACACCACCGGCAAACCGGGTATGTCCAAACTGGATAAAATCATCTATCTTGCGGACATGACCAGTGCCGAGCGCAGTTATCCCGAAGTATATGAGCTGCGGGATCTGGCCGAAGAAGATCTGGACAAGGCCATGCTTACAGCTCTGGGTAAAAATCTGGAGTGGATGGAGCAAAGCGGCAAACCCGTGGACCCGCTCTCCAGAGAAACCTACAACGATTTGCAGCGACTCTATCATGGAGGCAAAGAATGAGTGAACAGAAACAGCCCCGTAAGCTGAATACGGCCGGGGCACGCAAAAGCCCGGCTCCGCAGCACGCAGCGCCCCGTTCGTCAGCACAGCGCCCGGCTCCGCAGCACGCAGCGCCCCGTTCGTCGGCACAGCGTCCGGCTCCGCAGCACGCAGCGCCCCGTTCGTCGGCACAGCGTCCGGCCCCGCAGCACGCTGCCCGCCGCAGTGAACCCCGCAGCGCGCGGCCGGTACAGCGCCGCAGAAAAAAGCGCAGTGTGTGGAAGCCCCTGGTGGCATCTCTGCTGGTAATTGCGCTGGGCCTGGGCGGCCTGTATTGGTATGTGGTGCACAGCATCAGTCCCGACGGCGGTACGCCCAGCATTCCGGAGCTGATTCGCACCCCCTCTGAATTTGAGGGTGATGTGGTCAACGTACTGGTCTGCGGTGTGGACTATGAGGAAGGCCGCGGCTATGGCGGCAACGATACGCAGTCCAACGACGGCATGACCGATATGATTATGTACGTCAGCTTTGACGTGGCCAACAAAAAGATCAGCATGATGCAGATCCCCCGCAACGTGGTGGTGGGCGATCGTGCGCCCAACAGCAACGGCCAGATCAACTCGGTTGCCCTGGCGGGCGGCGGTGTACCTGCTCTGGCAGAGGCCATCCACGATCAGCTCAAGCTTCCCGTGGACGAATGGGTGACCATTGATATGGATTCGCTTCGCTCGGTTGTTGACGTGTTCGGCGGCGTGTGGGTGAATGTTCCTCATGATATTTCCTATAACGGCAGCACCATCTATCAGGGCTACCGTAAGCTGGACGGCGATGCCGCAGCCTTCTTTGTGCGTAACCGCAAGGGCCAGGGCTATGCCAACAGCGACCTGGATCGTTTGATGATGCAGCGGTATTTCTATCAGGGCCTTCTGCGGGAATTCCGCGAAATGACCATCTGGGATGCCGCAAAAATGGTGCCCGTTGCCTGCAACTACGTCAAGACCAGCATGGACACCGGCACCATCGTCAGCCTGGCAGTCAGCCTGCTCAAGGTGGACAGCGCCAACATCATGCTCTGCCGTATGCCGGTTTACACGGCGTCGCAGTACTACAACAACAACTCGGTTGTGGTGGCGGACCCTGTAGGTACAGCCGATCTGCTGAACCAGTATTTCCGCACCTACGGCACGCCGGTCAGCGCGGACGGCCTGAACCTGTTCTCCTGGCCCACCAGCGGCGCACCCTTTGACGCAAATGTGCAGTTCATGGGTCAGCTGGATACCGAGGGTCAGCAGGCTCAGCAGGATGCAGGCATTGGCCAGCTGGACTGATTCAAACCCTGTACGCCCCAAAGGGGCTGGATTACAAAAAAGGAGAAATAATATGGAGAGTAAAGATCTGGCCCTGCGCGCAGCGGCCATTCTGGACAAGAAAAAGGCTTCCAATGTAAAGGTGCTCAAGGTCCGTGACCTGACCGTGCTCACCGATTACTTTGTTATTGCCAGCGGTACCAGCAGCACGCACGTAAAGAGCCTGGCCGATGAGGTAGACTTCCAGCTGGATCACAACGACGGTGTCCAGCCTCTGCACACCGAAGGTTCCGACTCCCGCAGCTGGGTTGTGCTGGACTACGGCGAGGTGGTTGTGCACGTGTTTACCCCCGAGGCCCGCGAGTTCTATGATCTGGATCATATGTGGGCAGACGGTGAGGAAATGGACATCACCGAGTATCTGGCTGCTCTGGAAGAAAGCGAAAACTGATTTCCTGTTGCACGCTGTGCCGGGCTGATCGGCTTCGGCACAGCTTTGATATGATTAGATAGTGGAGTGATAGACAAGTGAAATACGATTTTAACGCCGTTGAAAAGAAATGGCAGAAGATCTGGCAGGACGAAAAGACCTTTGCTGCCAGCACCGACTACTCCAAGCCCAAGTTCTACGCCCTGGTGGAGTTCCCGTATCCCAGTGGTCAGGGCCTGCACGTGGGCCATCCCCGCAGCTATACGGCTCTGGACATTGTGGCCCGTCAGAAGCGTCTGTCCGGCTATAATGTGCTGTATCCCATGGGCTGGGATGCTTTCGGTCTGCCCACCGAAAACTACGCTATGAAGAACCACATCCACCCCGAGGTGGTCACCGCTCAGAACGTGGCCCGCTTTAAGAGCCAGCTGCAGTCTTTGGGCCTGTCCTTTGACTGGGAC
>RCNI01000220.1_pt1 | contig 37704 bp, 35 predicted proteins | sample 2041151 | NCBI WGS metagenome assembly RCNI01 (sample SAMN09708214, study PRJNA481090) | feces metagenome | isolation source: feces | place: Antarctica: Albino Rookery
GGTATAATATAGCAGGAGTTTTTAACATGACTGAATTTGTTATAGTTCCCTGATAGTTGTAGGTATGGTATAATTGGGGGAGCAATCCCCCGCGTAAAGTCTAGTTATAGTTCCCTGATAGTTGTAGGTATGGTATAATGACATTGCCCGATTTCTTAACAAGGCCGTTGTTATAGTTCCCTGATAGTTGTAGGTATGGTATAATATTTTTTAATGGGGAAATGCTTAAAAGAATGTTATAGTTCCCTGATAGTTGTAGGTATGGTATAATCCGTCTGTGAAGTCAAAGACGGCATGATTAGTTATAGTTCCCTGATAGTTGTAGGTATGGTATAATCAGTTACTGCATTCTTCTCCCACTCTCACGGTTATAGTTCCCTGATAGTTGTAGGTATGGTATAATGGTCGAGTTTTAAAAGCGGCTCAACTAGTAGTTATAGTTCCCTGATAGTTGTAGGTATGGTATAATATATTTTTTCGTATGCTTGGAACGTGCAGAGTTATAGTTCCCTGATAGTTGTAGGTATGGTATAATCTGTTTCAGCTGAAATATCTAGTCCGAATTGTTATAGTTCCCTGATAGTTGTAGGTATGGTATAATAAATGCGGATTGTGATAAAATATGTGTCGAGTTATAGTTCCCTGATAGTTGTAGGTATGGTATAATTTTTTCCCTTGGGGAAGTATGCCGCTTGATGTTATAGTTCCCTGATAGTTGTAGGTATGGTATAATGCAGCGCTACTCCCCAAAATCCAGCTGATTGTTATAGTTCCCTGATAGTTGTAGGTATGGTATAATAGCCCTGGACTTCACCTTAAATCGGCCAGTGTTATAGTTCCCTGATAGTTGTAGGTATGGTATAATTTTTTCCCTTGGGGAAGTATGCCGATTGATGTTATAGTTCCCTGATAGTTGTAGGTATGGTATAATCGGGTAGATAATATATATTTATGCGTCTTGGTTATAGTTCCCTGATAGTTGTAGGTATGGTATAATTATGACCGCGCCTCTTCTTATCCTGAGGTTGTTATAGTTCCCTGATAGTTGTAGGTATGGTATAATGGTGTTGATTTCTGGTTCAACACTCCCATAGTTATAGTTCCCTGATAGTTGTAGGTATGGTATAATGGAAGGCGGACATCAGTGATTTTCCTTCTCGTTATAGTTCCCTGATAGTTGTAGGTATGGTATAATTCCTCGGCAGTCAAGGCGGCAACAGGAGCGGTTATAGTTCCCTGATAGTTGTAGGTATGGTATAATCCGAAGAACTGCTTAGTATGGTTCCATGTTGTTATAGTTCCCTGATAGTTGTAGGTATGGTATAATACGCTATCCAAAAAAGCCTGTCCGGACAATGGTTTCCGGATAGGCTTTTTTATATTTTTCAGAATATAGACAACTGCTCGCACTGGAAATCCTCATCTTCCTCCGTAAGATTTCCCAGCAGTATTTCTATGGATTCATACTGTTTTTCCGTTATAACCAGCATTCTCACAGAGCCGTTATCCGGCAGCTGAGTTTTCAGCCTTTTTCTGTGCTTTTCAACTGCATCAGTACCGTTGCAGACTCGGGCATAAACAGAATACTGAATCATGTGGTATCCGTCCTTCAACAGAAAATTTCTGAACCTTGAAGCCTCCCGCCGCTGAGATTTTGTCTGCACAGGCAAATCAAAAAACACCAGTATTCTCATAAATTTATTCATAACTGTGCTGTTTCAGCTCCAGAAGCTCAGGCAGCATAAGCTTTGCCTGCCCTGCACCTAAAGAGCGGCTCAGGCTTTGCACAAGGCGGTCTATGGCATACGAAACGCTGTGGTGCTGTTTTCCGGATAAGATTTCCAGATTAAGGCAGTTAAAAAGCTGCCTTTTCTTCGCGCTGTCAAGCTCCCCCTCTGTGTCAAAGCACACATATACCAGCATATCAATAACAGACCGGAAAGGCTCAATCAGGTCATCTGCCAGATTAAACCTGTTCAGTTCATTTCGGTGGTGTATGCCGAGGGCAGGCTCAAATCCGTACACTGCAAGAGTCCTTGCAATACAGCCCCTCAATATTGCATAGCCGTAATTTAAGCCGCTGTTTATTCCGTTATCCTCTCTCCTTACAAAATTTTTCCCGAAAAGCGAAGTAAAATATCTCTGTGCCGCCGCAGCCTCCACATTGCCTCGGTCATCGGATTGTACTGTATCTGCCATTTTAAAAAGTCCCTCAGCGGCCTTTTCCATTCCGCAGAGTTTAAGGCATAACCCCTGATTTTTAATTTTCGCTTTTACTATGCTCTGCCATAGCTGTTTTCTTAAAGTAGGCCCCATATCAATCTGGGATTTTAAAACTGCAAGACTTCTGCTGTGGCTTTCAAAAGGCGTTAATACCCCGCATGGCATATGCTTTTCATCACAGACAAAAACAGTGCAGCCGCACTGTCCCAGAAGGGACAATGCGGCTGTTGTAATAGTTGACTGCATACTTTCAAGCAAAATGGCAGTAATATCTTCCGGAGACAGACTGTGTTCTGCCTCTGTTTTTATAACGAGCTGATTGTTGCGGACGCTTATACGGGCCGGGCTTTGGATGATAACATTTCTAAACGGCATTTCACTTACCTCCTATATTAAAAGGCTGCCTTTTCTCCTTCCTGACCGGATGATACTCACCCAGAATATCAACTGTGTACTTTTCAATAGATTTTAGAGTTTTTACCCCCATGCTCTCTATACAGTAACTGTTATCATGATTTATAAGTTTTACCGCTCCGCTGTTTATATTTGCTCCTTTATAATATAAAAGCATTTCATTGCCGCTGTATGTTTTCGCCAGACTGCTTCCACTGTTAACCACAGAAAGGGTAATTGTCTTTTTGTGTGTTACCTTTACAAGGTCATTAGAACATAGTGAAAACACAAAATCACTGTCATTCATAGTTTTCCATTCATTAAAAGATTTACCAGCAACGCACGCCTTATTGGGCAGTTCCTTTTTGAGAGTGTCGGCAACATAAATGGGGACAAAATAATATCCGTCTCCCTCTACCTTAAACACATCCAGCCGAACCATTTTATCGTTATCTGCCACAGCTGTTTTCCCCTGAACAGGCACATTCAATGTGCTCTTTTCCTTTAGCCGCACGGATTTCACCACAGGCCCCGGAGTGCCGTCCCGCTTTGGCTTATGGAAAGGCTCGGCAAATGCCTTTTCACCCTTTCCGTCAAAAGCAGCCAGTCTTTCTTTCAGCGCCTCATAAAGAAGTCTGTCGCTGTCTGGATTAAAATAATTGGCAATTTCTCCCTCTTTATCAAGGCTCAGCTTGGTAAGCGGAGTTTTAACCAGCAAAATACCTTCATCCGCATATCTGGCACTCTTTACCGTGTCTTTATGAGCTGCGCCTCCAACCTTTCTGTTTGGCATTCTGGACACAAAAAGCGGCTTTACTTCCGGTGCATCCTGCTCCATATAGAAGGGTATGCGCAGATCGGCAATCAGCTTTGAGGGGTCATTGCCCATTCTGGCCTCAAGCTCTTTTCTGAAATGGGGCCATGGGTACGGGAATTTATCCAGCACCTCTCCCGTTGCCTCAGAATATACATAGCTGCCGGATTCATCCTTAACATAGCGGCACTCTCTGTATCTGGAGTACTTTGTCACCTTCTGGATAAGGCTGTCTGTTGTGCAGGCTATAACAAGGGCGTCTACTGCATGGTGCAGATCGCCGTCCTCTCTGATTTTTGTTATTCCCCAGCGCTTTCGCATATAGGATGTAACCGCGCCGTTAACTGCCGTAACTCTCTTTTTGCGCCCCTTGGCTGAGGGTGCAAACTCCAGATTGTCACGGATATAATTCTGCATAAAGCGGGACATGGTTTTAGTGTCCTGAAGATTTCTTTCCTTAAAGCCCGCAAGCTCTTCTTCGCTGAGCTGCTCCTTAAGCAGTAAATCCCGCTTTCTGTAATTTCTCACATTGTTCTGCACCCAGACAATGAAATCATCCCTCTTTTTGCCGCTGAGATATTGCAGGGGCAGGCGGTTGCCCTTATTTCTGTTCTCTTCTGTCAGAACCAGAACCTTATTTTTATAGCTGTCATCAAAGCTAATGCTATACGGAACTATATGGTCTATTTCCGCATATCCCGGTTCAAACAGGCGGCTGATTGAGATTGGTTTAAGAGAGTATGCACAGCGCCCATCCTGCTCCTCAAAAAGCTTAAGCTTTACAAGGTCAATTCCGCTTGGGTGTGAAACCTTGTACTCAGTGCGGATGCGATCCATTACCGCCTCATTTTTCTTCCGGTTTGTCTCCATATCCTTTTCCAGCTTCTTGCGCTCGCTGAAATCCTTTGCCATTTCTCTTGCAAGCTCTATGTTTATAAACATAGGGCTCTTTTCCTGCTTTCTGATAATGGCATTTACAACCTTTATTGTCTGGGACACAGCACGCAGTACAACCGGACTTGTAATTTCATTATTATCGTCTGAGAGCGGCGGGAGAAGCCTGCTGTTTTTGCTGCTGTGCCCTCTGAAATCATATCCCGCTTCTTTGCATGCGTCGGAATAAACCATGCCTTTTTCAAGATAGGGCGTGATTTTATCCAGAGCCTTTACGGATAAGTGGCCGAAGCCGCTGAAATTAAGCGCTTCAAGAGTTTTTATATCATACTCCTCTATTCCGGCCTCACGCAGTTTTCTCTGTACATTTTCACTGCTTTTATATGTGGAAAGTATTGTGCCGATAGAATTCAGCTGCTCTTTTGTAATAAGTGCAAATCTGCCCTTGCCGTTTTTCTCTACCGCTTTCCGGATTTCGTGATATGCTTTCAGATAGCAGAATTTTTCCTTTTTCTCCACATCCTGAAGCTCTGCTCCGGCAGGGTATCGGAGCGTATTAAAGCGCTGATTTTCACTTATTCCCAGTTCCTTCCGTATGCGGGAATAGTTAAGGGACGCCACCTTATGAGCAAGCTCTATAAGCTTTTTCCGCTGTCCCTCACTCAGAGGAACGCTTTCTCCGTCACAAAGCAGCCTTATATGATTTACTTTCTGCAATAGATTGAAATATTCAAAAGAGTATGTAGCTTTTGCCGCCCTCAGCTGATCTTTTTCAAAGGGGCAATAGCCTATCATTTTTTCAATCTGGCTTCCGCCGTAAGGGCTGTTCCCTCCCGGGCCTTCATCAAATGAACGCTGACTTAAAAGAATGTTCAGATACGAATTCTCAAAAACTTCCGCAGCAAAATCAGCGCCGAATTTCCGCTGAGCCGAAAAAATAGCCTTTGCCTCATTTTCAATCATGTCTCTTGATAATGTGGAAAGGTACTCTCCGCCCACATTCCGCTTATGCTCTGAGAAAAATTCGTCCTTATAGAGCATTTCTCCGGCTGTTCTCCAGCCATGCTCCTCCATACGCTTCTTGTTCTCATTCACAGCGGTAAGCAGTTTACCGTCCTCGCCGTCCGCTGCATTTTTTCTGTTGGATTTAAATCCACGGCGCTGTGAAAGGTGAATAAGTATACGCACAAAGTCTTCCCGGCTCACTTTTTCATCAAGCGCCCTTACCCGCAGCTCATATACGTCCTTCTGTACGCCATTATAAAGTCCGTCAAGCTCCTCCTGTGTCAGAACGCCGCTCTCAGTTATAAGTTTCCGTATGCGCTCATTTCTGTGTCTGTGTCTGCGCAGTCTCCTCCTTGCAGAGCGGGCCTCCCGCCTTGGTGCCGCCAGAGATGCGCCTGTTTTAGGCTGCTCAGCCGTGTCGAAAATACGAGAACCCATGTTGACAATTCCCATTGGATTTTCATTATCGTCAAGTGCCACTACTGCCCAGCCTACGGAGCTTATTCCTATATCAAGCCCTATACCATAATCACGCATTTTGAGGCCTCCTTTTTCTTTTTATAAAATTATATCTTATTTTATTTTTGTTTTCAACATTCCGGATAAAAAAAGATGACGCCCTGTAAAATACAGGGCATCAGAGCTTTAAGGTGTAAAACCTTATCATAGTAACCTGATAGTTCTAGGTATGGTATAAGAACTGTTACTGCTTGTATATTACATCTTTTTCTGATTTTTTGCAAGAGGCTTTTTAAGTTTTTCTGTTTAATATTTCTTAATTTGACGCATATTCAGAGGCGGTGTTATAATTGGCTTAATTCAACCGTAACAAGCAGAAAGGATATAATTATGGAATATAACCAGTGTTTACATAAGCTGCAGGAAATGATATTCGCAAAACGAAGCATAAAATTGAAACACTTATAGCTAAGCTTAAAGACATGGACGCTGATACCGAAAGCCGTATAAAACAGCTCCATGAGGAAAAAGATTCCGTCGTTGCATCAGCTCAATATAATAAACGCACAAAAGCCGCCTCTTAACCGAGGCGGCTTTTTTATATTCAAATCATAGTAACGGTAAGCAGGATTACAAGTCCTAAAATGTTATCCCCTGTAAATACTGCCATATATGCTCCGCTTTTTGCATCCGGCCACGCGAAATAAAGTTTCAGCGTAATCAGGCTTGCGAGGAAGGCAATGGGTGTACCTAGTCCCCCGATATTCACACCCTGAAGCAGAGGTTTCCACTGCTCCGTAAAAGTGGACAGCAGCACCGCCGCCGGAACATTACTTATAATCTGGCTTGTACCGACTGCGGTAAGCAGGGCATTTTTATTAAGGAGGTATTGCAGAAAATTCTGTACTGTTTCAATCCTGCCTAAGTTTCCGGACACTATAAAAAAGCACACAAAGGTTGCAAGCAACGCATAGTCAACCTTTCTCAGAACTTTTCTGTCCGTAAGTGCTATTACAAGAATAACTATGCTTGCGGTAATTCCATATGGAATTACATGGAAAACCGTCAGCAGGCACAGCACAAAAAGTCCTGCATAAACCGAAAGCTGCTTCACAGAACCGATTTCCCCGGAAAGCTTGGGTGCAGGGAGCTGCTTTGGCAGTACAAAAAACGATGCCGCCCCAAGGCACAAAAGGCTCACCAGAGTCAGGGGCACCGTAGAGGCGAAAAAGTCCTTTGCCGAAAGCTCATAGGCTGCATACAGGAAAAGATTCTGCGGATAATATGGGAGCCTATGCTGTCCTTGCTCCAGCCCTGCCGGTATGCCTTAAACACTGCCTCCATCTGGTACTGATAGCCGGGTTTTCTGTGGTACAGGCTGCAATCATTGTCGCCCGTAGATTTTTCCTTGCCTATGCTTATTCCACTGCACTTTGCATCATGAATTACATTACCGTTTCGGCATTGGGAGCTGCTCCCTTGAATCTCTCAGCCCATAGGCCACGCCCTCCAGCACAGCCTGAGTCATATCCTCACGGCTTGTACTCATTGACATGCCTATAAACCACAGCTCTCACATCGGAGTCATTGTGAGGAGAGCGCTCACCCATAAGGCAGGGTAGAAAATACACCTTATTTTCTTCCAAATTTGCTTATTTTGCTCTTCTCCGCCTGATAATCCGCAGTTTTGAGTATGTCATCGCTCCACCACTTATTGCATGATGCAGCGCTGAGCATACAGCCCATAAGGTGATAGCCTCCGTCAGCATGGGCGAATAAATGCAGCGCATTATTCTGGGCGGCAAAAATTTACTGTCGGAAATGAATATGGTGCCTGAGCTTTCCAAAGATATATTGCAGCTTCCCTGTCCCACAGTTCCGGTGCCTATGGCTGCCGCAGCATTGTCATCGGCTCCGGCAATAATTTTAACATTTTTGCTTAATCCAAGCTCTTCGGCTATATCGCCGCACAGTGTACCTATCGGCTCATAGCTTTCATAAAGCCTTGGAAGCATTTTGCCAGAAGGGTCTCCGCAATTTCAGGGCCGAAGTTCCCGGGTAAACTGCCAATGCATTGCAGCCTGCCTTTTTAATATCCTCAAGGGCCTGCTGCATATGGATTTCACTTTCAACTATGCATACAGGGCATTTATATATTTCTTCTGCGTCATATTTGCGGCGGTAAGCCTCTGCAAGTTTTTTTCTGCGGTTGACAGACCGGCTTTCGGGAAAGCTGTCCCGGCTTACAGCAACAATGCCTATTTTAACCTTCGGCATATTCTTCATATCATTTTCCCCTTTCAGGTTTAATTAACGGCTGAGAGTTTTTTGGTGAAATTTTATCGTTAAGTCAAGGCAGATAGGCAGCCTCGCTGCTTTTACAAATTCCGGTTTAAAAAATCAGCCTTTACCATTTGCATTCCGGCTCCGGCAATCTGCATCAGATATGGGATCTGCTCAGCCCTTTTGTGTCTTAAGCCAGTCAACCAGCTCATGTGCCATCTCTTCCTCTATGCCCAAATCCCAGAGAAGCTGCAAGAGGGTATATCTGTTGCGCACTTCCTTTGCAACGATAATGCTGTCATAAACCATATCGTAATCTATTCCGATCATTTCCGGGAAAGCAGGCGCACCAAGCTCCTTAAGAATGTTGATTATAGTCTCGGTAGCAGGAACGCAAGTATCGATAAGCTCTGTTATCTTATCCCATTTTTCTCTATAACTGCAATTCTGGCACAATGAGCCTCCGCGCTGTTTTTCCCTGTTTTCTTTTCAAGTTCGATAACACCGGGAGCTGCTTTCTGGAAGGTTCTGTGCATATTATCCTCCCATGCCTTCATGTCATAGTTTTCGGCATGCTGATGGGCTTTTTCAAAGTCCGGCTTTATGGTCTTAAGCTTATTATACATGTGACTGGTTAGCATCGTGCCGATGCCAGCCTTTGTGCCGTGCAGTATGGCTTTTTTGCCATCAAGCTGGAACTTCATTTCCCGGTAATGAGAGATATGATGCTCGCTTCCGGAAACAGGTCTGGAGTTGCCCGCAAAAGCCATTGCAATGTCTGTGAGAACCAGCGCTTCCATTATGGCGCTTTACGGTCTGCTCATCCCTGACATGCACCTTTTTCGCATTTGCCGCAACCCGCTCAAGAGATTGCTGTACCATTTCCACAATTACAGGGCAATAGTATTCGTCATTTACGATTCTCGCTATTTTCCAGTCGGTAAGGCAGATATATTTACCTAATATATCGCCCATTCCCGCTGTGATCATCTCCATAGGAGCTTTTTTGAGTATGCCCACATCACCGACTATTGCTGCCGGTACATGTGACTCGTAGGTAGTTTTAAGCTTCTAGGTAACAAGTGGTGCACCGCTGGAGGTAAAACCGTCCATAGAGGGAGCGGTCGCAACAATTATGTAAGGAATACCCATGTGGAAGCTTATGAATTTGCATATGTCGTTCACGGTACCCGTGCCGACTGCAACTATGATGTCCACATCAATCTTGCGTGCCATCATTATCTCGCCCAGTGCTTCCTCATTGGGAACAAGATTTTCTTCGTCCATGACATGAAAAATCGGTTTAAATCCGCTCTCACTTACGAGTTTATTAACAGCAGTGCCGGCCGCATCCCGCCATTCGGTCCGCAAATAATCATAGGATATTTGCAGTTTAGTTCCTTGATGATGTCTGCTACATCATTTATCGCTCCTGACTTTATTACAACTTTTTTTAAAGCAATAGTATGCCGATTCCCACATTTGCATGAGAAGACATTGCCAATGTAGTCCTCAACACTAAACCTGTCAGGTATTATTTCCATAGTATAAGTTCCATCCTATATTCAACAATATTTCGTTTCAAATGTCCTTCTGAGCTCATGCGCTACGGCCAAAAGCCTGTCATCGTAAGATAATTTTCAAATCCAGCTGTCATCTTTATAGCCTATGAGATATGCCGCCTCCACAGTCAGCAGGTACAGCAAGGGAAGAAGAACGAAACACAGTATTCTGCCCCAGCCTACACTTAAAACAGTGGGGTCAGGCGCCAGAAACCATGCAATTCCCACAAACTGAAGAACGGCAGTCCTAAAAATATGCACATCATAATAAACTGCATTATAATTATACCGAAGCTGCTTTCAAGAAGCGAGCTTGCCATAGCAACCAGCAAAATGCACATAACATATGCTGCAAGCATTTTATTTATGAGATCCCACGCCAGTTTTTTATTTCTCAGGCTTTGAAATGCATCGGGGATGCAGTGATTTTTCTTTTAATATTCTGAGTGCAGGAAGAGGATTGTTGCAGGTCATAAGCCTTGCGCCGCAAGCAACAGCTTCTTCCACCATGTCGTCGCTGTCAGTGCAGAAGCACCATGGTTCAATACCGATTTCCTCAAATGCTCTGCACAGTTCTGGGGTAAGGGTTCTCCAGTCAGGATGGTCTTTGAATGGTGTCATGCCGATACCGACAGAGAAAAGTTTTGAATAGGTTCCGTTTTCTCCCTCAACAAAATTATCCATATATTCTTTGGGAAATCCCTGACATTTCACTCCGTATGTGTCATGCATATAACCTGAAATTTCAGCATCGAAGCAGGTAAACACGCATCGGCTCATTAAATCGAACTCCCGCAGGATTTCGAAGGCCAGATCAACGGTTTCGTGAGTTCTTTCTTTGTTGTCGTTCATGATTGCCTGCTCGGCAGCTCTGATTTCGCTCTTGAGCTCTGGGTGCTGCTCAGGTCAACAGCATACTGGAGCTGGTCATAAGCTACTCTGTACATGGGGTTGGATGCCCACAGCTCCTGGATTTCGGGAGTCTTTTCAGAGTCGAGGCCTACTTCTCTGAAAGCGTCCTTATTATAGTAGAAGATAAGAGTTGAACGGCAGAAAGGAATTGAAATGAGCTTGCTGTCATCATTGTAATAGGAGTAACCCATTAAGCCTTCGACAAAATCGTCGGGGCTGACAGTGCCAGTACCATTACCAGTGCCAGTAAAACGCACAGGCTTCTTCTAAACTTCTTCATTGATCATCCTCCTAAAATTTTTTTATTCTCTGAAACTCCTTTCGGATTCAGTCCTTATTTAATGCCTGAGTACACAAAGGCTTTTACAATTTGCCTGCTGGCAAATATGTAAATAATGATAATCGGAATGACGAGGATAGTATTTCCTGCCATTATTACATGCCAGTTAACTATTCCTTCTGCATCCTTCAACATTGCAATGCCTACGGTAAACGGTCTGAGCTTATCATCATTTGTCATTACAAGGGGCCAGAAGTAATCGTTCCATCTGCTGATAAAGCTGAAAAGTGCAGCTGTCATCATTGCGGATTTTGCCATAGGCATCATAATTTTGAACATTATCTGGCTTTCTTTGGCATTGTCCAGCTTGGCTGCTTCTATTATTTCCTCCGGAACCTGTATGAAATACTGTCTCAGCAGGAATATTCCGAATGCGTTTGCAGCAAAAGGTAAAATCTGCGGAAGCAGAGTTCTGAGTAAATCCCATCTTGCCATCATCAGATAAATAGGAATGAACACTATCTGATTCGGCATCATAAATGCTATCAGTACAATACCGAACAATAAGTTTTTGCCCTTGAAATCGAACCTTGGAAAGCCATAGGCCGCAGGAACCATTATATGGTTTAAATCATGGAATACCATGCCGCCCAAGCGCCCGGCGATATTGCAGAGCTTTTTCGCCGGCATCTGCCGCAATCTTTCTCTGGACCTGTGGCGGCGTAAAAATACCGGCAAGCGGGGCAGAGGTGAAACGGAGCTTGCCTTAGAGGAGCTTTCGGAGTGCATCTCCGCTCCGTCAGACCCTGAGGAAATTGTGGAGGAAAGGGAGCCGGAGGCAGCGGTGGGAAAATTTATACACAGCCTGCCTGATTACGAAAGGCGCACCTTTCTCGCCCGCTACTATTTTATGCTGCCCATAAAGGAGATCGCAAAACGACAGAACGAGGGTCTCAGCAAAACCAAAATGTGTCTTTACCGGACAAGGGAAAAGCTGGCTCAGGAGCTAAAAAGGAGGGCTTATGCTAAACGGATTTGATATTTTAAAATCGCTCAGCGCCGCGGATGAGCATGATATAGCCGACTGCGCCGAATTTTTTAATCTCACCCGGCCTGTCTCCGGCAGAAAAGTGATGAAAATAAGCCGCACCCTGCTGATTGCGGCCATTATCTGCGCCATGCTTGCGGTGACGGCCTCCGCCATCGGTCTTTCCGCCTACCTTAAACACCAGCAGGAGCTTAAAGCGCATTACATGGTAGAGGAAAATCAGGTTTTAATTACGAGGAATACACTGTTGACGAGTCCTGCGGCTTTAAAATTCTCTCCTGTCTTGCAGACGGGGAGTTTTACCGGGTATACGCGGCGGTATCACCCATATCGGAAGAAGAAGCCATGACATTTTTCTCATATAATTTCGGGGATAACGATGAAAAGGGTGATTATATGTACATAAATGTACAGGCAGAGGGCAATGCAAATGTAAGCGCCACCACCTATTCAAACGGTGTGGAATACTCCCCGGATGACATGGGTGAGCCGGAAAAAGACGCAGAGAGAAACATTATATATAACAGCGACGGGCACACCGTGGCGTCAGCCTAAAAAAGAGGCGGTAATAAGAGAGTATTTTGAAAACTCATACGATGGTGAGAGCAAAAGCTTAATGCTGGAGCTGTTGGTGCAGGAAATTCCGGTGGTATCGGGAAATCCGGCAGCTTTGCGGGCATCGCTTATTAAATCCGAATACGACATTAACCATCCGGCAGATGTTGAATTTATACGGGATTTAGGAAAGACCTGCCCCGCAGAGCTGCCGGTTAAAAAGCCCCTTAAACTCATTGTTATGGGTAAGGCAGGGGAAGAATACTATTTTCAATCCGGCCCGCGCCTGAGCCGGGAGCTTCAGGATGCAATCATACGCTTTAATAACTCCGCCCTGAGTTTTACATTGAGCTAAGCCCCCTTATTTATAAGGACGAGGCCCAGCGTGAACGGCTGATAATAGATACAGCCACAGCGGGCGGTGCCGACCTTATAGATACAGGTCTGCTGCCGGAGGGCGCTTTAAATGAGGGCTTTCTTGTAAATCTTCTGCCATACATAGATGCAGATTCGGATCTGGGCAGAGATGCCTTCATCCCCTCTCTCCTTAAAGCCATGGAAAAGCAGGGCGGCATTTACGAATATGCAGACAGTTTCCAGTTAATAACACTCTATATGCCCGAAAAGCTCTATCCGGGCAAGGAGGCCCGGAACGTAGACAGCCTTTTAAGGCTTATTGCCGAAAATTCCGACCATGTTCCGGACAGCGCTGAAAATAATCTTCCTGCATTTATCCATGCATCCATCGGTGAATTTATGGACTGGGACAATATGAGCTGTAATTTTGACAGCCCCCTTTTCATCAGCTGGTTAAATCTTATAAAAGAGCTGAATTCAAAACCGGTTCCCAAAATGGACCCCGCAGGATTCTATAATGAACAGAATTCTCTATACAAATTTGCGGATAGTTTCAGCTGCGGCGGGCCGGACTGCCGGGATGTCTACGGCGGTAATTACGTTCTGGCCGGTTTCCCCGGTTCAGAGGGTACAGGCAGCTACCTTATGAAATGCGATGCTGAGCTAATGATCTCCCTTTACGGCCCAGATAACCACAGCCACTTTATAAACGAAAGCTGCACAAGGCTTGGAATTCTCTCATCCGGCCCTAACCGAGACGGGGCATGGCGCTTTATGAAAACCTTTATGCTCTACGCGGAAACAATCACAGTATCTCACCAGTAAAGGAGCGCTTTGAAGCCGGGCTTAAACGCACTCTGAATACCTCATATCCAGAGGACTATCAGTTTACGAAAATCCAGCCCGAGGACATAGAACTGACACAGGAGGCAGTATATAACACCCAAAAATCCGTTTGCAGCGACAAAGCTGTACTTGAAGCCGTTATTGAGGAAATTAACGCCTTTCTTGGGGGCAAAGGGAATAACGAGGAGTGCGCTGCCCAAATTCAGAGCCGCATAAGCCTTTATATGGCAGAACATTCATAGGTACAAAAAGACTGAAAAGCGCGGACTTATACCGCGCTTTTTATTTTAATCGAAAATCCGCTTAAAATATCCGATTGCCTATTGAAAATTCGCCATTTCCGCGGCATTATGTATTTATTGGAAAGTACACGTACTTTTTTACGGTTTACGCTGCATTTTGCAGCGGGTAATTTTTTTAACTTAAAGGAGGGGCACATGAAAGAAATGAAAAAATCCCTTGCGCTGCTGATTGCCGTGTTAACGCTTATTTCTCTCTGCGCCTGCGGCAGCAGCAAGGAAGATGCACCGGCAAACAACGATACCCCGCCCTATGCTCTCGGCGTAGTAAACGGCAGCACCTATGAAAGCCCCTACTTAGGTATAGGCTGCACACTGGACGAGAACTGGGTTTTCTATGATTATAAGCAGATGATGGATATTATGGTAATTGAAGCCGAAGTTTCAGACTATGACGATTACAGGCAGAAAATGCTCCAAGAAGCCAACTACTACGAAATGTACGCAGCTGAGGATTCTGAGACCGCTTCCACCCTCAATGTTTCGGTTGAAAATTTGGGCAAAGCTCTCGGAAACGCGATTGAAATTGATGACTATGTAAATTCCATTTTTTCAGACATTGCCAATGGTCTGGAATCTCAGGGCTTTGAAGATACAGACGTTGAACTGCTGGAGAAAGAGATTGCCGGAAAGGACTGTCGAGTAATAAAGATCAGTGCCGTTTTTGCGGATGTCCCCGTATTTATCTCTCAGGCTCTTTTCAAAGTAGAAAACCACATTGTAATGATCTATGCCGGAAGCTGCGGTGAGGATATTACTGAAGGGCTTCTGGATAATTTCTATTCTCTTTCATAAAAAAACCGAAACGGAGCGCTAAATTTGCACTCCGTTTTTTATGCCCTGATTATCGGCTATGCCATGACAATTATACCGGTAGTTACTAAATTGCTCCGGTTTTATAATTTCAGATAAATTCATTTCTTTTTGCTTTTATTCTCATAATAGTAATAAACATCCCGACTGTAATCTGCTTTAAGCGCATTTACCATTTCTTTCAGCCTCATGCTCCAGCTCTATCGGATGAAGACAGCCAGCTTTAGGCTCTATCTATTCACCAAAGAAATTTTGTAAGCAGGAAAGTATGCCCTTACAGCAATTCAGACGGTGTACATGGCACGATGTAGGAGTATGCATATAACAAAGCTCAGCGCCGAAGCGCTGAGCTTTAAAATTACTTATGAATTAACCGCGGGGAAACTTGATAGCTGCCTGTGGCGCATACAACACAGCCATTGCGATAAAAAAGTCTGTGTTTTCAATGGTTTCAGGGTTTCTGTTTTTTCGCATACTTGCTGAATTTCTTAAAACTGGCTAAAATACAGTAAAAGGAGGTTCAGTTATGAGAAAGCCCAAATACTATGTTTCGCTAAGCAGCAGTGAGTACAATTTACTCATTCAAGTCCTAAACCAATTCCGCAATTCACTCATTCAACAGGGCAGATATACTGATGCCGTAGATGAATTACTTTGCAAGTTTATTAAATGAATTAAATAAGCTAAATTAAGAGTTCCATTTATTGGGACTCTTTTTTTATACCATTTTTTGATGAAAGGGGGTGATTACTATTTAAGCTTTTATAATGAGTCTTAATTTTAAAAGGAAGGTGATGAAATGGAAAAGACTCATAAATTTATAAGGCTGCAGACAATCTTTCTGCTGTTACTTATGTTGTGCTCCCTGTTTGCTTCTACAGCGTATGCACAGGAAGTCAGCGTAAGTACCACCCCATGCCCATCATATTTTGAATACTATACAAGCTCAGGCCAGTGGCGCGGTATAGGCACTCCCCTTCATGTCATAGACAGTACGGGTCAGGTAGCTTACTGCTTACAGACGAACTACAAGTCTCCTTGCGGAAGTGGATATTCAAGTATTGATGCGACAAACTACTATGACCAAACTACTCTTAACGGCTTGCAGGCAATCCTTGAAAACGGATATCCCTCAAGTGATGGAGGCTTTGGTTCCGAACAGGCAAGATATGCAACTGCAAACGCAATACGTTTCTGGCTGGCTGAAAGAAACTGCGAGGGTGTTCCTTCATGGTTTAACCAAACATGGAACTCCGGCAGCATTAGAGCTGTATCAGGATATGAAAGTCTTTATAACTGGGCGCTGTATTTGCTTGATCTTGCCAGAAATCAGAGTGTCTCAGGTGCAAGCATTGTGCTTGATCCCGCAGACTTGGAATTAAGAAAAGAGGGTAATTATTATGTAGGAACAACCACCGTAACACTTCACAACTGCAGCAGCTATACTATTGACACTTACACGCTGCCATTCGGCACTGATGTGGAAGGTATGACTGGTTCTTCAGGTGATGTGCTTACTATTAAAATACGTCCAGACTTCTATTCTGAAGATACGCTTGAAATATGGATGGACGGCGACGGTACAGGCGGTTCGGCAAGTCTCCTGTTTTTCGGGCCATATAATTCCTCTGAGCAGAGAATGCTTGCTTATGATGTTGATGCTTACGGCACAAACACCTCTGCCAAGTTAACAGCACACATTGCCCCGGAAATACCAACAGGCAGACTTGAGATTCATAAGGTTGACGCAGAAACAGATGATCCTATCTCGGGTGTTACCTTTGCTTTAGGTAATTCTGACGGGAACCAGATAAGATCTGCAACTACAGATTCCAACGGCAACGCAATCTTTGATAACCTTGAGCTGGGAGACTACTTCTACATTGAGGAGACAGCGCCGGACGGTTATATTATAGATAAAGAAAAGCATCAAATATCCATACGATTTAACGGCGAAGTCGTCAGCCAGACGCAGATTAACCACAAAGGCAGCCCCACAGGAAGCCTGAGAATTCATAAGCTTGACAGCAGCACTCAAAAAGCTATTGAAGGCGTTACCTATGAGCTTATAGACAGCAGCAACAATATTGTTGCTACCAGGACAACAAATGCAGATGGCTATGTTGAATTCCCTGATTTAAAGCTCGGTACCTACAAGTACAGAGAAAAATCAGCACCTGAAGGATATATTATAGACGGCAACAGCTATACCGTTGAAATAACCGAAGGCAACAAAATAATCTCGGAAACCAGATATAACACATATGAAGAACCTGTCGGCAGTTTAAAGCTTCTCAAAATTGATAATGATACCAGAAAACCGTTACAGGGAGTTAAATATGAGATTCGCTCTGCGGACAACAGCTATAAAGTAGAGCGGGCTACTAACAAAGACGGATATATTTATCTTTCCGATTTGCCTCTGGGTACATATTTCTATAAAGAAGTAAAAGCTCTGCCCGATTATGAAATCGATACTGTGAGACATCAGATAAACATAAATGAACGGGGGCAAACAATAAGCGAGGTACGAACCAATAAGTACCATCCGCCAACAGGCCTAATTGAAGTTGGAAAGAAGGACTATGACACCGGTAAACACTTGGCCGGAGCTGTATTTGAAATTAAAAACAGCAAAGGTAAAGTCGTAGACAGGCAAACCACCGATTCAAACGGTATTGCATGTTTTAGAAAACTTCCCTTAGATACTTATACAATATATGAAACCAAAGCTCCTGAAGGTTACCAGCTCAGCAACTCTGTAAAAACAGTAACGTTAGATAAATCCGGAGAGGTAATTATATTCTGGGTCACCAACAAAATTAAGCCTGTCTACTGCAGCTTTACGGTACGCAAAGTAGATCCGAGCGGTAAAAATCTGGAAGGTGCAGTTTTCAGCCTGTATACCTCCAAAGACGGCGGCAAGAACTATGATATAAGTCAGTCCGTAACTACCGGAAGAAACGGTATAGCTTCTTTCGAAAAGCTGAATCCCGATTACATGTATAAGCTCATCGAAGTTAAATCTCCCGACGGAATGGAGCTTTATCCAAAGCCGATATTTGAGGGTAAGATAGATAAAGCCAACCTTGATATGAGTTTTACAGTAAGCAACCATCCAATGATCGCTCTTCCTTTTACCGGAGGCAGCAGCTTTAATTATATTCCCGTTTTAATGCTCGTACTCAGTACGGGCTTTTATTTTATCAAAAAACATACAAAGGAGAACACCAAATGAAAACAATAATTAAAGCATTAGCATTTGTACTCGCTATCTGTACTGTCTGCTGCATACCTGTCACGGCCAGCGCCGAAACTCCCCAGGCGGCACTTATAGAGCCGGAGAAAACGGTTTCCCTTTCATTATATAAATATGACATGACTTCAGCGGAAGAAGACGGCGCATGGAATCCCGATTCCGTAGTTTCCTCCGGCAAGTATGACCAGAGCGTAATCGATGCCATGCAGAACTATGCGGTTCAGGGCGTTGAGTTTGCCGCTGTTAAAGTCGGTTCTTTTGATGTGAAAGAACTCAAATCCCATGAGTTTACCACTGTGTACGGAATTTCTGATAAGGAATTTCTTAAAGCTGTCGGTTTCAGCGCACAGGATGCCGCTCTGCAGGACGGCGGAGTAGATTATTACACTACCGACTCTATCAATGCTGCACTTGCCGAAGCGCTTAAAACTGACGCAACAGCATTTAAAAATTCAATGGAACAGCATATAAAATCTGCCGGCACCATGATGCCTTTAACAGATGAATTCGGACATACAACCCTGAAAGGAATGGAACAGGGTCTGTATCTCGTAGTTGAAACAAGAGTCCCTGAAAATGTAACCAGCACCTGCAATCCTTTCCTTGTATCTCTTCCTATGACAAATGTTGACGGTTCTGGCTGGAATTACGATGTCACTGTATATCCCAAAAATATGACCGGCATGCCTACTCTGGATAAGACAGTCAGAGAAAGTAAGCTTGATACAGGTAAGAATAAAGGGCTGAACAATGACATTAAAGACGGCTATGCAGGATATGCTACTGCATCAGACGGAGATGCTGTTGACTACCAGATTATATCCACTCTGCCTACCATTACCTCCGAGGCTTCTCACCTTACTCAGTACACTTTCTCAGACCAGCTTTCAAAGGGCATCAGCTACAAGAAATCAGATGTAAAAATTGAGTTTTTCAGCGACAAGGGCTGCAAAAATGCAATAACTTCATGGGATGAAGCATCCGGCAGCTTTACCGTTGAATATGCCGACCTCTCAACCGGTTCACAGATGACCGTTAAGATGACCGAAGCCGGTCTTAAAGAGATAAACACCAGCGATAAGATATACAAAGCAGGCAGTGAAAAGAGAGGCTTCTCAGACTGCACCATGAGAATTACCTACTCTGCCAAAGTTAACTCAAACGCCGATGTTATTTACGGTGACAAAGGCAATCCCAACACTGTAACTCTTACCTGGAGCAGAACTAACACCGAGCTTTCAGATACCCTTACCGATGACGCTCATGTATTCACTTACGGCATGGAAATAACCAAGAAGTTTTCTGACGGTAAGGGCAAATTTGATTCAGTAAGCTTCAACATCAAGAACAAAGACGACGGATATTACATACTTGCTGATAAGGCTGCTCCCGGTCTCTACTTTGTTAAAGGCCATGTTTCAGAAGTATCTCAGGCAACTGTATTTACTCCCAATACCGACGGTAAGATTATCGTAAAAGGTCTTGAAGATGATACCTATATTGTAGACGAACTTACCACCGATAAAGAATACAATCTGCTGAAATCCGGCATAAAGGTCAATATTACAACCGAATCCGGCGAAACCTGCCCCATGTGCCATACGGTGATGCCTACGGCTCGTGCAAAGGTCAATAACGCTGCTGCGGAAATGATTGAAGATAATGCCTCTGCCAATGCGGTCCTTCCTATGACTATCGTAAATACCAAAGGCTTTGAACTTCCCAAGACCGGCAGCTACGGCACCTGGATGTTCACTGTCGGAGGAGTTCTGCTTCTCGGAGGCGCTGTATTCCTTACCTGGAAGCTGAGCAAAGAGAACAAAAAAGACAAGAAGTAATACCAGAAACGAATTAAAGGGCTGTCGAAAGGCAGCCCTTTTCTATCTGGTAAATCGGAGGATAACATGAAATGAAACGAAAAAAAGCATTGCTGTCGGCAGCAATGGCCGTAATCATAATAGCAGCATTTGTGCTCATATCTTACCCCGTACTCAGTAATTATCTCAGTGAAAAGCACCACTCTGAGGTACGGACAGAACATTATGAGCAGATAGAAAAGCTGGACGATGAGACTTTATGGAATGCAGAAAAAGAAGCTATTCAGTATAACAGTCTGCTCTCAAACGGCATAATCGATAACAGCAAAAGCCTTGTAAACACGGATTACATCAATCTGTTGAATATAAATAAAGACGGAATCATGGGATATATTGAAATTCCTTCAATAAGCGTATATCTGCCGATAGCTCACGGAACCGATGCCAAAAACCTTCAGGATAATGTGGGCCATGTGATTGGAAGTTCACTTCCGGTAGGAGGCATGGGTACTCATACGGTTCTCTCAGGACACAGCGGTCTTGCAGCTCAGACCATGTTTAATGATCTGGGCCAGTTAAAAAAGGGCGATATGGTGTACATTCATGTTCTCAAAAAAGTCCTTGCATATATGGTGGACAGCATGAACACCGTTCTCCCCTCAGATGTTTCTTTACTTTCCATACAGCCTGATAAGGATGAACTGACCCTTGTTACGTGTACTCCCATAGGAGTAAATACTCACAGACTTCTTGTAAATTGCAGCAGAAAAGAGTACACAGTGGAAGAAGAAACCGATACTCAGCAAGCCCAGAATGCTGAAAAACCGCAGTCAGAATGGCTTAATCAGTATTTTCAGGGGATATGTCTCGGAGCTGTAATACTTGCACTTGCTGCTCTGCTTTGCATAGTGTCCGATAAATTGAAGAAAAGAGGCAACATCAAATGAATCATGTTATAGGCATAAGTCTTGCTGTGCTGCTTTTAATCTCAGGCAGTTTAATTATATGCTGGCCGCATATTAAGGGCGCTGAGCTCGAAAAAGAATCCGCAGCAGCCGTAGACAGTTTTATAGACGCAGTTTACATTCCGCATTCCGAAGTTCAGCCTGTTGAGTCCAGACCTAATGAGGAACTTTATGAAGCAATGCAGACATACAACAGCAAAATATACGAGGAAAAGCAGTCAGGTCTTAAAGATCCATGGTCTTACGAAATGCCCGATATAAAGCTTTCTGACTTTGGCATTGAAGAAGAAGTCATAGGCGTTTTAGCAATCCCTAAAATTGAGCTTGAAATGCCTGTATATTTGGGAGCGAGCTATGAAAACATGGCAAAAGGAGCAACCGTATTAGGGCAGACAAGCCTTCCCATAGGCGGCAGCAACACAAACTCTGTGATTGCCGGACACCGCGAATGGAAGGGTGCGCCCTATTTTAAATTCATTGACCAGCTTGAGCCGGGCGATGAAATACACCTCATAAATCTGTGGGAATCCCTGACGTATACAGTTACTGAAACCAGAGTCATAGAACCAAATGACATTAAGCAGATATTAATTCATGAAAACAAAGATATGCTCACACTTTTAACCTGCCACCCGTATGGATCAGGAGGCCGGTACAGACTGCTTGTATTTTGTGAAAGGACTACATCATGATTAAATTTGATTATTTTTACGGCACTGAAGCCGATAGTTTCTCTTTTTACCGCCTCCCCCGCCTGCTTATTAAAGGCGAAGAATTCCGCAGCCTTTCAACCGATGCGAAGCTTCTTTACGGTCTCTTGCTTGACAGAATGGGGCTTTCCATTAAGAACAACTGGCATGACGAAAACGACCAGATATACATCTACTACCCTATCGCAGCTATTACAGAAGACCTTAACTGCGGTCATGACAAAGCTACAAAGCTTCTTAATGATCTGAAGAAAATCGGTCTCATAAATCGTGTTCGTCAGGGCTTAGGCAAGCCTGACAAGATATATGTGAAGCGTTTTTATAAAGATAATCACGTTAAAAACATCGACAGCGTTGAAGTTGAACCCGACGATGAAGATGAAGAAACTCCTACTGAGGATGACAGTGATGAAGCTCAGGACGCTGAAGATGATGCGCCTCAACGGGAGTTAAAAAAACGCTGTCAGGAGTGCGGAGAAACCGCAGTCAGCAATACGGTTTTTCCGAGCAGCGGAGTGCGAAATAAATGTGATCCGGAACGCTTAGTTTCCGCAGGAAATTATACTGATAGTATTCAGACTGAATATATCTATAACAAGTCCAGTTATACTAATCCATCTATCTCTCAGGAAGAGTTTGAAGATACGATGGAAGAAGTGAAAGATCAAATTGATTATGAGTTTCTTTCAATTCAATATCCCGGTGACGATGTTCAGGGCCTCACAGAAATTATCTGTGAGGTTTTGTGCTATAAGCAGAAAGATATTCTTATAGGCCGTGAACGTCTGCCTATGGGTAAAGTTCAGGCAAGATTCAGAAAACTGAATTCTGCACATGTAGGATATGTTATCGACTCGCTTCGTCAATGTACCTCGAAAATTCGAAACATTAAAAGCTATATAATAACTGCTCTATATAACGCACCAATGACTATGGACATCTATTACACCAATTTAATCAAGCATGATATGTACGGAGGTTAAAGATATGGGTACATGTAAAATAACCGCACTCTGCAATCAAAAGGGAGGTGTAGGAAAAACCACAACTACCGTAAATTTAGGTATAGGCCTCGCCCGAGAAGGGAAAAAAGTCCTGCTTGTTGATGCCGATGCTCAGGCATCACTCAGTCTATCTCTCGGATACAAGAATCCAGACAATCTTTCATGCACATTGTCTGATCTTATGGAGAGTTACATAAACGATGAGCCTCTGGATTACTCAGCTGCTATTCTTCATCATGATGAAGGTGTTGACCTTATACCTGCCAGCATTGAGCTTGCCGGCATGGAAATGGAGCTTGTAAATGTAATGAGCCGCGAAAGAGTAATAAAAGAGTGCTTACGCCCTCTGCGTGCACACTACGACCAGATACTCATAGACTGTATGCCCTCTCTCGGTCAGCTTACGCTGAACGCCCTGGCAGCTTCTGACAGTGTAATTATTCCGCTGCAGCCAGCTTTTCTTTCAGTCAAAGGTATGGACATGCTTCTTTCGACCATAAAGAAGGTAAGACGTCAAATAAATCCCACGCTGAAAATTGACGGAATGCTGTTCACCATGGTGGACTCACGAACAAACGAAGCCAGAGATGTAATGGCTACACTTCGCTATTTTTACGACGGCAGCTTCAAAATTTTCGATACTGAAATTCCGTTTTCAGTCAGAGCCGCCGAAACAAGCGCCAAAGGGAAAAGTATTTTCCTGTACGATAAAAACGGAAAAGTAGCAAATGCCTATGAGCAACTTTCCAAGGAGGTGATAAGTATTGGCAAACGTGAGAGACTTCGGTCTGACACCGCTCGATAAGCTGTTTGAGACAGATGAAAGTCTGGAAGAAAAACAGCGTGAGAAGATTGTTAAACTGAACATTGATGATCTGGACCCTTTCATCAACCATCCTTTTCATGTAAGGGATGACGAAGAAATGCTGAAAATGGTCGAGAGTGTAAAAAAATTCGGCGTTATGAATCCTGCTATTGCAAGGCCAAAGTTAAACGGCAGATATGAACTTATATCCGGACACAGACGTAAGAAAGCCTGTGAGCTTGCAGGTATTTCCGAAATGCCTGTTATAATTCGGGATATGAGTGACGACGATGCAATTATCTGCATGGTGGACAGCAATTTGCAGCGTGAATCATTACTTCCGAGTGAAAAAGCAATGGCTTATAAGATGAAGCTTGAAGCTATGAACAGGCAAGGCGTACGTTCAGATTTAACTTTTTCCCAAGTTGGGAAAAAGTTAAATACTTATGAGGAAATGGCAAAAGAAAGCGGAGACAGCCGTAATCAAATACATCGGTATATCAGGCTGACAGAACTTATTCCCGAGCTTATGCAAATGGTAGATGACAAGAAAATTGGAGTTAACCCCGCATACGAACTTTCTTTTCTTTCAGAAGAAGAACAGGAAATCGTATTTGAAACCATAGAATCTGAAGAAGCTACCCCTTCACTTTCACAAACTAGGAAGCTCAAAAAGTTTTCTCAGGACGGCAGGTTAGATGAGGATGTAATTTTATCAATTATGCAGGAAGAAAAAGGAAACCAGCATGAGAACATAAAAATATCCAGAGCTAAGATATCTAAATACTTCTCTCCGGATACTACACCACAGCAGATTGAAGAAATAATTATAAAAGCGCTGGAGCTTTACAAAAAACGCCAGCGCGATATGGAACGCTGACAGGAGGTTAAAAATGGTTTTTAAATTCAGACCGGTCAAAGCAGATGAGGCTAAGTACCTTTATCCTCAATCCGGCTTACTTGATATGCTGACCAATCGTATAGGTACTCTTCGTGGCTCCTTTGGGGAAGACAATGAACTGTTTGTTATCTGGGAGAGCTTTCTTATGAATGATATTCCTCAGAAATTCACCGACACGCTCTGCCGTTTAATGAAGTATCTTTACGGCTCAGGGCAAATGTTATGTGATATACGCTGTCTTACTTCATATTGCTACTCCAGCCCCATTACCCTTCTTGACGGAGGCCATGAATTCGGGCTTCGTATTGACAGCGATGAATACTGTTTTTTATTGCGCCTGTCCCCTCACAAGCACACTGAAAATATTGTGTGTTCCTGCTATATGTCCGCAAATCTGGATACACATATTTATCGTGCATCCAGGGGAATTCGTTTTTTAGACTCTGCTCAAAAGGAAAGATTCAGGATTCAGGACGGCGAAAGTATAATCCTGTTGCCCCAAATGGTAAAGAATATAAACATTTCTGCCGTTATACCGACGATGCTCATTTTGAAATGAACAGCAATCTCTACAACATCTGCACATTTGATAATGCTATGCGGTGTGCCGGTTTTGCATACCGGCCTTCATCACTTAATGATCCACCTACCCCGGTAAGCATAGTTGAGTGCTGACTTTTCTATTGCAAAATTATAATTTTGAAAGGATGTTATAAATGAGATTTATTATTGACCCGTTGGGGTATGAAGAACGAAAATATACATACGCTCAGAGCCAACAGCTCAGAGTTCAAACCGGAAGTATCGGTCGTCTGCGTGGTGATTTTGATTCTAACGGATATAATTTTTATACCAGCTGGGAGGATCATTGCCAAGATTTAAAAACGCCTGCTTTTCAGAATGATCTGGACGAAGTAATCAAAGCTTTACGTTCCAAGGAGTACGGGCTGCTTGAAAATCGCCCGGCAATGGATAGATTCGTAAGGCAGCATCCTGACTGCGCTATAAAAGGTAATTACACTACAGAATACGGTTTTAGAATTAACTCGGATGAATACTGCTACCTTATCCGCTGTAATCCCGTCAAAGGTGATTATAATTTTTACTGCTATTGCTATCAGCTTGATAGACTTGAACGGCATATTGAAAATGCCCAGAAAGATATTTGCTTCATAGACAGCCGCTATAATGAACTGTTCCGGTTACCTGACGGTGACAAAATCAAAATTACCATGGATAACGGCGAAAGCGTCATTCGCTCATGCCGCTATGTGGATGAGTACCATGTTGAGGTTAACGGCAAAATTTTTCACACCTGTGAGTTTGCCGAGCGCATGGAATCCAATCATAACCGTTATGAACCTGCGGAAACTCCGTTGCCTCCCTACTGCTTCGGTTTACTCCCCTCAACAGGTGAAGTTATCAAAATCACAAGATTTAAAGAAGGATATACTTCCCTTAACGCCATACCTGCGGGAAAAGCAAAAGAAGGAAGTATATTCTTTTTGAATGATGCCATAGGTGTAAGCAAGGCTCAGGCGGCAGCATTGGAAGCCGGCTCAAAGTTTGGCTGGGATTGCCCTGCCGCAAAGCCTAAGAACTATGACGAAAACGGTAAAGCAATCCGTTCTAATGAAGAAAAGGCAAGATAAAAAATAAGCTGCATCGTTAAGATGCAGCTTATTTAGCTTCTTGTGTACATTACGCTTTGTGTATTTTAAAATCAGTATTTAGATTGTAAATGGAGCAAGCTATAAGATTAGAAATAATCATTATTGTCCGTACCGTTCTGACATATACAATGAAGCACGTGACTGTATTAAATCTATAGTTTCTTCCAATTGCTTGTCCCCAGAAATGTACGCTAACCCAGAATCATAAATAATATCCTGTAATTCTGTATCAGAAGTGTTCTCTGCGTAATTTGTACTTTCAATAAGGCCAACGAGTAATTCAACTTCATTTTGATTTAATGCAGACTCTGCTATTCTTTGGAACGCCTCCATGTTAACAGGTAGATTGAATTTCAACTTTATCTGCTCGTTGAACGTAAGAGTTGATTTTATAAAATCCCATGCACCAGCTTTATTTTGACTTGTCTTGGGGATTATCATACGTCCATTCATACCACAGGTGAAATAATTCTCTCCTGAATCTAATATTGGAAACCCAACGAAACTAAAAGGTTCACCATAGATATTTTGAATTGCAGTAATTCTATCTACTGAGGATATCGTTTCTAAACTCAAAAGATATTCAGATACATCTGGCACCGGTGAATTCTGATCTGGCATTTCTGTGCCCATTTCATCACACCATGCTAACATATCTAAAAAAGCAGGATTATCAAAATTGCAGGTTCCATTTGTTCTATCTGTGAACATAGTGGTTCCAATGACACTTACGATTTTTAGCAAATTAGTCTTTGTTACAAATGGAGCGAAACAAGCTTTATATTTATCACTATTGTCTACCAACTCTTCGTAATAAGATTTTGACAAATCTGCTTTTGTATCTATATCAGAGTTTCTTATAGTAATAGTATTTACAGACATAGATGGCCATATTTCAGGTAATTTTCCGTTTGAAGATAATGCGTCAAGAAAGTTGGGAACAAAACTATCGCGTGATATATCAGGATCATTATCTATGTACAAATATAAATCTTCACAAAGGTCTGAATCAATTGAAAATCCATCTTCATATATGATTAGATCAGGTGAATTTCCTGCACTAATTTCTGTTAACAGTTTTGGAATTTCTTCGTCTGTATACCTCAAGATTTTATACTGATATTCACCAGATGTAACATTTCTTCCTTCTAAAGCGCTCTGTGCAGTATACCCACTTAAATTAACTAATGCTACATTTACATTTGTTTTAGCCTTTATAGGCTGCCTACATAATCCTATTATTGTAAAATACTCCTGCCCTGGCGAAGTACAGACAAAAGATTTTTCGCTTACACGGCATACATAGGTGAATTCTTCTCCGCTTACAGAATAATTCCAACGCATTATTTGCTCACATTTGTCCAACGATTTACATTCCCAAAATTTTGAAACTTCATTTAGTAAAAGTTCACCATTGAGTCCCTGGCAGATAGACGTTCCATCCATATATGAAATTCTCTGCCCACTATCGTCATAAATAGCTGCTGGAGCAAGACTGTTATCATTTAAGTTGTAACTATAATAAGCAGCATCTGCTCCAGCTACTGAGAAAATAATATTCTCTTCAAACCATGCCCCTGTCATTATAAAACTCACATCGTCTATTTTTATTATTTCTTTACGTTCTGGGTTTTTCCACGGCAAATGTGTGATTGAATTGAATCCATAAATAACTATATTCTGATTTTCATCTACAAGTATTCCATTTATTGTGTCATCTTCCCAACCATCTATAATAGTTTTATCAATAAATTCTCCTTCGGGTGAATAGCAAAGAATAGCCATTCTACCCTGATAATCATTATTGACATGCGTTTCTCCTGAAAAAATATATTCGCGTGGTAATTCACCCGTTAAGATATAAAAATTTTCATCTTTTCCCGCTGTAACGCCTCTTACATATGTTTCATAAACTGAATCCGGTTCATCAAGCTCAAGATCCTCATAGTTATCAATTTTAAATTTTTCATTTTCATCTATTACGTATTCAGCAAGTTTAAATATCGGCTTGCCATGATCCTTCCCCTGAATTAAAAGTATATTATCAATTCTTGCGATAGCGGATACTTTACATCCACCACTAAAGGGATAGACTTCTTCTCTATATAAAACTTCTTCTGTGGGAGTTTGCACAGAAGTTTCTTCAGAAACGCTGCGACAAGAATTATCTTCATTATCTATAGGAAGTACTTCTGTGCTTCTTTCAGTAGAACTACCACACGCAGAGAACGTAAGCATTGTTGAAAAAATTAGAATAGCACTTATTATCGAGTGTATTTTATCCATAATTGCTCCTTATCGTATTCTACTATAAATGCCTATACTCAGACTGATTTACAGTCTGAGTATAGCATAGTAATTACATGTCAATCTGTTATATCAAGTTTTTCGAGTGATGTGAATTCATAAGCAACATATCCGCTTTGACCCAGCCATTCACCAGTCAGCATATGAACATGGCACCACCTATGTCCGTCAATATAATCTGATATATAGTTGCCACCAGCTTGGTCATAAATCGGATCATACCAATCCCCGCCCTGTACAAGACCATAGGTGTTCCCACTTAAACCTTTGGATTCTCTCAAACGTACATTTGTGCATCCAGGTTTAATCATGTGCTGCATTACATATCGTGGTTGTACAGGCTCCTGAGTTGCTGACTCAGCAAATGCGCATACAGAAAAGACACTGACAAACAGCGCCATGGCAAGAAGAAAACTAAATATTGTTCTTTTTTTCATTGATTTAAATCCTTTCTATTTTATTTTGTTTTTATTTCAAATATCTAAGCAGGGCCCATGCTAAGATATTTGCCTACATCTTTTTTTCATTTATATTTTAGTTTCATAATTGTATTTTTACAATAGTCATTGCGCTAAACGACATATTTAATGCTTGTATGGTCTTGATTCTTTATTTTAGCGTTACAAAAAATACTTTATATCATATTTGCTATCTGATATGTTAAACATTCATATAATTAATTTCATAAACTTTTGGCCTGTTCCTCATACTGATTCATGTATAGGTTGGCCTTCAGTTTAACCGTTTTTTCATTAATGTAGTTATGTTTGTTTTATACAACATATATTAAGGAGGTACTATGTCAAACAAATTACAACGAATACAAAAGTTAGCGCGAGATGAAGCTGTAAAGATTTCAGGCTCGCCGAGAAAGTATATGGACTTTCTCAGCACAGCCGGTCAAAACTACAAATATTCTTACTTAGACCAGCTGCTCATACATGTTCAGCGGCCCGAAACTATTGCATGTGCAGATATGGCAACATGGAATAAACTTGGCCGCTGGGTAAACAGAGGTGCAAAAGGAATTGCACTTTTACCGGCAGACCCCGCCGAGCATAAGCTCAGATATGTATTCACTTACACGGATACCAACAGCCGTGCCGGCAGTGAAGTGCATATATGGGAGTTCAACAGAGACTACGAATCTCAAGCCGGTGAAGCCCTTGAAAACAGCTTCGGAATAGAGGCGGAATACCTTGCGTTTCCGTCTTTTTTAATTGCAGTAAGCGAAACTGTAGCAGTAGATAATCTGGCAGACTATCTCTCTGAGCTGGATTCTGTTAAAGCAGGCAGCCTTATTGAAGAAATGGATGCCGACAACATAAAGACTGTTCTTAAATATCTTATAAGAAACAGCGTTGCATACATAGCTTTGACCCGCTGCGGCTTTGATGCCGAGGATTACTTTGACACAGCAGATTTTGAAAACATAAATCTTCTTAATACGCCTCAGACTATGGGGGTATTGGGAGAAGCATCGGGAGATATTTCCCGAATGATTCTCCGTGAAATTGAGTCAACTGTGAAAAGCATTGAAAAGGAGCAGCTTCGCATCCTTGCAAAAAATAAAAGCTCAGATTATTATGTGGGCGAAGACAAGAATATAGAAAGGAGCTATGAAAATGGAACTGACATACACACAGGTGGGAGATTATCTGCTGCCGAATCTGGAGGCTCCGGAAGTACCGAAGCTGGGCAAATACGGGATGCTGCGCCGGAGCTTTCTGAGGGAGCACCGGAAGGGAGTTTACACGGGCCTCTTTCTGGCGGGAACACTGAACCGTCATCTGGAGGAAATCGATTCTCAGGCAGAGCAGATGATGGACGAGATAGTCACGAAGATGAAAGCATCGCAGGAAGTGAACGAGACACTGAAGGCGCAGAATCAGATGAAGTGGGTTCAGATGATGAACAACATAAATCAGGCAGCGGAGGAAATCGTTCTGAGGGAGCTGATTTACAGCTAATCCCGAAACTTCCAAGCCCTGAAGAACAACAGGATATGATAGCAGAAGCGGAAGCAAAAAATGCTTCCGCTTTTACTATCTCAATGGAGGAAGTAGATGATATTCTCCGTCGGGGTTCTGGTTTTTCCAAAGGAAAATACCGTATTTACGAGCAGTATCTTAAAGGTGAAAATGTTAATACAAATGCGGCTTTTCTTAAAAAGGAATACGGTGTAGGAGGCACCTATCCTGCAATTCCGGATACTAAGATAGATTTGAATTATGACGGGAAGGGAATCCGCATAAGCAAAGGCGCTCTTATGAAACCTGCTGCCAAAACAACTTTAAGCTGGCCTATGGCTGCAAAGAGAATTAAAACACTGATTGATACCGACCGTTATATGAACAATGCCGAAAAAGAGTATTTTCGCATCTACCTCAAGGAAGAAGAACTTCGGGCAGAGCGTGATAAAGTTTCTCAGGAATTCCGCTCCATCATCTATGAATTCAATCGTTTTCTGGACGATACCGGTGAAAAAGAAAAGCAGCTGAACCTCTGGCTGATGTCCGGCTGCTGGACTGCATTTTCTGTCGGTGAAAAGAAAACCTTTACCCGTGATGTCGGCGGAGAGTTCATTCTACCTATAATGCGTGACACAATGAACCTTATCATTGCCGAAAGCACTTATCTTACCCGACGATGTGAGGATATGCTTAACGTGTTGAGCAGTGAGCTTTCCAAACCGCTTGAGCCCACATATGATGAGCTTAATCCTCCCCCTCCGCCTAAAACCGAATACAGATTTTCTCTCGGTGACGAAGTATACATAGGAACCGGGAAATACGAAATTCTTTCTATGAGTGACGATACAGTAGTCCTCTTTGACAGTGCGTTTCCTCTGTTTAATAAGGAAATGCCCAGAGAAGAATTTGATTCTAAAGCGGAGGAAAACCCTTTCAACGATAAATACAGAGTTATAGTTGAAGAAGATAACCGCCTTGAGGAAAATCAGGATTTAGCTCAGGCTAAAAAACTCATTGAGGAATACTGCTATGATGAATTTGATTCACCTCCTGACTTTTCCGACCTTTCAGCCGTAGATGTAGCTTACACAACCAGTGAAACCAAAGAGTTTTCTATTCTTGCAACGGTAGACCTGGAGCATTTCCGTATAGACGGATATCTTGACCATAATCTTGTACGCCGCTGGCAGTTCAATTCGCTGAATGACCTTATACACGAAGAGCTTGAGCGGCTGGACTTTAATGATCTTGTCAGCATTGATGAAGATGCAAAACCTCTTGTTGCAATGGTTGAGTATCTGGGTTCAGACGGTAACGTGGGGTACAGCACACAGTACAGTGACCCTGATAAATTGGAAAGCGATATCGCTCGTGATATTGAAAACGGCGTACCTTTAAGTCTTGTAATTTACAGAGATGCCAACGGCAGAACAATTCCGCTGGATTTCCTCAAAAAACTTGACCCGCCTCCCAAGGGACTTCGCTACGAAGACCTTAACGGTACTGTATTTGATTTAAATGCAGAAGCTGCTGTATCTGAATCAATCCCTGATGCGTCTGCTGTTACTAAGGCCTTTGAAACAGCCGGCTACAAAGCTGAAACTTCCTATAATGGCAAAATTATATTCGAGGATGCCGGCGGCTACCCTCTTACATTTAACGACTGGGATACGGCTTATCGTTTTATAGACGACGCAAAGCTTATATCAGCACCGGAGACCGTTCGGGAAAGAGTTAAGAAAACACTTCATCCTGAACTCTATGAAAAGCTGGTACCTCCTGCACCTGTAAAAAAGCACGCTGACTCATTCATGCTTAATCCTGAAATAAGCAGTGAAAGCAGAATTAACTACCGTATAAGCGATGATGAATTAGGCGTAGGCACTCCCGGTCAGCGCTATGCCAAAAATATAGCTGCCATAAAACTGTTAAAGCAGCTTGAGAGTGAAAACCGCCTTGCAACGGCAGATGAGCAGGAAACACTTTCCTCCTATGTAGGCTGGGGAGGTCTTTCAGAATGTTTTGAAGATACCAATTCTCATTACGGTGAGCTCAAAAATCTTCTGACAGCGGATGAGTACGAGGCCGCAAGAGAAAGCACTCTCAGTGCATTTTATACTCCGCCCGTGGTTATACGCTCCATGTATTCAGCCCTCGAAAATATGGGATTTAAAACAGGAAATATCCTTGAACCTTCATGCGGTGTAGGTAATTTTCTAGGTATGCTGCCAGAGAGTATGGCAGACTCAAAACTTTATGGCGTTGAGCTGGACAGCATCTCAGGCCGTATTGCACAGCAGCTTTACCAGAAAAGCAGTATAGCTGTACAGGGCTATGAAAAAACAGATCTGCCAGACAGCTTTTTTGACTGTGCCATTGGTAATGTTCCTTTCGGTCAGTTTAAGATTGCAGATAAGCGCTACGATAAAAACAACTTCCTGGTGCATGATTATTTCTTTGCCCGAACGCTGGATAAGGTACGTCCCGGCGGAGTAATTGCCTTCATCACTTCAAAGGGTACACTTGATAAGGAAAATCCCTCTGTCCGCAAATATATTGCGCAGCGTGCTGACCTTATCGGAGCAATCCGCCTGCCGAATAATACTTTCAAATCCGCTGCCGGCACCGAAGTTACTTCAGATATAATCTTTCTCCAGAAACGTGAAAGACTCACAAATATTGAGCCTGAGTGGGTACATTTGGGTATAAGTGGCGAAGGATTTCCAATTAATCAGTATTTTGTGGATAATCCTGATATGGTTCTGGGTGAAATGCGTGAAGTCAGCGGTCCTTACGGTCCCGAAACTGCCTGCATCGCTTACGATAACAGAGAGCTTTCCGATCTCCTTAATGAAGCCGTTCAGAATATTCATGCAGGACCTATCGAATACGAAACCAGACCGGATTTGGAAATGTCCGAAGACTTGTCCGTTCTGGCTGACCCGAGCGTAAGGAATTTCAGCTACACACTGGTTGAGGATAAAATCTACTACCGTGAAAACAGCCGCATGAACCCCGTCGATGTTTCTGCCACTGCTGAGAGCCGTATTAAGGGCATGATTCAGCTGCGTGACTGCGCCCGTAAACTGATTGAGCTTCAGACAGAAGATTATCCTTCTGATGATATTGAAGCCGAACAGTTAAAGCTCAACAGCCTGTATGATGATTTCAGCAGCAAATACGGCCTTATAAACTCAAGAGCCAACAACTCTGCTTTCCGTTCTGACAGTTCATACTGTTTACTTTCCTCCCTTGAGGTTTTGGATAATGAAGGTAAATTTCTCCGCAAAGCTGATATGTTCTCAAAAAGAACTATTCGTCCTCACATAGAAATTAAATCCGTAGATACAGCAAGTGAAGCACTCGCTGTGTCCTTAGGTGAAAGAGCCTTTGTAGATATGGATTACATGTGTGAACTTACGGGAAAAAGTGAACAGGATATATCGGAGGATTTAAAGGGAGTAATCTTTTTAAATCCGCTTTACGGATATGGGGATAGTTCGGAACGCAAATACCTTCCCGCCGACGAATATCTTTCCGGCAATGTACGTGAAAAGCTGCGAACAGCGGAAAAGTCGGCAGATCTTTATCCTGAAGACTATACAGTTAATGTTGACGCTCTCAAGCAGGTACAGCCCAAAGACCTGACTCCCGGAGAAATATCAGTGCGTTTAGGTGCTACATGGATTCCGCCTGAAATAATAGAGCAGTTCGTTTTTGAGCTCATGGGTACGCCTGTTTACGCTCGCTGGAATATTCATGTTCATTTTTCGGAATACAGCGGCGATTGGCAGGTAGAAGGTAAATCCTATGACCGCGGCAACATCAAAGCTTACAGCGTTTACGGTACCGAACGAGCCAACGGTTATAAAATCATTGAAGACAGTCTTAATCTGAAAGACGTCAGAGTTTACGACTATATTGTTGATGCTGACGGTAAAAAGACTCAGGTGTTAAATAAGAACGAAACTGCTGTTGCGCAAGGCAAGCAGGAGCTTATCAAACAGGCCTTTGAAGACTGGATTTGGAAAGCTCCCGAACGCAGAAATGCCCTTGTTAAGTTATATAACGAGAGATTTAATTCTGTAAGACCCCGTGAATACGATGGCTCACACCTTATTTTCGTAGGTATGAACCCTGAAATTCAGCTGCGGCAGCATCAATTAAATGCTGTGGCGCACATTATTTATGGCGGCAACACTTTGCTTGCTCATGTTGTAGGGGCCGGAAAAAGTGCGACACGTTCGTAACTGAAAAGGTTACGCACAAGTCAGCTAACAATAGAATTGGGAATTTGAAAGGAGTCCCTGAAAAGACTTGGAGAACTAATATTCCGATAGGTGGAATGATGGGGTAACGCCCTGAAACGCCTACCCTATAAACTGCGATATGCGGCAGTCCTCTGTAACAAGGACTGCGGTATAACGCTCGCTAAAGTCGGCGGAAATGCACCCAAACGGGTTATGCCGTGGAAAGTGTCCCAGAGGTGGGATATGTGTATGATACGCCGGGGGTCTATAAACTGCCTATGGTCAGAATGTCATGGATGACTGACGAAATCCCGAATGTACGGGTCTAAAAGGCGCAGGAGCAGAAATGTTCCTTTCCGATTACGGAAGTATGTGAGGATGAGTAAGAATTTTTACTATGAAAATCCTTGCGGTGTTACAGGCACCGCCCAGCATACAGGCTCAGAGGGACACCTAAGGGCAGATATGTACAGATAGGAATATTGGAACGTGGAAAGACTGGAACACGGAGCCGGTTACAGGCTGTGAGGTGTTGGATTGGAAATCGCACTGCGTATAACAACCCTTTATCCAGTTGAGAGAGATGGCACAGTACCGGTGAAGCCGTGGAAACACGGTGGAGGGATAGCCATTAGTCGTCAGCAATCAATAAATTGAAAACTATACAGAATCAAAGGTTCGAGTATGACTAAGAAAAGCGAAATCCTCTCATAAGGAGGAAAGTACCTGACTTTGGCAAACAAGAAGAAACCCTTAAAGAAACAGAAAATCCGCAACTCCGAATACTACGATATGCAGCTCGTTTTCGACGGGCTGTATGCCGAAAGCGTCAAGGGACAGCGGTTCTGCAATCTTGTAGAACTGGTAAAACGTCCTGAAAACATTAAGTTGGCATACAGAAATATTCGAAAGAACAGCGGCAGTCGGACGGCAGGTGTGGATAACAAGACAATAAGCGATTTGAACAAATGGAACGAAAACGCCTTAGTTGCCCATGTTCAGCATAAGCTGGACTGGTATGTTCCCAATGCTGTCCGCAGAGTGGAAATTCCAAAGGATAGCGGCAAGACCCGTCCCCTCGGAATACCCACGATTATGGACAGGCTCATTCAGCAATGTATTCTGCAAGTATTAGAACCTATCTGTGAAGCAAAATTCTTCAAGCGAAGCAATGGTTTCAGACCAAACCACAGTGCGGAAAATGCCATCGCCCAAGCGGAGAGAATGATACAGAATGTTGGCTGTCACTATGTCATTGACATTGATATTAAATCTTTCTTTGACAACGTGAACCACGGGAAACTGCTGAAGCAGATGTGGGCACTTGGTATCCGGGATAAAAAGCTGTTGTCTATCATCTCTGCCATGTTAAAGGCAGAGGTGGCAGGAATCGGCTTCCCGAAAAAGGGCACACCACAGGGCGGCATCATTTCCCCTCTGTTATCAAACATCGTCCTAAATGAACTGGACTGGTGGATTGTCAGCCAGTGGGAGGAAATGCCTACCCAGAAAAACTATATACGCAGAGTGTATGCGAATGGAACTCCCGACAAAACGAATACCATCCGAGCGTTACGAACAACGAACCTAAAAGAGTGCTATGTTGTCCGCTATGCAGACGATTTTAAGATTTTCTGCAAAAAGCGGTCAGATGCAGTCAAGTTGTTTGAGGCTACAAAACAATGGCTTTTGGATCGTCTGGGGCTGGAAATCAGCCCTGAGAAATCGAAAATCGTAAATCTGAAACGCCATTACTCTGAGTTTTTGGGCTTTAAGTTGAAAGTCCGAACGAAGGGAAAGAAGTCTGACGGACAGCCAAAGTATGTAGTAGAAGCGCATATCAAAGATAAGGCATTACTGAAAATCCGGGAGAAAAGCAAGGAAATCATTGGGCAGATACGGCAGACCTATGACCCAGGAATGGAATACCGTCTGGTACAGAAATACAACTCCTATGTCATGGGTGTTCATAACTATTACAGCATTGCAACTCATGTAAATATTGACTTTCACAAAATCGCTTTCGATGTCAAAAAGAGCCTTTACAACAGATTGAAGCACAGACTGCAAAAGAAAGGTCAAATCACAAACAGGTATATCAAGGAGAAATACGGCACGAGCCGGGAGGTGCGCTACCTGAACGGTCACGCCATCGTCCCGATTGCCTTTGTTCAGCATAGAATCCCCATGGATAAGAAAAGTCGGATAAACAAGTACACGTCAGAAGGCCGGGTTGAAATCCATAAGAACCTTGCCGGTATCAACATGGCAACTCTCTATTATCTGATGAATAGTCCATGTGGCAAGCAAAGCGTGGAGTATAACGATAACCGCATTGCTCTCTATGTTGCACAGAAAGGAAAATGTGCCGTGTCCGGTGTAGAACTGGAAGCAAATCAAGTGGACTGCCACCACAAAAAGCCGTTGGTGCTGGGTGGAAATGACAGCTACCAAAACCTGATTATTGTTTCCGATGTGGTTCATATCCTCATTCGTTCCTGTAATGAGCGCACTATCCGAAAATACCCGAAAGTGCTGAATCCCGATAAGAAGCAGTTGGCAAAGCTCAATAAGCTCCGTGTGATGGCAGAAATGCCTGAACTCACTTACTAAGGGCAAATCTGTTTGATGTATAGATTGTCATAAAAATTGCTGACGATGGAAAGCCGTGTGATGGGAAACTGTCACGCACGGTTTGGAGCGGGGGAAAATCTGGAGGAACAGATATGCAGCCTGCGGCTGCATATCCCGCCCAAAGGATTACCTATCGCTATCTTATGAAATGGTCGCAGCGGCGCAGGAAAGCAAACGCCTCGGCCTATGCCGAAAAAGCCTTATCGTGGTGCCCAATCACTTAGTTGAACAGTGGGCATCTGAATATCTTCAGCTGTATCCCAGTGCCAACATTCTGGTGGCGTCAAAAAAAGATTTCGAAAAACAGAACCGAAAAAAGTTTTGCGGACGCATTGCTACAGGTGATTATGATGCAGTAATAATTGGCCATTCTCAGTTTGAGAAAATCCCCATGAGCCTCGAACATCAGGAGGCTATATTGCAGCAGCAGCTTCAGGAAATACTGGATGGATTGGCAGAACTAAAGGCAAATCGTGGTGATAAATTCAGCGTAAAACAGCTTGAGAAAACGAAGAAATCTATCAAACTAAAGCTGGATAAACTCAATAGCCAGGATCGTAAAGATGATGTAGTAACATTTGAAGAACTCGGTGTTGACCGACTGTTTGTAGACGAAGCTCATATGTTTAAGAATCGTGCGAAACGTTGCGCATAAGCCCTTGT
>RCNI01000222.1_pt1 | contig 37476 bp, 28 predicted proteins | sample 2041151 | NCBI WGS metagenome assembly RCNI01 (sample SAMN09708214, study PRJNA481090) | feces metagenome | isolation source: feces | place: Antarctica: Albino Rookery
ATGGAGTTCTTGTTAGCACCGACAGTGCCGTCGCCGCCCAGACCCCAGAACTTGCACTCGATGGTGCCTTCTGCAGCGGTGTTGGGGGAGACCTTCTCGGTCAGAGACAGATTGGTCACGTCGTCGACGATACCAATGGTGAACTCGTGCTTAGGAGCATCCTTAGCCAGCTCTTCGTAAACTGCGAAGACGGAAGCGGGATGAGTATCCTTAGAACCCAGACCGTAACGGCCGCCGATGACGGTACGATCGTTGATACCAGCCTTAGCCAGAGCCATGACGACATCCTGGTACAGAGGCTCGCCCTGAGAACCGGGCTCCTTGGTACGGTCCAGAACAGCAATCTTCTTAGCAGTCTCGGGGATTGCTTCGAGCAGCTTTTCGGGGCAGAAGGGACGGAACAGACGAACCTTGACCAGACCGACCTTCTCGCCGTGAGCGTTCAGGTAGTCGACGACTTCCTCAGCTACGTCGTTGAAGGAACCCATAGCAACGATAACACGGTCTGCATCAGGAGCACCGTAGTAGTTGAACAGCTTGTAGTCAGTGCCCAGCTTTTCGTTAACCTTGTTCATGTACTTTTCAACAACTGCGGGCAGTGCGTCGTAGTACTTGTTGCAAGCTTCACGATGCTGGAAGAAGATATCGTCGTTCTCGTGAGAACCACGCATGGAAGGACGCTCAGGGTTCAGAGAGTGCTTACGGAAAGCATCAACTGCATCCATGTTGGTCATTTCCTTCAGATCCTCGTAGTCCCAAATAGCGACCTTCTGAATTTCGTGAGAGGTACGGAAACCGTCGAAGAAGTTAATGAAGGGAACACGACCCTCGATAGCTGCCAGATGGGCAACAGGAGCCAGGTCCATAACTTCCTGAACGTTGGTCTCAGCCAGCATAGCGAAACCGGTCTGACGGCAAGCGTAAACGTCGGAGTGGTCACCGAAGATGTTCAGTGCCTGAGCAGCGACGGTACGAGCAGAAACGTGGAACACGCAGGGCAGCAGCTCGCCGGCGATCTTGTACATGTTGGGGATCATCAGCAGCAGACCCTGAGAAGCAGTGTAGGTGGTAGTCAGAGCACCAGCGGCCAGAGAGCCGTGAACGGTACCTGCAGCACCAGCTTCGGACTGCATCTCAACGACCTTGACAGTGTCGCCGAAGATGTTCTTACGACCGGCGGCAGCCCACTGATCCACGCTGTCAGCCATGGGGCTGGACGGGGTAATGGGGTAGATGCCAGCTACTTCGGTGAAAGCATAGCTGACGTGGGCGGCAGCAGTATTGCCGTCCATGGTTTTGAATTTTCTATCCAAAATGAAATACCTCCTAAAGTATTCAATTTTTGTCCTGCGTATTATAACATTTTTTTATCGATTTGTAAAGCTGTTATCTATTCGTAAGTCGAAAAAATAAATATAGATAGCAATAGTGAGCTTTTTGTATGTTTTGTAGCAAGACATGGGACGGGGATTAAACTAAAATAGGGATTGAGTTTTTTACAAAAATAGGGTATCATTACTAAATTGAGAAAGAAGAAAGGGGCGAAAAACGTGATTTGCAGCGTCCGTACATTTGGAGTGTCCGGAATATGCGGAAACAGTATTCTTACTGAATGCTATATTTCGTCAGGACTTCCGGGATTTGATATTGTCGGCCTTCCTGATGCAGCGGTAAAAGAGGCGAGAGAGCGTGTTCGCGCTGCGTCAAAAAGCAGCGGTATGACTTTTCCGGTAAGCCGAATCACGGTGAATCTGGCTCCTGCAAACCTGAAGAAGGCTGGCAGTCACTACGACCTTCCAATTCTGCTCAGCATTTTGGCAGCATCTGGCTCGGTGCGCCGTCCCAGATCTGACAGCGCTTTTCTGGGGGAAGTCAGTTTGGATGGACAGCTCCGTCCGGTAAAGGGAGTCCTTCCTATGGCACTGGCTGCCAAACGAGAGGGAATCAAGGCTTTGTTTGTACCCAAGGAAAATGCAGCAGAGGCAACCTTGGCTCGAGGTCCTGTTGTTTTTGGAATCACCAGTGTCCGCCAGTTGGCGGATGCGCTGAATGGGGAAATAACTTTGTCTCCCGAACCTTTGTGGGAGCCTCGGCCTACGAAAACAGCAGGGCTTGATTTTAAAGATGTGCTTGGACAGGAAAATGTCAAGCGTGCTATGGAGGTGGCTGCCGCCGGCAGCCACAATGTGTTGCTCATTGGCCCCCCGGGCTCTGGTAAAAGTATGCTCAGTAAGCGTTTACCCTCCATTTTGCCGGACATGACGTGGGAAGAGTCGCTGGAAATCAGTCAGATATATTCCGTCATGGGTTTGCTGACTCAACAGGAACCTTTGGTAACCCGGAGACCTTTTCGGTCGCCGCACCATACTATTTCTAATGCAGGTCTTGCAGGCGGCGGTTCAAATCCGAAACCCGGTGAAATTTCTATGGCGCATCGGGGAGTCCTGTTTCTGGATGAACTTCCGGAATTTAGAAAGGACACGCTTGATATGATGCGTCAGCCACTGGAGGACGGACAAGTTACCATTTCTCGGGTATCGGGAGCGGTGACGTATCCTGCGGAATTTATGCTGGTATGCGCTATGAATCCCTGTAAGTGTGGTTGGTATGGTGACCCGTCCGGGAGATGTACCTGCTCTCAGCGATCTGTTTTGGACTATCGCAGCAGAATTTCCGGACCGCTGCTGGACAGAATTGATATCGTGGTGGAGGTTCCTGCGGTGCATTTTGAGGATTTGCGAGCCAGAGCAGAAGCAGAACCATCCACTGAAATTAAAAAGAGGGTGGATGCTGCTCGTGAGCGGCAGCACCAGCGCTTTGGTCAGGATTCTTCCATGTGTAATGCCCGTATGGGCCCTGATGAGATGCGTAGATTTTGCAATCTGGATGAAGAATCAGCGGAGCTGATGAAACAGGCGTTTGATGCTATGGGGCTGACAGCCAGATCTTACGATCGAATTTTGAAGGTCGCAAGAACCGTTGCGGATTTGGATGGAAGTGAAGAAATCCAGCCGCAGCACATTGCCGAGGCCATCCAGTACCGGGCTGTTAATTTAGGAAATCGATAAGATTTAAGGAGTATATATGAAAGAAATTTTTTTGATGAAGTTGGGCGAAATCGTCCTGAAGGGTGCAAATAAGCGCCAGTTTGAAACCAAATTGCGGCAAAATGTACGGCGTCGTATGAAGCCCTACGGTGAGTTTGATGTATATATTATGCAGTCTACTGTTTATGTAGAGCCTAAGGATGAAATGGCTGATGTGGAAGGTGCATGGGAAGCTTGTCACTCTATTTTCGGCGTGGTGAGCCTGTGCCGTTGCCGCCCTTGTGAAAAGAATCTGAATGCAATCTATGATGCCATTGAAGCCTATCTGGGTGATGATCTGGATTGCGCAAAATCCTTCAAGGTTGAGTCCAAGCGTTCCGATAAGCAGTTCCCCATGACTTCTATTGCTATTTCCCAGGAAATTGGCGGAAGAATCGCTGATGCACGGCCTGATCTGCTGGTGGATGTTCACCACCCTGAGTACACTGTTTATGTCGAGGTTCGTGATCTGGCTGCTTATGTCCACGGGCCTGCTGAACCAGGCGCCGGTGGCTTGCCTACCGGTGTGGGCGGCAGAGCTATGTGCCTGCTGTCCGGTGGTATCGATTCTCCTGTTGCTGCTTACATGATTGCAAAGCGTGGTGTGGAGATTGAATCTGTTCATTTCTTCTCCTATCCCTACACTTCTGAGCTTGCCAAGAATAAGGTTTTGGAGCTGGCCAGATTGGTAACCCGGTACTCCGGCAGAATGACGGTCAATGTGGTTTCCTTCACCGAAATTCAGGAAGCAATTCGGGATAACTGCCCTGAGGAATTCTTTACCCTGATTATGCGCCGGTTCATGATGGAAATCTCCCAGCGTATTGCCCAGCAGGATGGCTGCGGTGCACTGATTACTGGTGAGAATCTGGGACAGGTCGCATCTCAGACCATGGAAGCAATGACGGTTACCGGCGCTGTGGTGGATATTCCGATTTTTATGCCTCTGGTTGGCATGGACAAGGAAGAAATTATCACTATTGCCCGCAAGATTGGTACCATGGAAACATCTATTCTGCCTTACGAGGACTGCTGCACTGTCTTTACGCCTAAGCATCCCAAGACCAAACCCACTCTGGGGCAGGTTATCCATGCAGAAAGTAAGTTGGATCGCGAGGCATTGATTACCCGTGCGCTTGAGAGCGTTGAAAAGATTCAGGTGAAGTATCATGATGACCCTCTGTGCTGAGGTGCTTTGCCGACTGGAAGGTAAAACGCTTGTTACTGCGGAAAGTTGCACCGGGGGTGGGATCGGGGCTGCATTGACGGCAGTTCCCGGCAGCTCTTCCGTGTATAAAGGTGGCGTGATTTCCTATACTAATTGGGTTAAACATAATATCCTTGGGGTGGATGAGCAGCTGCTGAATCGGTGCGGTGCGGTATCGATTCCGGTGGCCGAAGCAATGGCATCAGGTGTGCGCAGGCTGTTACAAGCTGATGTGGCAGTATCTGTGACGGGTCTGGCTGGCCCCGGAGGGGATGAATTTGGACATCCTGTTGGTATGGTTTGTATTGGATACGACAGTGTATCCTCACATGTTGCCAGATGTTACCAGTTTGACGGTTCCCGTGAGGAAATTCGCAGCCAGACGATTGAAGCTGCTCTGCAGATGATTTTGGAATATCAATAAAAAGTACCGCCGATTCTCAGATAGGAATCGGCGGTTTTGCTTCTAGGTGGGCGTATAATTGACGATGATGCCTTTTGCAGTCAAATTGCCTACGTCTGCAACAGTATTTCCGTAAACATTGACCTGTACCAACTGGTAGCATTCGGTTAGTGCCGCAATGGAAGTGATCTCGTTGTAATCCATGGTGACATAGGTCAGATTTTTCTGATTTTTCAGCTTTGAAATATCGGTTATTTTATTGTAAGAACCTATAATCGTGTGAATTGCACCGGAATCAGGCCAAACGGGAAGTGCAGTAACCTGATTGTAGGAGAAATCAAACGTTTTCAGACTGCTCAGTGCGGACAGAGCGGAAATATCAGTGATGCTGTTGTGTGAGATATTCAGCTCTGTCAGTGCGGTATTGCTAGCGAGGGAACTTGCATCTTCCAAGCTATTACTTTCGGCAGAAAGGTGGGTAAGCTGTGTCAACTGACCTATATTTTCAAGTGCAGTTAGCGAATTATGGCTTACGTCCAGCCAGGTAAGCTTTGTGCAGCTGCTCAGAGGTGCAATAGAAGCCAGAGCATTGTAAGAAACATCCAGCTTCGTCAGTTCGGTTAACGGAGCAAGGAAGCTGAGGTTCGTTACAGCATTGTGATTAAGATTTACTTCCTGAAGTGTGGGCAAAGTCGAAAATGCGTCCAGATTGCGAATGGTATTATTACTTAGATCCAAATAGGTCAGCTTCGGGGAATTGGAAAGACCTGCAACGGTGGAAAGGCCACAATTTGCAAGTGTCAGCTCTGTCAGATTGGGCAGGGAAGCAATCGTGACCAGCTCATTTGAATCAAAGCTGCAACCGGTAAGATCTAGCTTTGTTAATTCGGTGAGAGAACTCAGGAATTTTAGGGAGTTAAGCTGCTTTCCTTCAACTGTAAGTTTTTCCAAATAGGTAAGCTTGGATAGATCTTCAAAGATGGTAGCATTTTCGGGTACTGTATAACCGGTAATGGCCCACAGCTCGTCGGTGTGGATCACGTGATCCTTGCCTACACCCAGAATTTCTCGGATATCTGCCTCAATGACCGGGTCAGCGAAGGTTACTTCCTCGATGACACCACCGATGGTGTAGCCCAAAATACTCACGGGGCTGACCAAACCATTTTGACCTACACAGACGGCGTAGATGGTGGTCTCACCGCCGGGAAGTGTGAAGGGGGCAGAGTAGGGGGTGTCCTTTGTAGAGGGGTATTCACCATTAGTGGTATAGTACAGTGTTTCATCTGTGTTGGAGAACGCAATGGAGATATACTTATTGTAAAAACCGGGAGCGGGATCGGCAGACGGAGCTTCAGGCCGCATCTCGTCCAGTTGAAGCTTAATCTGAGGATCAGCTACGTTATCCAGCATAGCGACTGCATCAAGAAGCTTGTCTTGCTCTACATAGGTCTGACACAGAGCTACATACAGCTCCAACGTGCCGCCATTTGCAATTGCGTTGGAGAGTGTGTACTCCGCCTTTGTATAGTTGCCATCCAGTTTGAACTGATTTGCCAATTCAATGGCAACATTCTCATCCTGACCTGCATATTTATAGGCAAGATCATAGAACCAGGAGGCAACATTAGGTCTACTGGTGTTAAAGAAATGACGTGCGCTCTTTAACAAAACATCCCGCGTCAGGCCACGGTCATAAACAAAAGCATACCAAAAAAGGCTGACCAGAATTAAGATGGACAGCAAAATAGGTACGACAACTCGCAATATTTTTTTCATAAAAAATGCTCCGTTTCAAGGATTATCATCATAAATTATACGATAGATTACGAATGATGTCAAGTAAAAACGAAAAGTTACAAAATGTGAATGGCGCTGAAAACAGCTCCGCGATCAGCGGAGCTGTTTGGATTATGGAATTAGTTTTTCTTGGCCTGCTTCATGGAAAGGCTGATGCGGTGACGCTTTTCGTCTACATCCAGAACAACCACATTCACAACATCACCGACTTTTACAGCCTCACTGGGATGCTTCAGACGACGATTACAGACCTGGGAGATATGCACCAGACCATCCTGATGAACACCGATGTCCACAAAAACACCGAAATCGATAACGTTCCGAACAGTACCGGTCAGCTCCATACCAGGCTTCAGATCTTTCATTTCCAGTACATCCTTGCGCAGAATAGGGGCGGGCAGTTCGTCACGGGGATCACGGCCGGGTTTACTTAGTTCCTTGACGATATCCCGGATGGTAGGCACACCAACGCCACATTCTTCTGCGACCTTTGCAGCACCGTAAGAATCCAGCTTTTCGGCAAGATCTGTTAGGCTGTCACCCTTCTTGCAGTCCAGCACAGTCAGAAGCTGACGAGCGGCGGCATAGGATTCGGGGTGAACACCGGTATTATCCAGAACTTCCTTACTTTCGGGCACTCGCAGGAAACCGGCGCTCTGTTCAAATGCCTTGGGTCCCAGCTTGGGAACTTTTTTCAGCTGTGCACGGCTGGTAAAGGGGCCGTTTTCTTCTCGATAGGCAACAATGTTTTTTGCAGTAGTTGCAGTCAGACCGGAAACCTGCTGTAGCAGGCTCTTAGAAGCAGTGTTTACATCCACACCAACCGCATTAACGCAGTCCTCAACAACGGCACCCAATGCAGAATCCAGTTCCTTTTGAGGACAGTCGTGCTGATACTGACCCACACCGATGGCTTTGGGGTCAATTTTAACCAATTCCGCCAGAGGGTCCTGAAGACGTCTGGCAATGGAAACCGCAGAGCGAAGATTTACGTCATAATCAGGAAATTCTTCTGCGGCCAAAGGAGAAGCGGAGTACACGGAAGCGCCTGCCTCGCTGACGATCATATAGCTTGCGTCAGGGAAGTTCTTCAGCAGCTCCACGGTCATGGCTTCTGTTTCTCGAGAGGCAGTGCCGTTGCCGATGGCAATATGCTGAACGCCGTGGCGTTTCATAAGACCTGATAGGACAGTGATTGCTTCCTGTTTTTTCTTTTCGCTAAATGTGGGATATACCACAGAAGTTGCAAGTACCTTGCCGGTGGGATCAACGACAGCAACCTTGCAGCCGTTACGGTATCCGGGATCCAAACCCATGGTGACAAAGCCCTTGACAGGGGGCTGCATCAGCAGAGGCTTCAGATTCAGGGCAAAGTTGTGAATTGCACCCTGACTGGCTCGATCGGTCAGATCACTGCGAATTTCTCGCTGCAGGGAAGGAAATATCAGACGCTCATAGGCATCTTCTGCTGCACTTCTGACAAAAGCGGAAATGTTCAATGTAGGTTTGAGAGCTGCACGACAAACCAACGCTGCACCTTCATTTCCGGGAAGGGAAATGGCAGATTTCAAAATGCCTTCCTTTTCTCCACGGTTAATGGCCAAAATCTGATGATCCATCAGCTTGGAAATCGGGCCTGAAAAATCATAGTAGAGACGGTAAACGCTATCTTCATCTTCGTTTTCTGCCTTGCAGCTGAGAACTGCTTTTCGGTTCATCAGATCACGTAAGGATTTACGGATGGAGGCATCATCAGAGAGATCTTCGGCAATAATATCAGATGCACCTGCCAGAGCATCTTCAATGGTGGAAACGCCTTTTTCTTCATCCAGATAGTCTTTTGCCAGCAGGGCGGGATCCTGTCCATCCTGGGCAAAAATAGCAGAAGCCAGAGGCTCCAGGCCTTTTTCACGGGCAACGCTTCCACGGGTACGCCGTTTCTGCTTATAGGGGCGGTACAGATCTTCCACTTCGGTCATGGTCGCCGCCTGATCGATAGCGGCACTTAACTCTTCAGTCAGTTTCCCTTGATTTTCAATGGATTTTTTTACTTCATCCCGGCGAGTCTGGAGATTGCGCAGATATGTTAGTCTGGTTTCCAGATTGCGTAGAGTGGTGTCATCCATGGTGCCGTGCATTTCTTTTCGATATCGGGCAATAAAGGGAATGGTGTTGCCCTCATCCATCAAGGAGATGACATTTTCAACGTATTCAAGCTTCTGATTCAGCTCTTGAGATAGTATTTCAGCAATGGTCTGCATCACAATTCTCCTTTGTGTGATTTATCCTTCAGTATACCACAAATGCCAGAAAAAGGAAAGTGTAAAATACAGGAAGCCACATCCAGCGGCTTCCTGTAAACTTATTCGGCGAATTCTTTTGCAGCCCGCTTCATCATCTGACGAATGGGCAGATTGTAGGGACAGCGGGGTTCACAGGCACCACATTCGATGCAGTCAGCTGCCTTTGCAGGAAGTGCCTCATAACGACTTTTTGCCCAATCCTGAAGATTGTAGCGTGTCAAGTAGCCTTCCAGAATCATTACATCAGGGATGGAAATGCCAACCGAACAGGGGGCACAGTAGTTGCAGCGGCGGCAGAACTGGGTGCCAAGATTCTTGCGCATTTTCTCCATGGCGACACGTTCCTCGGATGTAAGAGGTAAGGTGTTATTGACAGCAGACAGATTCTGCTCTAACTCCTTGGTATTGGCCATACCGGGGATAACCACAGAAATATCAGGGTTGGCGCAAACAAAGCGCATGGCAAGGGTTGCATCGTCAATTGCACCGCCTGCAAGAGGTTTCATAACGATGAAGCCTACGTTCTTTTCCTTACACCTGCGAATCAGATTATCGCCCTGTGTTTCAACGATATTGTAGGGGAACATGATGGTCTCGACCCAATCGTATTCCAACGCTCTCATGGCGACTGCTTCAGAGTGTGCGGTGAGACCAATATGGCCGATTTTACCTACCTTCTTTGCGTCTACCAGAGCTTCCAACGCACCACCGGGAGCAATGACCTGATCTAGTTGCTCCATAGAAGGGTTATGGATTTGATAGAGGTCAATATAGTCAGTTCTAAGGTTTTTAAGGCTGATATCAATATCTTCTGCCATGCCTTCTTTGTTTCTGGCCATACTTTTTGTGGCAAGAATAAACTTGTCTCGGATTCCTTCCAGTGCATATCCAATGTAACTTTCGCTAACGGTGTAGCCCCGGGCTGTATCGATGTAGTTAATTCCGGCATCTACCATGGCGTGCATCAGTGTTTTGGTAGATTCTTCGTCAATGCGCTGCACGGGGATTCCGCCCAGACCCAATGCAGAAATTCTCAGACCGGTCTTTCCTAAGACTCTGTAATTCATAGAGCTTTCCTCCATATTGTTGTAATTTTCATGATTATATTATAGTTATCCGTAAAATGCAAGGGAGAGGACACATATATTGTGTCCTCTCCTGATTCTTATTTATTTTCCTCGTATTCTGCTAGGGCGCGGATGGCCTTTCCGGACATGGGGAACAATGCAATCATGTTGAATACAGTCATCAGTCCAATGCCAATGTCGCCCAAATCCCATACAAATGTATATGTTGCAAGACCACCGATAAACAGCATCACAAGACACAGAATCTTGTAGAGCGTCTGGGAAGTCCAGTTGTCACCAAAGAGGTACGCTACGTTGGAACGTGCGTAGAACAGGATACCGATAAAGGTGGAGAAGCTGAACAGCCACAGAACAATGGCGATGAAGATGACGCCGGCTTGACCGAAATGATATGCCATAGCAGTTTGGAGCAGATCCATACCGGAGAGCCCGGACAGGAGTGCTTCCGGTACCAGAAGCATAATCATAGCCGTACAGCTACACAGCACAACAGTGTCAATGAAAACACCAAATGCCTGAAAGAGACCGGCCTTTGCAGGGGAGGATACATTGGAGGCGGCCGCTGCGCAGGGGGCAGAACCGGAACCGGCTTCGTTGGAGAACAGACCACGCTTGACACCGTTCATGAGGGCTGCACCAAATCCTCCGGCAACGACCTGTCGAATGCCGAATGCTTCCTCAAAAATGCGCTTAAAAACAGATGGCAGCATTCCGAAGTTCTTAACAATGATAAACACGGTTATCAGAAAATAGAAGGAAGCCATAACAGGAACAATTACATCCAGAACTTTGATGCTGGTGTGTTTACGCAGCACAATGAGTGCAGCAATGGCTACCAGAATCACAGTAGTTACAAGAGGCGGGATCTGGAATGCGTTGTAGAATGCGGTGGACACAGAGTTGCTGATAACCTGACTGATACCGCACCAGCATAGCAGACCGGACAGAGCAAAAAGAACAGCAATGATCTGGTGGCGTTTTTGCTTTCCTTTTGCAAAGAAGGCGTGAATGTAGTAAGCCGGGCCTCCACGGAAACCACCGTAAAGTGGATCCTTCTCCTTGTATATCTGGGCAAGGGTAGCCTCCACATAGGCGGTAGAGGAACCGATAAGGGCTGTGATCCACATCCAGAACACCGCACCGGCACCACCGGCAGAAACTGCCGCCACCACGCCTACCAGATTGCCCATACCCACACGGGTAGCGGTGGAAACAATCAATGCCTGAACACCGGAAATCGACCCGCTCTTTTCGGTGTGTTGTTTTTCTACTGCAATGCGGAACATCTCCGGCAAGCAGCGAACCGGCAAAAATCGGGTACGAATTGTAAAATACAGTCCGGCAGGAATCAGTAGTAGGATCAAAAGAGAAATGCCGATGGAATTGCCCCCAGGCAGGGGAATGGTAAATAAATCTCCCCATAGAAGGTTGTAAATTGTATTGATAAAAAGCATGAAAGTTCTCTCCTCTTGACAATCATGGCATTAAGACTATAATATTTCTAAGCATTTGTCAAATTGATAGTTTTTATAAATGTCATAGAAATTTTTAATGGATGGAGCGGAATATGGATTTTCGTAGTTTAGCTACATTTGTTCAGGTGGCGGAAATGGGGAGTTTTACCCGAGCAGCTGAAAAACTGGGCTATTCCCAGCCAACGGTGTCTTTTCAAATTAAGCAGTTGGAAAAGGAGCTGGGCGTGCAGCTTTTTGAGCGTATCGGTCACACGGTGATTTTGACTGAAGGCGGTCGGAATGCCCTGTCTTACGCTCAGTCTATTTGCCATTTGGGTGAAGAAATGGCGCAGGGAGCTGGAGAGCTGCGGGAGGCAAAAGGAAATATTCGGGTTGCAATGTCAGATTCCCTCTGCACTCCGTTGATTGCAAAAGGATTTGGAGAGTTTCAGCGATGTTATCCTAAAGTGTCTATGACGGTGATCACAGCAGGTACAAATGAGCTTTATCGGATGGTAGACCACAACGAGGTAGATCTGGTTTGTACGCTGGACACTCATATTTATGACACCTCATATGTAATTGTGGATGAAGAGAAGGTAAATACCCATTTTGTTTGTGCATCAGGGCATCCGCTGGTGCAAATGGATGTGGTTCAGATTCAGGATCTGTTGGATCAGCCATTTCTTCTGACAGAAAAAGGCATGAGCTACCGACGGTTGATGGACGAATGCCTGGCAAGAGATTCTTTGGAAATTAGTCCTATATTGGAAATGGAAAGTGCGGATCTGATATGTAAGCTGGTGGCAAAAGGTGTTGGATTTTCTTTTTTGCCGGATTTTGTCACAGAGGGAGCTGTTCAGGATGGAACTGTGGCAAGACTGGATGTTGCCGGTTTTGAAGTGGAACTATGGGCGCAGTTGGTGTATCACCGTGACAAGTGGCTTAGTCTTCCGATGAAGGCGGTCATTGAGCACATGTCTAAAGTGTTTCTTAATCCATAAAGAAAAAGAGGACATCAATTGATGTCCTCTTTTTATCAGTTCTTGCAATTTTTATAGTAAATAATACGAAGGCCCTTCAGAAGCAGAGTATCATCGTGAATCATGGGATGCTTGCAGTAAGGCATTATCACCCTAGAAAGTCCGCCGGTGACCACCACTGTGCACGGCATTCCCAATTCTTCTTCAATCCGTTCGATCATGCCATCGATACCGGCAGCCGTGTAGTAAATCATACCACTGCGGATGCAGTCAATGGTATTCCTACCAATGGCGTTTTTAGGGGGATCCAGTCCAATTTTGGGAAGCTGTGCGGTATTATTGCCCAGAGAGTTGAGGGAAACCTTCAAACCGGGGACAATCATTCCACCGATAAAATTTTTCTTCTGATCCACCACCGATAGGGTGGTAGCGGTTCCCATATCCACCGTAATCAGGGGGCATGGATAGAGATTAGAAGCAGCCACGGCATCCGCTACTCGGTCACATCCGAGTTGGGAAGGGTTGTCCAGAAGAATACGCAATCCGGTTTTTACACCAGGACCAAGCACCAGCGGTGTTTTGCCGGTGAGAAATTGGGTGGCACTTTTCAGCGCATTGGTCAAAGAGGGAACAACGGACGAAATAATACAGCCTTCAAAGCTATGCCCGGAAAGTCCTTCAAAATCAAGCATGGTCTTGATTGACATAGCGTATTCCAGCGCAGTGGAACCTTTTTGGGTAGCAAGCCGACTAAACAGCCGAATTTCATCCCGGTCGAAGCATCCCAGCACGACGTTGGTATTTCCTATGTCAACAGCCAAAACCATGTGCTGTTACCTCCCCAGTAATTTTGCTTTGTCTAAAGTAGTTCCCAAAATACCGGAAATAAACGTAGAAGCCAGTATTTCACAGACGGCATTGATGCCGACAAAAGTGCAGATGAAAACCAGAATATTTCTACCGGCAATGAGCTTCTGAACGTATTCGGTATTGCCAAAAAGCAGCACCAATGCGGACATAAACAAAGCGGTATTTAGAAAAGCAGCAGAAAAACCTGCTACAGAACTTGCAATAGAGACGTTGCTATGTTTGCGAACAATACGGAAAATCCAACCTGCCAAAAATCCAGTCAGAAGTCTTGGGACAAATCGCTGGATAAAGGCCAGCAGGGGGTTGATCTCAAACAGAATCACTCCCATAGCGCTTGTTCCACCAATGCCGAGGCATTGCAGGAAGCTTGTCATACCGAATACAGCACCGGTGAAGGCACCGCCTGTTGGACCCAGTGCAATAGCAGCAATGGCTACCGGGATCATGTTGAAGGTAATCGCCAGCGGGCCAATGTTCAGGTATCCCAGGGGGGTGAAAGACATCACCAGCAGGATTGCGGTTAGAAGAGCCAAAAGGGTCATCTTCTGTACATTGATTGTTTTCTTCATTATTAAATTCCTCCTTGTTATCATTCCACTAATGTGGATACAATACAATCGGAGTTATTCTATCACAACTCATTGGAAAAATCTATATATCTTTTCTACATTTTATGTGTTACAATGACAAAAAATATATAAGGAGTGTCCTTTATGCTGAAAGGAAAAACTGTGGTACTTGCGGTCAGCGGAAGCATAGCTGCATACAAGATTGCCAATCTTGCCAGAATGCTGAAAAAACTGCACTGCAATGTCCATGTTCTAATGACGCAAAATGCAACCAATTTCATTAACCCCATTACCTTTGAGACGTTGACTGCCAACAAGTGCCTGATCGATACTTTTGATCGGAATTTCCAGTACAGTGTTGAACATGTAGCTCTTGCAAAACAGGCAGATGTTGTATTAATTGCGCCTGCCTCTGCCAACGTCATCGGAAAAATTGCAAATGGTATTGCAGATGACATGCTGACCACAACAGTGATAGCTTGTCCCTGTAAAAAGATCGTTTCTCCTGCAATGAACCACAATATGTATCATAATCCAATCGTGCAGGATAACATCAGGAAGCTGGAGCATTATGGCTATGAAATCGTGAAACCTGACACAGGAATGCTTGCAAATGGTGATATGGGCGACGGCAGAATGCCGGATGAAGGTTTGCTTTTGGAATATATTCTGAAGGAGATTGCCTTCCCCAAGGATATGGCAGGTAAAAAGGTTCTGGTCACAGCCGGGGCAACCCGGGAAGCGATTGATCCTGTCCGCTTTATCACAAATCACTCCTCTGGTAAAATGGGCTTTGCCATTGCAAAAGCTGCGATGCTTCGTGGGGCAGAAGTGACTGTTGTAGCGGCACATACAGATGTAGCGCCTCCTGTATTTGTAAATGTTGTGAAGGTTTCTTCTGCTGCGGATATGTTCCGTGCAGTGACTGAACTTGCACCTGAGCAGGATATTATCATTAAGGCGGCTGCTGTGGCGGATTATACCCCGGTATCTGTTGCTGATGGTAAAATCAAAAAGTCCGATGGGGATATGTCGATTCCTCTCAAGCGGACACAGGACATCCTCAAATATTTGGGCGAGCATAAAAAGGATGGTCAGTTCCTCTGCGGCTTTTCTATGGAGACGGACAATGTGTTGGATAACTCCAGAAAAAAACTGGCATCTAAGAATTGTGACATGATCTGTGCGAATAGTCTGCGGACTGCGGGAGCAGGCTTTGGAACAGATACCAATGTTATTACCCTTATCACAGCGAAGGATGAAAAGGAACTGGAGCTGATGAGCAAAGATGCTGCTGCACATGAGATTCTGTCTGCAATTTTAGACAAAATGTAATTAAATCCCCATGCCAAAGTGTATGGGGAGTTCCGGCTGGATTGTTTAGTAAATCGCAAAAGCACTCGACTGGTTAGTCGAGTGCTTTTTGCTGTCTTATTGAGTCCTTTTCTACATAGAACATAATTTTTGTGACGAACTCGTCCTCGTTTCGAGACGTAATGTAATCGTTGATACAAAACTCGTACGAATCTGAAACGATTCTCAAATGGTTGTTTTTGCAGAATGCCAGCAGGCGGAGATATGCTTCGTTAATTGTGTCGTAGTTACCAATGTGATAGGTACTGGCAGTTACTCCTCTAGGAAGCATCTGAATGTTTTTTGCCGAACTAATATGATCTGTTGTTACAAAAGCCAGCGTTGATTCGGTAAACCGTCCTCTACGAATATGACCCAGGGGTACAGAAACGCCGCATTGGAAAAATATTGGAAGATTGTCACGGAAGGCCTGTGCATAGCATTGCTTCGTGGCGAGACTGATTTGCGTCATACTGTATGGCTTTCCTACATCGTGATAAAGAATATAGATAGGGTCGGTCATGGCAACAACGGGTGTGGTATCTGCGCAGGTTGTGACTTTTTCTACTTGCTCACATCGATGCTCCAGTCGGTTTTTGATGAGAGAGAGTTCTTCGATTTTCTGCTCAATTACGCCAAGCTGCTGACGTAAAAATGCTAAGCTGTTTTCCGTTGTATATGCCGCCATGTGGTCTTTGATCTCGTTTAAAGAAAAGCCGACTTTCTTCATAATCAGGATAGTGTCAAGATAGTCCAGCTGGGCTGCACTATAATATCGATATCCGTTTGAAGGATCGGTAAAGCTTGGTTTAAACAATCCGATCTTGTCGTAAAAGAGTAGGGCCTGTTTTGATATATTCTGATATTTTGCCAATTCTCCGACAGAAAACATATTATCCATTAGTTATTTTCACCACTTGACTATATAGTTACTATATAGTTTATTATAATGACATAAAAGAAAAAAGCAAGGGAAAATTGTGAGTGGATACGCATCAGCTATGACAATTATCTACATTTTTTCATATTGCTTGTGCCTCAACGTCACTAAACGGATCACAGACGTGGCGGCGTGAGTTGCTTTTCGGAAGTTATTGGATTTACAGGAGGTTATTATGGATATTTTTTCCAAACCAATGAGCTACAGACAATTTATACGTTATTTGATGCCATCAATCATGACAATGATATTCCTTTCTTTCTATACGACAATTGATGGTTTCTTTGTTTCTAAGTATGCAGGTTCCGATGCTCTGGCTGCTATCAATATCGTTATTCCCATTACCTGCGTTGTTTTTGGCACATCTGTTATGCTGGCAACCGGTGCCGGTGCGATTATCGGAGAGCATCTGGGAAGAAAGGACCAGCAGAAGGCAGATGAGATATTCAGCATGGTTTCAGCTGTCCTCCTGATTCTTGCAGTTGTGTTCTCTATCTTGGGCATTGCTTTCCTAAGACCTATTGCTATGCTTCTGGGTGCCAGCGAAAAACTGATGGAACATGTTCTTCCTTATGAATTTGTTGTTTTTGCAGGTACGATCCCTATGTCCTTCAAGCTGTTCTTTGAATATCTGGTACGAACTGACGGAAGTCCGCAGGTTGCACTGAAAATGTCCACAGTTGGTCTGATCTTGAATGTGGTACTGGATTACATTTTCGTAGGCGTTTGCCGTTTGGGCACCTTCGGCGCAGCTCTCGGTACTGTTTTCTCTATTGCTGCAAGTGCGGTCATCGGATTGATTTATTTTGCCAGACACAGCAATATTCGCTTCCGAAAATTCACATTCAACTGGGGCGTACTATGGCATTCCTGCACGAACGGAAGCAGTGAAATGCTGACAGAGCTTTCTACGGGCATCACAACCCTGCTGTTTAATTTGATTATCATGCAAAAGCTCGGTGAGGATGGAATTGCAGCTGTTACCATTATCATGTACATTTATTACTTCTTTATCGCATTTTACATGGGAATTGCCGTTGCGGCCGCTCCGGTTGTCAGCTATAATTATGGAGCAGATAATAAGAAGAAAATTGAGGAGACAATCAAGTATAGCTTTATAACCATTGCTGTAACAGCAGTCTTGATTTTGGGCATTTTATATGTGGGAGGAGACGCTATTATCCGGATATTCATAGACAGCGGTCATGTCTATGAGCTGACCAAGACGGCCCTCGTATATTTTAGTCCGGTATTCATTTTTATAGGTGTTAATGTGTTCCTGTCGGGTTACTTTACTGCGCTGGGCGACGGACTGACCTCTGCTGTAATTTCATCATTGCGTTCGCTGGTTTTTGTGATCCTGTACATCTTCATTGTGCCCCCCATAGTTGGCGTGAATGGTGTGTGGATGACAATGCCTTTAGCAGAGGTTTCTACAATTCTGATTTCACTGGTCTTGTACTTTAAGAAGGGAAGAAAAGTATTCCGGGGAACAGCTCTGGGATCATCACTTCAGGCATAAATTAGATTAGAATTAAATAAAGCAGAAAGCCGCCGTCTATGGATAACACCGTAGCGGCGGCTTTCTGCTTAAACTACTGCTGTTTATATATCCCGAAAAAAATCCCTTGTTTCGGCTTACAGAAGCAAAAACAAGGGAAAAAGTACAATATGGTATTCATTTCACTTGCTGTCATGGTGCGTCTGCAGATATAAAGAAAATCGCAGGAAGACTCATGAAATGTTTCGCAATACTTTTAGAGAAAACACGCAATAAAATTTACCCCAAAACCGCATCCAAAGGCGACGATGATTTCAGGGAGTGATTGCATCGCGGTAGATAGATGTAATGTTATTTTGTGCGCAATACTCATGGAATAGAATATCCACCATAAACAATTGACTGATTTTTGCTGCAATGGAACCCTGTTGTTTGGGAGCTTCATTGGCACCGCAGAGCAGAACCAGATCTGCCAAAGCTGCACCGGGAGAGTTGGGAAACCGAGAGACTAAAACCAATTTTGCTTCTCTTTTTTTGAGAATTTCGCCAACCTCAATCAATTCTCGTACAGAACCGGAAAAAGAGAAATACAGCACAACATCATCTTTGCCAAGTAATTGGACGGTAGTTGCCTGCAAATTCGCATTGGAGATAAAGTGGAATTTGGAACTGACACAGGAGAAACGTCCCCAAGCGTCTTCAGCAACAATGGAGGAGTTGCCTTGACCAAAACAGTAAACACTCCTTGCCTGAGTAAAAAGAGTGACTGCCTCTTCCATTTTTTTGAAATCCAGTTTATTCAAAGTTTGCTGTAAAGCATCGGTACTGACACTGCACAGCTTCATACATTTCTGTTCGATGGTGTCTGATGGGAGCAATGTGCTGTACAGTTCTGAATTTTTACCGGAACTGTCAGAACTGGAAATTGACTGTACGATTGTCAATTTAAATTCGTTGAAGCTATTGCAGCCAACACTGTGACAAAATCTGCTGATGGTGGCTTCGCTGACTTTGCAGGAACTTGCAAGCTCTGAAATACTTTGCGTATGCACCTGATGCTTATGCCGGAGAACGTAGTCAGCCACCTTTGTTTCGGACTTTGTCAGATTATGATAGGAGTGAATGAGGACACTAAAAATGTCCTCATTCTGTTTATGGATATTAGTCAATGAGCGCCCCCCTTAATTTAATTGAGGGTATTGATAGTATTCTTGATACGGTCGACCGTACGGTCATAGCCCAGAATTTGCATAACAGTATAGAGGTCAGGGGAATTGGTTTTTCCGGTGACAGCCTGACGGATAAAGGTGGATACGTCAGCAACGGTACCGGGAAAAGCAGAGGGATCTGCCTTGTATGCCTTCATGTCAGTTGTAAAGCCCATGTCCGTAGTGATGGACTTTACTTTCTCAAACCAGGTATTGGAGTCATCGGAAATGTTAAAGACGGTCAGGAATCGGTTCAGTGCATCAATGATGGTTGCCTTATCAAATTTTTCGTCAAAAACAGGAGTTTCCAGATATTCATCATAGAAGAAGCCCATATGAGGCTTGGCTTCCTTCCAGGTTGCGATATCCTTACGAGGCTTTTTGCCGCCACGGCCAATGGATAGAATTCTGGTTGCATAGTCTGCATCAGCTTCCAGCTTGGCTGCAAAGTCGGGATCAAACTCTCTTGCCCACTCAGTCAGCAGTGTATAGACCTTTTCTGCGTCCATCCGTGCGATCTCGTTCTTGGAAATGTCGGTCAGTTTTGCATAGTCGAAGAGATTACCAGCAGGATTCAACTTCTTGGGGCTGAATTTGAAATCAGTAGAAGGGGCATTGGGGTTAGCACGACGCCAGTCCTCATAGTTGGAGTTCAACAGAGTCATGATATACTCGTAAACGGCCTCTACGGGGAAGCCTTCTGCCTTATAGAAAGTCAAAGCCAGTTCGGGGTCCTTGCGCTTGGAAAGCTTGCGCTTGGAGGTGCCATCCATTTTCATCAGCGGTCCGATGTGGACATACTTGGGCAATTTGAAGCCCAGAGCCTTGAAAAGCTGGATATGGAAGGGGAGTGTGGGCAGCCATTCGTCACCACGAACAACATGAGTGGTACGCATCAGGTGATCGTCCACAGCGTGGGCAAAGTGGTAAGTAGGAATGCCATCAGACTTGAGAAGAACGTGATCCACGTTGTTCTCTGTGATCGTCAGCTTGCCCTTGACCAAATCGTCGAACTTAAACTGGTTTTCTATAGAGCCAGTGGAGCGGAAACGCAGAACCCAGGGCTTACCTGCATCTAACTGAGCCTTGATTTCATCCAGCTCCCGGTCACGCCACATGGCATATTTGCCGTAATAACCGGTAGTTTCCTTGTTAGCTTCCTGCTTTTCGCGCATGGCGGACAGTTCTTCTTCGGTGCAGAAGCAAGGATAGGCCATGCCTTCGCTCACAAGCTTCTTGGCGTAAACGTGGTAGATGGCGGCACGCTGACGCTGACGATAAGGACCGTATGCACCGACGTCGCCGTCCATGGTTGCGCCTTCGTCAAAGTGGATTCCGTAATGCTTCAGGGTGTTGATTAGCACTTCAACAGCACCGGGAACTTCACGTTTTGCATCGGTATCTTCCACACGAAGGAACAGAACACCACCGCTTTGGTGAGCCATACGCTCAGAGGTGAGGCCCTGTACCAGGTTGCCCAGATGGACAAATCCAGTGGGGGAAGGAGCCATACGGGTGATGACAGCACCTTCGGGATACTGACGAGGGGGGAACTTCTCTTCCAACGTCTCAGGGGTATCGGTGACTTCTGGGAACAGAAGTTCTGATAATGCTTTATAATCCATGGTCATATACCTCAATTTCCTATTTTTCCTCACTACAATATACCACTTTGAAATCGCATTGTCAATTTTAACGTTGCGTTTTATCATATAATATGATAAAATACAGAAAAAATCTGGGCGCATTGTCCTAATATCGAAAAGAGGCTTACATCTATGGAAGAAATCTCTGTAAAGAAAAGAATGCTTTCCGGCATCCAGCCTTCCGGTGATCTCCACCTGGGCAACTATTTGGGCGCTATCAAGAACTGGAGTACACGTTCTGATAATTTCGACTGCTTCTACTTTATGGCAGATATGCATACAATCACGGTTCGGCAGACCCCTGCTGATCTGCGTCGACGCACGCTGGAGCAGCTGGCACAGTATATTGCATGCGGTCTTGATCCCGAAAAGAACACCTTGTTTATTCAGAGCCATGTCCACCAGCATGCTGAGCTTGGATGGGTTCTGAATTGCTATACCATGTTTGGCGAGCTTTCCCGTATGACTCAGTTCAAGGATAAGTCCGCTAAGCATGCTGAAAATATTAATGGTGGTCTGTTTACATATCCCAGCCTGATGGCTGCTGACATTCTGCTGTATCAGCCTGATTTAATTCCTGTTGGTCACGATCAGAAGCAGCACTGTGAGCTGACTCGTGACGTAGCGCAGCGCTTCAACGGTATCTACGGCGATGTGTTTAAGATTCCTGAGCCTTACATCCCTGAGACCGGTGCTCGTATTATGAGCCTGAATGCACCTGACACCAAAATGAGTAAATCTATTCCTGATGGATGTGTATTCCTGATGGAGAAGCCTGAGGATATTCAACGTAAATTCAAGCGTGCCATCACGGACTCTGACACTGAAAACTGCATTCGCTACGATCCTGAGAATAAGCCGGGTGTCGCTAACCTGATGAGCATTTACTCTGCTGTTACGGGGTTGAGCTTTGAGCAGATCGAGGCGGAGTTTGCCGGTAAGGGGTATGGCGCATTTAAGCCCATGGTTGGTGATGCTGTTATCGAGCATCTGCGCCCCATTCGTGAGGAGTCTGCCCGTCTGCTCAAGGATAAGGCTTATCTGGAATCCGTTTACCGTAGCGGTGCAGAGAAAGCAAGCTATGTTGCTGAAAAGACTCTTCGCAAGGTCTACAAGAAGATCGGCTTTGTTGCACGCTGAGTATATGATGATGTGAAAAAACTGTCGCAGAAATTGATTTCTGCGACAGTTTTTTGATTCACAATAGGTGAATATTACTTTGTCGGGCCGTTTTTCAGGATTTTGGGGAAGAGAGCAAAGAATGTGATGGTGGTCACAGAGGCTGCAATCACATCACTAATTGGTTCTGCAAGGAAAACGGCGAATGCCTTGTTTTGGAAGAAGAAGGGCAAAATGAAAATCAGAGGAATCAGTAGAATAAGCTTCCGCAGACATGCCATGAACAGACTGATTTTTGCTTGTCCCAGTGCCACAAAGGACTGCTGACAGCTGATCTGGAAACCGTTGGTGAAACCAAGAGCCAGGAAAATCCGCAGTGCCCAGGTTGTATAATTCACGATCTGAGAATTGGATGTGAAAACACCTGCAAATACGTTGGGCAAAGCCATTACTGCAAGCCATAGCACGGTGGTGTAGGTGACGCATACAAAAAATTGACACCAGAATGCCTTTTTGACACGCTCCTGGTTTCCAGCACCAAAATTATAGCTGATGATAGGCTGTCCACCCTGACAAATACCGGTCAAAGGCATAATGACCAATTGGCTGATACTGTTAATGACAGTCATAGCACCAACGGCTGCATCATCGGCGTAACGAGAAAGACTGGAGGTAAAGCTGATGAAAAGCAAGCTTTCGGTAGAAACCATCACGAATGTGGAAATACCAAGCATAATACAGGGAATAATAATGGACTTTACCAGCTGGAAGTTGCATCGCTTCAATCTTAAAATAGTTTTCCTTCCGGAAAGAAAACGCAGAGTCCAAACGGCACTGACAGCCTGACTGATGACAGTTGCAATGGCAGCACCCTTAACACCCAGGTTAAATCCGAAAATCAAAATGGGGTCTAATATAATGTTGATGATTGCACCAATCACAATGGTAAGCATGCTGATTTTGGAAAAACCCTGTGTGGTGATAAAGGGGTTCATACCCATGACTGTCAACACAAAGACAAGACCCAGAATGTAGATTCTTCCGTAGGACACTGCGTAGGGCAAAGTGCTGTCGCTGGCTCCGAAGAAACGCAGTAAAGCAGGAGAGGAGAAATAGAAAACCGGTGTCAAAATAACAGCGAAAACCATCAAAAGTGTAAAGCTGTTGCCTAAGATTTGCTCTGCACGATCCTTGCTGCCCTGCCCCATGGAGATGGCAGCACGGGGAGCACCGCCGGATCCGACCATCACAGCAAATGCGGTGATCAGCGTGACAATCGGAGCGAAAAGACCAACACCGGTAAGTGCGGCACCACCAATCTCTGGAATATGGCCGATGTATATTCTGTCTACAATGTTGTAAAGTAAGTTAATAAGTTGTCCAACAACGGCAGGAACCGCCAGCTGAACCATCAGGGATTTGATGCTCTTGGTGCCCATCGCCTGATTATCTGTTGCCATGGTTACACTACTCCTTTAAAAATCATATCGTATTATTGTACATCTGTTTGTTGTTTCTTTCAATATGTAAAATTGTACTTATACAAAAATAGTCATCAGATGAACAAAAAGAGTATTGTGTTGTAGTTTGGTTGATAGAAATAACTCTCTAAATTAAACCATTGCCATCAGGTGCAGCGAGTGCAGCACAGGCTCTTGGATGGACTGCTGAATACGCTCAGCGTGAGGTAGTAAAAAGTCCTCAGGGCCTTGGCTCAGACCTTGACGCTTTAACTCGGCAATGATAAGTCCACAGATTTGTTCTATGATGGCTTCGTTCTGGGTGCTGTTTTTCACCAGCATATTACAAAGCGTTCCTATCTCATGTCCTAAAATGGGTAGATCCAGCATTGCCTTGTGTGCCCATTTATAATAGGGGCGGAAGCGCCGATTCAGCAGAAAAACAATAGCCTGCACATGGTCGATAAACTGGGATATAGCTAATAAGGCTGCAACTTCCTCCCCACGGCGCAGACAGCGCATATAATTATACTGGCCTGACTGCGCTGCCTTGGCACATTGTGCGGCTAGTTTTTTCTTGAGGACATCTTGGGGATAGAAGGCTAACAGTGAGTCCCGCATGGCAGAAAATGTGCCCTGAGGATCCTCGAATACCATTCCGTTGGTAGCGGCAGAGAGACCGTGTTCCGGAATATTGCACCAGTCTCTCCAAGTGTGCGGTGGCTGCTGAAGACCGGTGAATCTATGATAGAAGGAGCCAATTTCTAAAACACCCACACGACCTGCACTCAAGGTATTCTGGTTTAGTCGCTGATAGCCCAGATATTCGGTAGGTAGCTTGTCGTAAATCAGCTGTGATTGATGCCCCAAACGCTGCATGTCATCTGCTGTCAGCCAAATACAAAAACCGGGGCCCCAATCGTGATCTTGTGAGTATTCGTCATCAAACCCAAAACATTCAGAGCCTTCACCAACTAAGCCGATAGCAGCACAATTCAGCACTTCTGGACAATTCTGTTGGAAAACCGGACGTGCTACTTCGTACCAGTAATGTGATGCGAGTTCCAGTCCTTTCATTTACCTTCCCTCCAAAGCATCTTGTGCCATACGCAGGTGTTCTGACGTGGCTAAGGTCTCTTTGTGAGTCGGACCATAGAGTTTTTCGGCTGCAGTTTTACTCTTTCCTAACCACTGGCAGGCTTCTGGATATTCCTTTGCGGTTAAATACGTAAGTCCCAGCGTGTTTAGTGCAGCGTGATAGTGGGGGGTTATGGTTCCTAAGTCAGATTCATAGAGCTTTACAGCCTTGCATAAGGTGTCTTTTGCTTTTTTCAGTTGCCCCAGCTTATGTTGCAGTGCACCGAGATTGCAAAGCGAGGTAGCAAACTCGTCGATACATTCGGGGTGTTCAGCCAGAATGTCTACAGTCTGGCTTAATAAGGTTGAAGCACCCTGCAAATCACCACGATCCAAATAAACCAGACTTAAATTATTTAGGGCTGAAGCGTATAAAATGTGCTTTTTTCCCAGAAGTTTCCCGTAGAGTTCAAGAGAAATGGAAAATTCACGTTCTGCATCATCGTAACAGCCCATCAGACGGTGTGTGCCTGCGAGGTTGTTGACAGCGGTTGCATAATTTGGATTGCCTTCGCCCAATTGCTGCCGGAGTATGTCCATTGCACTCTGAAAAAAATGCTCAGATTCAGAGTAACGACGCTGCCCACGGTAATAGCCTCCCAGTTCGCTGAGCATGGAGGCGTAAAATGGGCTGTTTGCGCCGTACTCTGCTCTACTCTGTGATACCAGAGCCTTTAACTTTTGTTCCAGTTCTGTTCCGGTCAGCTGCGTATATGCTTGGTCAATTTGTTCAAAGTACAGATTTTGTTCCATATTATCCTCGTAATAGGCACCCTCCGTCTGCCTATAAACGGAGGGTGCCATGGGTTTTATAATAATTCCGGGATGTTAGACAGGCCAGTCTGCACAGTAGCGGCATCCGTTGCCCTTCTGAGTTACTGCCATTGCCTCAACCATTTGCTGAGCCAGGGCGTGTTCGGCTTCTTCCATGGAAGAGTATCCCAGACAGGTGACAGAGTTCTCCTGGATTTGATAGACCATGTCAATGCCTTGCTCCTCCAGAGCGATAAGCTGAGCAAGGAAGGCTTCCAGAGTCTTTTCGGAATAGGTCAGAAGCTCGCTGGCCTGATAAGTTTCGATGGATGTATCACCCGTTCTTTCTTCCGATGCATGCAGACAGCGACCACCCATTGCTAAAATGGGGAAATGTACACGCATCCGCTTGGTCTGGGTCAGCATATGGCTCCAGATTTCGGCAACGAGAGCGGCTTTTTTTTCAGATACCTGAGGAAGGTTATCCTTGAAGTGCTCATATCCGGAAGGATCTGTGCTTTTCATCATTCGGATATACTTTTCACGGACCATATTCCAACCATTGGTTTCGGCTTCGTTCAAATCTTCCAGGTAGCTTTCCAATGCGGCCTGAGACCACACCTTAAACTGTGCAGAACGCATTCCTACAAAAGTGTTGTAGTCCTCCTGACAGGAAGCACGCTGTTCGCCGTTAACGTTGTGGAACATGTTCCATTCCTTTTCAATAATATTGGTAATAGTAGTATTCATTATTTTTCCTCCATAGCTCCCTGTGTGATGCTTTTCATCAGGGATATATTTTGTTATTATATTTGATGATTTGTGTAAATGCAAGATTGAAATTGGCTTTTATGTCAGATTGTATTACTACAATTATGTCTCTGATGTGTACGTATTTATAGCTATGCTTTGGTTGAAAATGAATTTTGGCTGTGGTATACTCAAAAAATACAGTCAGTATAGATGGAAAATATTTTTTACAGGTGTGCGACAGAGACCCATGGATTTCAATTGGGGAGCTCGTGTGCTGTTATGTTTGTGGAGGTAAAACGTGACATTAAAACAATTTTTTCAGGAGAATCCCAATGCTGCTGTTGCTTTTTCAGGTGGAGTTGATTCCGCCTATCTTCTATATACTGCGAGAAGATATGGGCAAAACGTAAAGGCATACTATGTAAAGTCGGCGTTTCAGCCGGATTTTGAGCTGAAGGATGCACAACGTCTGGCTGAAAAATTGAATGTGCAAATGACCGTTCTGTATTTGGATATACTATGTAATGAAATTGTGGCACAGAATCCGATTGACCGTTGTTATCATTGTAAGAAGATCTTATTTGATGCAATCTTGGCGGCAGCAAAGGCGGACGGCTTTGCACTGGTTGTTGACGGAACTAATGCGTCGGATGACGCAGCAGACCGACCGGGAATGCGTGCGCTGGAGGAACTTTCTGTCCGTTCCCCGTTACGAGAAGCGGGCCTTACCAAGGACATGGTCCGTCAGCGATCAAAAGATGCAGGGCTGTTTACATGGGAAAAGCCTGCATACGCCTGCCTTGCAACCAGAATTCCTGCCGGTGAGAGAATTACGGCAGAAAAACTGGAACGGACTGAATTGGCAGAACGATTTTTGCATGACCTGGGTTTGCGAGATTTTCGTGTTCGCTCAGCAGGGGACGTGGCTAAAATTCAGGTGTGTTTATCAGATTTGGACACCGTGCTTCGTCAGCGGGAGAAGATTGTAGGAGAACTTAAACAGAGTTATAGTGCAGTTTTGTTAGATCTGGAGGTGCGAAATGGACAGTGATATTAGAAAATTGTTGGAATCTGTTCAGGCAGGGGAGACGTCAGTAGATGATGCTCTGCTGGAGCTTAAGACAGCACCTTTTGAGGATATTGGCTATGCAAAGGTGGATCTACATAGAAGAGTCCGTCAGGGAGCAGCAGAGGTGATCTACGGTGCCGGAAAGACTCCGGCACAAATTACCGGGATCATTGAAAGTATGCAGCGAAACGGACAGCAAAGGATTCTTGTGACCAGAATGTCACGTGAAGCAGCGGAGTATGTGGGTCAAGTTTATGCGCTTGATTACCACGAGGAAGCAAGAGTCGGAATTGTTGGCGGATTCCCGGAGCACAGTGGCATCGGCAAGGTCGTAATTGCAACCGGGGGAACCAGCGACATTCCTGTGGCGGAGGAAGCGGCACTGACTGCGGAAATATTGGGCAGTGAGGTAATCCGGCTCTATGATGTAGGCGTTTCCGGTGTCCATCGTCTGCTGTCTCATATGGAAGTGATTATGGAGGCTAGTGTTATTATTGCCATTGCAGGAATGGAAGGCGCTCTGGCCAGCGTTGTGGGCGGTTTGGCAGACTGCCCGGTCATTGCGGTTCCTACCAGTGTGGGGTACGGTGCTTCTTTTGGAGGCGTAGCGGCTTTGCTATCCATGCTGAACTCCTGTGCCAGTGGCGTTAGTGTGGTAAATATCGATAACGGATTTGGAGCAGGTTATCTTGCCAATATGATAAATCATATGGAGGTGAGAAAATGAGAACGCTGTACATTGATTGCGGAATGGGAGCGGCTGGGGACATGCTGACAGCTGCTCTGCTGGAATTGGTTCCGAATCGAGAGGAATTTCTGAGAGAGTTTAATGAATTGGGGATTCCTAATGTAGAGTTATCTGCGGAAAAATGCGTCAAGTGCGGCATCGCCGGAACCCATGTGTGTGTAAAGATCCACGGTCAGGAAGAAGGCGAGGTGCAATCTCATCACGTCCATAATAGTGGACTCTGTCGCATAGAGGATATTTTATCTCGGATAGCACTGCCGGGGGCAGTCAAACTGGATGTGTTGGCAGTGTACCGTTTGATTGCTGAGGCAGAAAGTCATGTCCATGGTATTCCTGTTGAACAGATTCATTTTCATGAAGTTGGAAACTTGGATGCCATTGCGGATGTGACAGCTGTGTGCATGCTGATGTATAAATTAAAACCCGACGAAGTGATTGCATCCCCAGTACATGTGGGCTGCGGAACTGTAAGGTGTGCCCATGGCATACTGCCTGTGCCGGCACCCGCCACTGCTGAAATTCTAAAGAGTGTACCTATCTATGGCGGAGAGATTCGAGGAGAACTGTGTACGCCCACAGGAGCTGCTTTGCTCAAGTATTTTGTGACAAAGTTCGGGGATATGCCTGTGATGAAGTTGGCTCAGGTCGGCTATGGAATGGGCAAGAAGGATTTTGAAAGCGCTAACTGTGTCCGTGTTTTAATGGGACAGAGAGAAGATGGAATGGAGAGCATCACGGAGCTTAGCTGCAATGTGGATGACATGACCGGTGAAGCGGTTGGGTTTGCGCTGGAGCAATTTCTGTGTCATGGTGCTCTGGATGCATACACTGTGCCTGTCGGCATGAAAAAATCCAGACCCGGATTCAAAATCTGTGTTCTATGTCGAAACGTGGATAAGAATGCAATGGTTTCTTTGATTTTCAAACACACCACAACGATTGGAATTCGTGAGAACACTTGCAGGAGATACACTTTAAACCGAAAACTGGAAAATATTGATACATCCTTTGGGATAGTTCGTCGGAAAATCAGCAGTGGCTATGGTGTTGAACGGATGAAGTACGAATATGAGGATTTGATCCAAATTGCACGAGAGCAAAATAAAGGTATTCAGGAAATTTTGACTACCATCACAGAGGGGAATGACCTTGTTTAAACTGCCTTGGGCAAATCGTGACCAATGGAGATCCTTGTGGCAGCAGAATAACAGTAATTACAAAACAGGGCTTTGAGTCATCACTCAAAGCCCTGTTTTTATCCTTAAGTTTTTTTAAAGCTTATGACAAACAAAAAAAGATATTGTATAATACTACGAACTACAGTCAGGAGGAAAGCGGATGGAAAAGAAGAAAAGAAAACAAAAGAAGCGTGCGAACGTAGGCGCATATATGGGATTTTTGATTTGTATGATCATCGGCGCAATATGCGGAAGTATGGTCGATAAACTTACGCCCCAAACAGCGGGAGAAGTCTTTTGGGGGGACATATTATTTGGGATATGTGCAATACTTGTGTCTATGTACGCATTGATATGTTTGCAGTTGGTTGTGCACGAAGCCGGACACCTTGTGTTTGGCCTGCTGACCGGGTATCGTTTTTCTTCCTTCCGAGTTGGCAGCTTTATGTGGGTCAAGGATGGAGAGAAGGTCAAATTGAAGAGATTCTCCCTTGCCGGTACTGGGGGACAGTGCCTTATGATTCCTCCTGATATGGTGGACGGCAAGCTGCCCTATGTATTATACAATCTTGGCGGTTCTGCAATGAATGTGATTGTAAGCAGCGTCTTATTTGTGCTGTATTTTGCAGGGAATCGTAGTTCGGTGCTTTCAATAATGTTCTTATTGGCTGCGTGTGTTGGTATAGGCATTGCGTTAATGAATGGTATTCCTATGCGCATGGGACCTGTTGATAATGATGGCTATAATGCTATTTCGTTGGGAAAGAATCCGGAAGCACTGCGGAGCTTTTGGATTCAGATGAAGGTCAACCAGCATGTTTCTATGGGAGTTCGTCTCAAGGATATGCCGGATGAATGGTTTGAGATTCCCTTAGATGAGCAAATGAACAACAGTATGGTTGCGACAATTGCCGTGCTGGCCTGCAATCGGCTGATGGATCAGCATCACTTCGCAGAAGCTGACAAAATGATGGGACATTTTCTTGATGTGGATAGTACTATGATTGGGATTCATCGTAATTTATTGATTTGCGACCGTATGTACTGCGAGATGATTGGACAGAATCGACGTGATGTGCTGGATGGATTCTATTCCAAGGCATTGAAGAAATTTATGAAATCCATGAAAACCTTTCCGGGCGTTATTCGGACAGAGTATGTTTATGCGCTGCTGGCAAATAGGGATGAAGCAAAGGCTTCAGAAGCAATGGAACGATTTGAGAAATGTGCAAAAAAATATCCGTATCCTGGTGATATCCAATCAGAGCGGGAGTTGATGCAAATTGCATCGAAGATTTTTGGCGAAATGGAGATATAAGAGTGGGAAAACATATCGGTAATCAAACGGTTCTGCGAATTCTTGCTGTAACGGTATTTAGTTGCGTTGTGATGGCAATTGTAGACGGTGTGATTCAGCCGGGGTATGCCGTCAAGTCTGCGATCAAACTGGTTATGTTTTTGCTACTTCCTATTTTGGTTGCGATGTGTGATAGAGAGATTGATCTCAAATCCCTGTTTAAGTTGCGGAAGAGCGGAATGGTGATTGCACTTTTTCTGGGCTTGGGAATCTATGCACTGGTCGTAGGCGGTTATTTTCTGTTGTCTCAAATCATTGATTTCTCTGGAATTGTGGGCTCACTGTCCGAAAATGTGGGCGTTCAGAAGAATAACTTTGTGTTTGTGGCGCTCTATATTTCGTTTATCAATTCCCTTCTGGAGGAATTTTTCTTCCGGGGATTTGTGTTTTTGAATATCAAGAAGCATTGCGGACGCAGTTTTGCTTATGGAATCAGTGCGTTTTCTTTCTCACTGTACCATGTGGCGATGATGATTGGCTGGTTTGAACTCTGGGTATTCGGACTGGTTCTTATAGGATTGATGATTGGCGGAATAATTTTCAACTACCTGGATGAGAAACAGGGTACCATCTATACTTCGTGGCTTACCCATATGTTTGCGAATTTTGCAATCAACACAGTTGGGTTTATTTTGATGGGGTAATACTGACGGAAAAATTTTAGAAACAGCTGCTTCGGTCAGAAAGATCGGGCAGCTGTTTTTTAACTCAAATATGAAATATAGAAAAAGTATTCTTGCATAAATAATTTGGAGTAATTGGCGAATATGCTTGCTCATCATACTTTAAATTCATAAAATTATCATGTAAACTAATTAAATTGTATCAGAAACAATATATTTAACCATAAAACTACTTGAAAAATTTTCCTTGCATATCAGGCTGCTTTCGTGTATAATGCATCACAACAAAAAACAATGTGCATTTTTGGGACGAGAAGGGATAAACTATATGAAGGAAATAAAGATTAGAAATTTTAAAAGAGTTCTGGTAGCAAACCGAGGAGAAATTGCAATTCGTGTATTTCGAGCCTTGAATGAACTGGACATTACTTCCATTGCAGTATATTCCAAAGAGGATAAATACGCCAGATTTCGTACGATTGCGGATGAAGCGTATCCACTGAATTCTGATAAAGGTCCTGTGGATGCTTATCTGGATATCAAAACTATTATCAAGATTGCATTGAATCACAATGTTGACGCAATTCATCCGGGTTATGGCTTCCTTTCTGAAAACCCTGTATTCGTAGAAGAATGTGAAAAAAATGGCATTGTTTTTATTGGTCCCTCTGTGGACAGCATGAATGCCATGGGAGATAAGATTTCCTCCAAACAAATAGCCATCGCGGCAGGTGTACCGATTATTCCGGGCGTTGATCATGCAATGCAGTCCGTGGAAGAGGCATTGCAGGTAGCAAGGCATGTGGGATATCCAGTCATGCTGAAAGCATCCAATGGCGGCGGCGGACGTGGTATGCGTATTGTCAACCGGGAGGAAGACATGGCCAAGGAGTTCAAGGAGGCTATCGACGAATCCAAGAAGGCATTCGGTGACGATAAAGTATTTGTTGAAAAATACCTCCGTGGCCCCAAACATATTGAAGTTCAGGTTTTGGCTGACTTGTATGGCGATGCAGTTCATCTGTATGATCGTGACTGCTCTGTTCAGCGTCGTCATCAGAAGGTGGTTGAATATGCACCTGCATTTTCTGTGCCGGAGGCAACTCGGCAAAAGATTTTTGACAGTGCACTGGCACTGTGTAAGCAGGTAGGATACAGCAATGCCGGTACCTGTGAGTTCCTTGTTGATTCGGATGGCAATCCTTATTTCATCGAAATGAATCCAAGAATTCAGGTAGAGCACACTGTCTCTGAACTGGTGACGGATGTGGACATTGTTCGCTCTCAGATTTTGGTGGCAGAAGGATATCCGCTCGATTCTCCTGAAATTAACATTGCTTCGCAGGATGAAATCCGCTGTCACGGATATGCAATTCAGACCCGTGTCACTTCGGAAGATCCTATTAACAATTTTATGCCTGACACCGGCAAAGTCAGTGTGTATCTATCTGGCTCAGGTAACGGTATTCGTCTGGATGGCGGCAATATCTACACAGGTGCAGAAATTACCCCGTATTACGACTCTCTGCTGGTAAAAATTTGCTCTTTTGACCGGACATTCATGGGAGCGGTTACCAAATCCCGCCGTGCCTTGCGTGAAGTCAATATTCAGGGAATTAAAACAAATATTTCCTTCCTTATCAATGTCTTAAACAATACCACATTCCAGGAAGGGCGCTGTTACACCACATTCATTGAGGAGACACCGGAGCTTTTTGCGCTGTCTCAGCATTCTGATCGTGCATCCAAGATCCTGAACTTTCTGGGAGATAAGATCGTCAACGTCTCCAAGGGTGAAAAGCCCTATTATGAGAATCGTGTACTGCCGCGTTATGATGAGACGGTGCCGATCTATGGCTCTAAGGATGAATTCAAAAAACTGGGTGCCGCTGGTTTCACTCAGAAAATTCTGAAGGAAAAGAAGCTTTATGTTACCGATACTACCATGAGAGATGCTCAGCAATCGTTGATTGCGACCCGCATGCGTACCAGAGATCTTGCTGGCGCAGCTCGGGCATCCAATGCGATTTTCCAGAATGCCTTTTCTTTGGAGGCGTGGGGTGGTGCAACATACGATACAGCATACCGTTTCCTGAAGGAATCTCCGTGGAAAAGACTGGAAATTCTCAGCGAAAAAATGCCGAATACGCTGATTCAGATGCTGCTGCGTGCATCTAATGCCGTCGGATACAGCAATTACCCGGACAATCTGGTCAAGGAATTTATTCGGATTTCTGCAATCAAAGGCGTTGATGTTTTTCGTGTATTTGATTCGCTGAACTGGATCGAGAATATGAAGATGCCCATTGAGGAATCCCTCAAAACCGGCAAGATCGTAGAAGGTACTCTTTGCTACACGGGTGATATCATGAATCCTCATGAGGTCAAGTATACACTGGATTACTACGTGGAGAAGGCCAGAGAGCTGGAAAGCATGGGTGTCCACATTCTTGCAATTAAGGATATGGCGGGATTATTGAAGCCTTATGCAGCTCAGAAGTTGGTTGAAACGCTGAAGGCTGAACTGCATATTCCTATCCATCTTCATACACATGATACCACCGGCTCTGGTGTTGCCACTGTCCTGAAGGCGGCTGAAGCAGGTGTTGATATTGTGGACTTGGCAATTGAATCTATGAGTTCAACCACCAGCCAGCCTTCCATGAATGTGGTGGTAGAGGCACTCCGTGGTACAGAACGGGACACCGGTCTTGATTTTGAGGGCCTGGACGAATTGAGCCGCTACTACGAGCGTGTTCGTAAGGTCTATCAGTCTAATGAATGCGGTATGGTATCTCCCAATGCACAGATTTACAAGTACGAAATTCCCGGCGGTCAGTACTCTAATTTACTGGCACAGGTGACGGATATGGGTGCCAAGGATGAGTTTGAGAAAATCAAGGAGCTGTACCGTCAGGCTAATCTGCTTCTTGGCAACATCATCAAAGTGACACCTACATCTAAGGTTGTCGGCGATCTGGCGATCTTCATGTTGAAAAATGGTCTGGATATGGATAATATCTTGACAGCTGGTGCAGATCTGTCCTATCCTGATTCTGTGATTGATTTCTTCAAGGGGATGATTGGACAGCCTGAGGGCGGTTTCTCGAAGGAACTTCAGAAAATCGTCCTGAAGGATATTGAACCAATTACCGTTCGACCCGGTACATTGCTGCCGGATGTGGACTTTGAGGCAATCAAGAAAGCTCTGTGCGAAAAGTTTAATTTGCAGGGACTTTCTGACTTTGAGATGGAACAGAAGGCTGTCAGCTATGCGCTGTATCCCAAGGTATACGAAGATTACTGCGCTCATTTTGAGGCGTACAATGACGTCACCAATCTGGAAAGCCATGTTTATTTCTATGGACTGCGCAGAGGCGAAGAAACGGTTGTGAAGGTAGGCACGGGTAACGATATTATCATCAAGTTTGACCATATGACGGAACCTGACAAGGAGGGTTACCGTGTTTTGACCTTTGAAGTAAACGGCATGCTGCGTGAGCTGAGGGTTCTGGATAAAACGTTGGAGGTCCTTGTTGACCGTAAGGTGATGGCAGACAGAAATAATCCATGTCACTTGGGTTCTACCATTCCAGGCACAGTAGAAACGGTTCTGGTGAAGGAGGGAGATGAGGTCACGATTAATCAGCCTCTGATGATCGTAGAAGCCATGAAGATGGAGACTACATTTGTTTCTAAGATTAACGGAAAAGTTGATAAGATCTATGTGCAGCCCGGTGACAGCGTTAACACAGAAGATTTGCTTGTTTCCTTTATATTGTCTGACAACAAATAATAAGCAAAATCCGCAACCCTCAACAAAGGGGGTTGCGGATTTTCGTTACTGCAGAACTATAACATGTATAGCTAAATTATACCATGATCTAATTTGAAATGAAGGATTTTAGCAACAATTTCATCCAGCTGGGACTCTGGAAAAGTTCCGCTTTCTACGGCAGATGCAACCCCCTCAAAGGCTTCCTGAAAGTTTTGCGGTATCAGCAAAATGTGACACCCGGCCTGTAATGCAGCGAGAGCTGCTTCTGCGGAGCTGTAGGAGTCGGTAATTGCACCCATGGAAAGGGAGTCTGTGATTACAAGACCGTTAAAGTCAAGCTGTGTTTTTAGAATATCGGTGACCAGAGCGGGGGACATGGTGGCGGGAGTGTTGTCGCCGGTCAAACTGGGGACGGCGATATGCCCAATCATAACGCAGTCTCTACTGCTGGCCTTCTGAAAAGGAATCCATTCACACATCCTCAGCTCATCCTCCGATTTGTGGGTAATTGCAATACCGTTGTGACTATCCTGAGCGGTGTCGCCATGGCCGGGGAAGTGCTTAAATACCGGGATTACACCCTGCTGCGACAGTCCGTCGGCTGCTGCTCTTGCCAATAGCGCAGCGGTATTGGCATCAGAAGAAAATGCCCGTGTGCCGATGACTGGGTTTTTAGGATTGGTATTGACATCTGCAACGGGAGCAAAATCCATATTAAAACCGTAAGTTCTGAGATAAGCACCAATAGTATTACCCATTTCCAGCGCAGCAGAGGGATCTGCAGTATCACCTACCGTAGCTGCATTTTTATATTTCGGTAAGTTAAAAGCGGAATTTCTTGCAAGCCGTGCCACAAGCCCACCTTCTTCGTCTACGGATAAAAACAGGGGAATCTTGCTGGCGTCTTGCAGTGCAGCGTTAAAGACGGTTATCTGCTGGGGAGAAGTGATATTTTTGCTGAACATGATAATACCGCCAACAGGATATTTTTCCATGTACTTCAATGTGTTATCGGTTGTGGCGGTGAGGGCACCTGAATCCAGGGCCTCTGGTTGGATAATAAATAACTGACCTACTTTTTCACGGATCGTCATGCTCTGCAATAGAATATCGACAGGAGATGGCTCGGTTGGAGCTTCTGTTTGCTTAGCTGGTTCAGTGGCAGATGTGTCTGCGTCGGTTTGATCCTGCTGAAAGCTTGGCTGTTCATCTGATGGTATATTTGCAGTTTTGTCTGAATCCGGTGATGAGAGCATACATCCTGATAGAAGCCCGGCCATAAGTAGAAAACATAAAATAAAAAATGCATATCGTTTGTTGTTCATGGATACAGCAACCTCCTCTTGAGACAATGTCCTATCATATGACTAATTCATACCACACAATACAAATTTTGTCTAGCTATGAAATCTTTGAGATTGAGCATCCACGTTGCACATATTTTCCTGAATAAAATTCTCCCTCTGAAAGCAGTTGAGAACTTACAGAGGGAGGTAGCCTTATGCTGCGGTATTATCGTCATCCTGACCGGAGGACGAATAGGGCTTAATAAAACCTAATGCAAATTCGGTTGTCAGAATCCTGCTGATATTTGCCGTCTGTGTCCGAGGTTCAACGCAGTCAATGATATGAAATGCGGCACGGTATCCACAGTAGAATCCATGCAGTGCGGCGTTATAAATTCGGTTATCCCATGCACAGGCAATGGATGTCAGATGTTCTTTAGCGCTGTCATTCATATTTTCTGAAAGCGTGGAGATTAACTCGTCGCAACGGGAATTTCGGGCATAGCTATCGTGATGTCGCTGCATTTTAGGCTGTATCATCATGTCATTACAGAGGATTTTTTGGAAACCACCGTCTATATCTGCGTCTTTGGTAAAAAATTGCTTAAATCCACCCAATATACCGCATTTGAACCCGTAAGTTGCGGAATAACCTCTGTTTTTTGCATATAGTGCTTCAAGTTCGGAGAATAGTGATTTTTGCGCAGAGGAAAAGATTTTTTCCAGCTGTGACAAGGCTTCAGCATAGTTGCGTTCGACAGAGAAACAGGCCTGATCTGCGTTATAAAACTGAATAATGGTATCAATTAAATCAATATCCAGTACACATTGCTCCATTTTTTTTAGTAAATCCAGTACGTTCATAATTTAACCTCCTATGTACTCGATGGGATCACTATGTGGGACCAGTGAAATATACCAGAGTCAATATAAAAAAGCTGTCACTATATGTCGAGTAAATATGAAAAATAGAAGCGAATGTATATATATTAGGTATCCTGACGTGTAATGTCATTACTGTTCGATTGGCAGTAAGTATTACTGCGTTTATTCTGGTGGGTGGCTGTTGTGCATCAGAATAATACAGTTCCGGGTGATTTGACAGTGGGACAGACGGTAGCCTATGGCAGAATCCCTTACCGTAAAATGAGGAGATCTACTATACGGATGAGGATCACGGCTTATAGAACGGGCAATGAAAGTTACCGGCATTTGGGCTCTGCCGAATCGAAATGTCCAAACGCTCTTGGGTGAACAACGTCAGTGTGTTTGGATTGCAATGGCTTTGGCGCGAGGTACCAAAATTCTGCGGCTGATTCAGATGCTAAACAAACGATTCGGTATAACAATCTTGACGGTGCTGCACGACCTGAATCAGGCGATTCAGTATGGCAACGAGATTGTGGCACTACCAAATAAAGATACCATTGTTACGTAGGGAAAACTGAAGACTGCGGTTACAAAGGAAATACTGAATGAAGTTTATGGCGTTCCTTTGGACGTGATAGACTTGGAGAATACAAAAGTGGTACGGATTTTTAGAGAAATGTCTGTTAAAAACGGTACAACGTGATATCCGTATCTGACTTTGATGTGGGTCTGTTAGATGTGGGTCTGTTATTTGCTTTCTTTCTTGCAAATTTTATAGTAATGTATTTTATGCTTGACAAATGCAGTACAGTATGATAGTATATCCGAGTAATCAGTTGAGTACTGTATTTGATTCGGAGTGATACCCAAGAGGCCGAAGGGGCTCCCCTGCTAAGGGAGTAGGCGTCCAAAAGGCGCGCGAGGGTTCAAATCC
>RCNI01000232.1_pt1 | contig 37357 bp, 31 predicted proteins | sample 2041151 | NCBI WGS metagenome assembly RCNI01 (sample SAMN09708214, study PRJNA481090) | feces metagenome | isolation source: feces | place: Antarctica: Albino Rookery
ATTCCTCACTGCTGCCTCCCGTAGGAGTTTGGACCGTGTCTCAGTTCCAATGTGGGGGACCTTCCTCTCAGAACCCCTATCCATCGAAGACTAGGTGGGCCGTTACCCCGCCTACTATCTAATGGAACGCATCCCCATCGTTTACCGATGAATCTTTAATCTTATTTACATGTGTCTATAAGATACCATCGGGTATTAATCTTTCTTTCGAAAGGCTATCCCCGAGTAAACGGAAGGTTGGATACGTGTTACTCACCCGTGCGCCGGTCGCCGGCAAAGTCAGCAAGCTGACTTCCCGATGCCCCTCGACTTGCATGTGTTAAGCCTGTAGCTAGCGTTCATCCTGAGCCAGGATCAAACTCTTCATTGTAAAATATTTTTTCACTCTTGCGAGTATTGTAATCTGTCCAGGAAACCGAAATTCAATTCTTAAGTAAAAAAGTATTGACGGTTCTTTTGTTTCATCCTATACATATTATATAGAACTACTTCTTGTACTACATTTCGTTTGTTTATCTAAAGTTTCAAAGAACTATTTCTTGTTCACTTTCTCTCCGAAAGCGGTTGCAAAGTTAAGCGCTTTATCTTTAACCGCCAATTTTTTTTCGAAGTTTTTTCCGAAAAAATTTCGAGGCCGTCCGAAGCGGGATGTCTTGCCCTTTCTCGCTCCCTTACATCATGTAAGGTAAGATACTCGGTGGAGCGGCATCCGGAATCCTTCTCGCTTACTTCCGTAACATCATTTCAAGTTACCAACGCATTTCCCTCTCGAAAGCGGTTGCAAAAGTACAGACTTTTTCCGATTCTGCAAGCGTTTACGCAAACTTTTTTATAATATTTTTCACATTCGTTTGCAAAAACGCTGTGGAACAGACGTTTACAGAATATTTTTTACGCAAGGTAAACAATTTCCAAAACACACCTTCAACTACACCATATTATATATAAAGGAAAGACTCACAATTTTTCATCTCCACTTTGCAACTAGAAGCTACAAAAGCATTTGCTGAAGCGAGAAGTGAATGCATCTTCAACAAAAAATTACTATTCACAACCAATATTACACAACTGTTGTATATCAAACTATTATACCACGTTCACCACAAACACTTTTGTTAAAAATTCGCCTTCTTGCCTAAAGAGCATATTCATAATGAATGATGTCCGATTCTGAGATAATCTTCATTATTCAGAGCAGATATTTCCTTTTTCGTATCATTAAAATCAAGACATAAATTACAAGTCCGTGACACGAGTGCAACACGAACAAGTAACAACCAATATGCCTTCCATATGCCTGTTGTTACTTATAAACTGACCCCCATACGGAAAAGACATGCAATACCTTTGAAATGACCATCACTTATATAATGTAAGGCAGGTTGGATATATATCTTTGAAGAAACAGGAATATTGCATGTTAATTCTACAGCCGTTTCACTTTCAGAAGAGAAATCTGCATGTCCGGCAAATATCCCCAAACGTATATCTCTACCGCAATCAGCAACAACTCCCATACCATAATAGTTTCGACATTCAGCTTCTTTATACAATGACTTTGAAGTCTGTAGAAGAAGATTTACTCTCTTCGTGAGTTTCTGCTCTGCATAAGCCCACAAAACTCCACTCAGTCTTTTCTCCTCCAATTTTTCAATCTTCTCTGTTCCCTGTACATCTGTATTAACAGTACCGCGATATAAAGAACTGCCCATATAATAAGTGCTTCCATGAATTGAATAGTTTAAAGATGAAACCAGTAAAATTCCGTCATCAGAAGGACAGAAACGAAATACATTATTTCTTCCTAAAAATGCCCTGTATCCATTACCATTATACAAAGAAGTTACAAAGCCGAATTTTTCTAAAGTCAGCTTATACACTGCCCCGACAGAAGAGCATGGATAATTTGCCAAAGGATAGTTTATAGATAAAGTGGGAAATATCCCGCATGAGCTATTGGTAAAAATTGAAGTACATGGAGAAGTAAAATAATCCTCATTGAGGTTTCTCACTCCAAAGAAAAGAGTAGACTTACCATTATTCCATTCCAGTCCTATCACTGAAAGAGCCAGAGGAATATTTCCTCCATCTATATTGGAAAATATAAGACGATCATCCATAATTCCTTCATCTGTCGTTTCCGAAATACTTATGGTTGAGATTCTAAACCCGATGTTCCATAAGAAGGCACAATTGAAGTCAGTATGCAAAAGGTTTACCCAATTGTAGATGTTATTGAACCCTGTTTGTAATTCTGTTGTATAATCCAGCCTGAATCCGGTTTCTCCTGCTCTGAGACAGATAGCTCCGGCAATCATAACCGGAATCAAAATAATTATTCTTCTTTTTGTCATTTTCATCCTAGTCTAATCTTATTATTACAACCATCTTACAAATCTCTTTATATACCAGTTCTTGATAACTTGTGTAAGCACACAATATGATGACAAAATGCCTATCAGCCATGAGAAATAACTCATAGGAAGTGGTTGAAGACCAATACTGCTACCAAACGGACTGAATGGTATGCATATGCCTATGGATATTATTATCATAGTAAGCCCAGTAACCTGCCATGAAGCCATACTCTGAAGAAAAGGAATCTTTCGTGTTCTTATCATATGCACTATCAGTGTCTGAGAAAGCAATCCCTCTATAAACCATCCCGACTGAAACATTGTCTGGTGTTCTACTGAACTGCAGCTGAATACATGCCACATGACCAGATATGTAATTATATCGAAAACAGAGCTTATAGGACCTATGAATATCATAAAACGACTCAAGTCGGAAGCATCCCATTTACGGGGCTTTTTGAGATATTCAGAGTCCATTTTGTCAAAGGGTATAGTGGTCTGAGATATATCATATAGCAGATTCTGTATGAGCAAATGCACAGGTAGCATGGGGAGAAAAGGCAAAAAAGCACTGGCTATCATCACACTGAACATGTTGCCGAAGTTTGAACTTGCAGTCATCTTGATATATTTCGTGATATTCCCGAAAGTCTTTCTGCCCTCAAGCACCCCGTCCTCCAGAACCATAAGGTCTTTCTCAAGAAGAATAATATCAGCACTCTCCTTTGCAATATCAACAGCAGTATCAACAGAAATACCTATGTCCGACTGGCGCAAAGCTGCCGCATCATTTATCCCGTCACCGAGGAAACCCACAGTGTTGTCCTGTTCCTGAAGAAGAGTTATTATGCAAGTCTTCTGCATTGGAGTGAGCTTTGAAAAAACATTAGTCTCCATTACAACACGTTTCTGCTCTTCAAGAGTCATTGCATCAAACTCTATCCCAGTAAGCGCATTACGCACATCTATTCCAACCTGACGTGCAATGGTACGCACTACGGCATCATTGTCTCCCGAAAGGATTTTCACATCCACACCGTTTTCATTCAGTTTCTTGATAGCACTTGCAGCCGAAGGTTTTGGAGGGTCAAGAAATGCAAGATAACCTATCAGCACCATATCAGCCTCATCGTCTATACAGAAACTTTGTTCCTTGTCAAGAAAACTCTTCTGTGCCACAGCTATCACACGCATGCCCTGATGATTCATTCTCTCGCTTATTTTGCGTGCCTTCTCCCTAAGTTCGGGAGTAAGAGGATGTACACTGCCTTCATATTCGGCATGAGAACATATCTCAAGCATCTCTTCTACAGCTCCTTTAGTGATAATCTGGCGCTTGCCCTGATTGTCTTCAACTACCACAGACATACGGCGGCGTGTAAAGTCAAAAGGGATTTCATCTATCTTGGTATAGTTATCCTTGAGATACTCAAGTGAAAGATCTTTTACATGAGATAGTATAGCCTTGTCCATCAAGTTCTTAAGGCCAGTCTGGAAGAAACTGTTGAAGTATGCATGACGGAGTATTCTCTTGCTGTCGTCGCTGCTGCCGTCAGCATTGATATATTTCTCCAGCACAATCTGGTCGCATGTAAGAGTTCCTGTCTTGTCGGTACACAAGATATTCATCGCTCCGAAATTCTGTATGGCATTCAGATCCTTCACAATAGTCTTCTTCTTTGACATAGCCACTGCACCCTTCGACAAGTTTGCCGTTACAATCATAGGAAGCATCTCAGGAGTAAGACCTACGGCTACAGATACAGCAAATATGAATGCTTCAAGCCAGTCGCCTTTTGTCACTCCGTTAACAAGGAACACGAAAGGAATCATAACAAGCATGAAGCGGATAAGAAGGAAACTTACCCGGCTTATACCCTTGTCAAAAGCTGTAGATGCACGGTGTCCTGCAATGTTCTTTGCTATAGTCCCGAAGTATGTATTGTTTCCTGTAGATACAACAATTCCTAAAGCAGAGCCACTTACAACATTTGTACCCATAAAACAGATATTGTCAAGTTCCACCACACTGCCTTTTCGGTGCTTGTCTATGTTGGATGGAGTTTTCTCTATCAGGTCCGACTCCCCTGTCAGAGAAGCCTGACTTACAAAAAGATCCTTTGCCTCAACAATTCTGATGTCTGCCGGAATCATATCGCCTGCCGAAATGAAAACCACATCCCCGGGAACCAGTTCCACTATATTTATATCATCAGTCATCTCCTCTCCATCCTTTATACGTTTTACGGTACATTTATTTGTCACCATATTGAGAAGAGCCTCGCTCGACATGTTTGCTTTCCACTCCTGCCAGAATCGCAGTATAGTGCTTGAAATGACCATAACAAAAATCACTATTATAGCAGTCCAGTCCTGCTCACCGGGGTCGGCAATAAGTACATCCAACACATAAGATACTATCACAAGTGCAGTCAGTACTCCGATAAACGGATTTATGAAGGCTTTTATGAAGGTATATATAGGTTTTTTCCTTGATTCATGTTCAATCTCGTTTGTTCCATAAATAGCCTTTCGACCCTCTACCACCACTTCGTCCAACCCCCGCTGAGTTGTCTGAAAATAGTTGAATACAGCATTTAAAGGCTGAGATGCAGCCATAAAAATCTTCTCGGCATTGAAAACCGGCTGAACATTACAAATTTTCTTTCTCCACATTGCTGTCCTTTTTTATTGTATTAAACATCTTTTTCTGTTCATGCAGCAAAGGTAGAAAGAAGGAGCTATGCATATGATTAGAGAACTATTAGAAGAGTATTATAATTCTATTAGTAAAAACATAACCTGTAAAGTTTACATATGAGGAATTTTAACGATGAAAGTAGTACCTTTCACCTTGTCTGAGTTGACATCTATCTCTCCCTGATGAAGAGTTATTATCTTTTGTGAAAGAGCCATTCCAATACCATGCCCTTCTGTATTCTTCACTCTCTCACTACGATAGAAAAGGGTAAATATATTTTCTTTATCTTTATCAGAAAGACCGTTACCGTTATCAGAAAAACGTACTACGGAATATTTGTCCCAATATGAAATCTGCACTATAGAGGTTTTATCCGGAGAATATTTGCAATTATTCTCCATAAGATTAGAAAAAGCAATATTAAGAAGATAAGAATTGCCCATAACGGTTATAAACCTGTCTTCGTCCATATCATCACTTCCAAATACAAGTTCAATTTTATATTCTGGATGCGCTTTAAGTATGCACTCACGTACATCAATAAGAAGTTCGTCAAGGCGTATTTCCTGCATATTAATATGTTCCTTACCATAATCCACCTTGGCAAGATTGAGAAGGCCATCTATAAGTCTACTCATCTTCCGTGCATCATGCATTACATTCTCTATTACCGAGCGATACTGTTCTGAAGTGCGCTCTTTCTGCAGACATATTCCAAGTTCCGCCATAAGGGCAGCAAGTGGTGTACGTAATTCATGCGAAACATTACTTACAAACATCTTCTGTGATACAAATGAATGCTCCAGGCGGTCAAGAAGATTGTTGAATGTTATGCTTAGCTCTCCAAGTTCATCTTTCTCATTACGCACCGACAAACGGTTGTTGATATTACTGGCAGTGATAGTTTCTGCCTCTGATACTATATTGCGTATTGGTTCAAGAGCAGAACCGGCAAGAAAATATCCGGATACAAATAACAGCGCGAGTCCTGAAACAAACATTATCGCCAAAGTAAATGAAAGGTTATAGAGATTATCATATCCATATCCGTCATAAGCAGCAGCGGTAATCACATAGTCTTTACCTCCATAGGAATATAACATACCTATAGCCTGATAATCAACGACATAGAACTCTAACTCTCTATCATGAACTATATGGACTATCATGGCACTATCCTCCTTCACTATATCATTCTGAACGGCATCATGATATAGCATTCTGAAAGATGTATCATAAACTGCCACTTCTACCTCATTGATAAACTTGCGATTGTTGGTATAAATAGACTGCATTGATTCAGCATCCACTTGTCCGCTGAGAAACAAATGCGCCTTGGTTACAGCCTCTCTTCTCAAGTCATGGTAAAAACTTTTGCTGCGATTATGGCTGCTCACGATATATATAAGTGAAAGACACAACACAAAAACCAATGCTGTGACTAATGTAGTCTTTATGGTAAGCACTGTCTTTATCTTCATGGTTCCTCCAACAATATAAATCCCATTCCAGGTTTGGTATGAATCAGTTTTACTCCATAATCTCGGTCTATTTTCTTTCTTAGATAATTTATATATACATCTATGAAATTCGTTCCTGTATCAAAATGCGTATTCCATACATTTTCCGCAATTTCCATTCTTGATATAACTCTTTCTGAATTTTCAACCATATAAACCAAAAGATTATATTCCTTTGGAGACAACTTTATCAAATTGCCACCACGTTTTACCGCACAAGTATTTAGATTGATAACGATATCAGAATACGATATTTCATCTGGACGAACAGATATAATAAAAGAATGCCTCTTGAGCAACACTTTTATACGTGCTTCTAGTTCACGGAAATCAAAAGGTTTCAGCATATAATCGTCAGCTCCAGCATCAAATCCTTCCAGTTTGTCATCGGTAGAACCTAGAGCTGTAAGCATAAGAATAGGGACACCGGGATTTACCTTACGTATTTCCTTACAAAGTTCAAATCCATCTATCTTGGGAAGGATAATATCAGATATTACCATATTAAACTCCATTGAACGGAAAACCCGAAGCCCCATCGCTCCATCATATGCCGCCATAACGGAATAGCCTTTCTCTTCCAAACCGGACTTTAACAAATCGGCAACTCGTTTATCATCTTCTATTATTAATATTTTATACATAGATACCCGTTGCGGAATAAATTTGATAAATATTTACATGTAAAAATTGGGCATATTGCTGATTTTTTGTCAATTATAAGTAATCAAACAATTAATTTACATTCAACGTATGCACAACTTATATGCAATATTCGCAAAATTTCTAAACATATGCAAGCAAGCAGCAGGCAATTTAGTCAATGAATTGGGAAATGTCCCGAGAAGAAGCGTAATCCCCAAATTCTCAGACCTTAAAATAATAGCCTTGAATATGTCATCAAAAGCTATTGGTATTACTCATCGCTCAAAACGACTATTATCGGCAGAAAGGCAATCGCTATAGCGGCAATCTGTTTTATATGTCAACACCACGTGAAGGTGATTGCTATTCGCTCGATATAAACTATGCATGATTTGACGGCTGCTCAAAAAACATCCAGCCCAATAAAGACCTATTGCCTGAAGGTGTATTGACTGTCCTACCTATCAAGACCTTAACCCTTTTGAGTAATGCTTGACGAACTTTCCTGCTGGAGAGGAAATCCATTCTTGGCACCACAAAAAAAGCCACTCTGTAGGATTGGACCATACTTGACGCAATACATCACTATCACTTTCTTACACTTATGTAAAAAACATAAAGCGCAAATCACCGACACGGTATCAATAAGCAAGGTTATGATGATTCCACGCAATGTGGGACATCGTCAACAGATTTCATTAAGCAGATACCAACGCATGAACATTGTCCCATAGTGGAAAATATTGCTCAACTTGACAGACTATTATGCAACCAACGATATTGCCTTCGACGAACACCGGAAGTTTAATCCTAGCGATTTTGCCAACATTTGGACACAGAGAAAAAAAATTATGCAGCCGTACGTTCTCTTTCGAGGTCAATCCTGTCAGAATTGAAACGCTCTGCTTTGAGATTTAAGCTGAAGATAAGAATAAAGCGGTATTAGCATTTGATAACAACCTGGGACCTGGCAACAAACTATGTCAACCCAAATGTACTACAGTTCTCTGTAAAGCCGCAAACGGTTTCTTACACTATCCTATGTAATAAATTAAAAAATCCTTTCTAATGCATTCAATTAGATGCAAAAGTAATGTGTCAACCCAAGAAAATGTTTCTTCTGCTTACACTCAAATTAAGGTGATAAATAAAAAAGTAGCTACCATCTATTTGAAAGGTATAGCCGAAACCTTCGAGATTGTTCCAACAACAGAACGATGAATCGAAACACCATTAATAAATATCAACCCGTTGACGAAACTAAATATATGCTAATTTAATTTTTTGCCGGCGGGTTTTATATTTACGCTGCTGATAGTGATTTGTCAATCTTAAAATATTGAGTAGATTTACAGCCGCATTGTCAACTTTGACCATCGTAATGTCCATTCTATCCCCCAAAAAGAACTTAAAGAAACTATACAGATAGGCGGATGTGCAGTGTATAAATCCTCTTCAATAATAAAAAACATGCCTTCCCAACCCCTCAAATCACAGGAAAACACAAAAAAATCACTTTTTTCTACATTTTTTTTGCAAAACGCTTGCACAGTTCAAACGAAGTCCATATCTTTGCACCCGTAATCGAGAACGATACACAACTAAAGGATGGTTCCGTAGCTCAGCTGGATAGAGCAACAGCCTTCTAAGCTGTGGGTCCCGCGTTCGAATCGCGGCGGAATCACGAAAAAAGGAAGTCAATTGACTTCCTTTTTTTATGCCCCATAGCTTCACCCATGACATATCAACAACAGCTAAACTATCCGTGGTGTTTCAACATCCTCTGCGGTGAACCATGCCAAGAACATCCCAAACAATAAACCTCCTCCAGACAAAAGCCATCTAGCGATTCCTCCGGATACTTAGCTACAATCTCTCCATCTAACGTAACATATACTAAACGGCGGTCGCCCGATTGATTTTTCACGTACATTGCAGCAATCTTACACTGCGGACAAATTCTTTTCCTCATCTTCTACTACGATTAATTCTTTTCCGTATCAACAAGAATAAATGCCATTTTGTTTATCTGCAACAACCTTCTCAGGTTTTCAAAACCACCTCCCCTACTCTCAAAGATTATTGGTATCTTTGCAGTCGAATCAATCTATCATAAATCACCTCAAATATGAACAAGAACAAAACCATCAAGGAAACATTTCCTGTAATTGGCATGAGTTGTGCCGCATGTGCCACCAGAGTGAATAAGACCCTAAACCAACAAAAGGGGGTGCACACAGCAACAGTCAACTATGCCGCAGCGACAGCCACCATTGAATATGATTCTTCTATATGCTCTGTCCAGCAGCTAAAAGATGCCATACAAGAAGCAGGGTACGACTTACTTACCGATACAGAAAAAGATACTGCCAATGAAGCAGAAGAAATCCGCATCCAACATTACCGCCAACTAAAACACCGCACTATAGGGGCGATACTCCTGTCTATTCCTTTGTCTGTCATTTCAATGGGGTTTCCACAGATACCCTATGCAGGATACATCATGTGGGCACTTGCCACTCCCGTCCTATTTATACTGGGAAGAGACTTCTTCATTAATGCTTGGAAACAAGTGAAGCACAAGACCTCCAACATGGACACCTTGGTAGCCACCAGTACAGGTATTGCCTATCTATTCAGCATCTTCAATCTGCTTTTCGCCGAATTCTGGACCCAGCGAGGCATTACACCTCATCTCTATTTCGAGACTTCAGCCATGATTATCGCCTTCATCCTTTTAGGGCGTACCCTAGAAGCACGTGCTAAAGGACAAACATCGGAGGCTATCAAGAAGTTAATGGGGCTGCAACCTAAAAAAGTCACCGTAAGACGAAACGGCCAAGAATTTGAAGCTGCCATTGAAAGCATCGTCAAAGGTGACATCATTGTAGTGAAACCCGGAGAACGGATTGCCGTAGACGGCACTGTAAGTGAAGGCGCTTCTTATATTGATGAAAGCATGCTCAGCGGTGAACCCATGGCCGTAAAGAAGACCACTGGCAGCAAAGTATACGCAGGTACCATCAACCAAAAAGGAAGTTTCTGCTTCCAAGCTGACGAAGTTGGTACAGAAACCATGCTAGCCCACATCATCCAAATGGTACAAGAAGCACAAGGAAGCAAAGCACCTGTACAAAAACTGGTGGATAAGGTTGCTGCCATCTTCGTTCCTACCATTATCTCCATCGCTATTCTCACCTTTATTTTATGGCTTATTTTTGATACTGAAAACGGATTTACCCACGGACTTCTCTCCGCTGTAACCGTTTTGATCATCGCTTGCCCTTGCGCACTAGGACTGGCTACTCCCACTGCCATCATGGTCGGTATAGGACGAGGTGCCGGAGAAGGTATTTTGATTAAAGATGCAGAAAGTCTGCAAATAGCAAAAAAAGTCAACCTGCTTGTACTCGACAAGACCGGAACCATCACAGAAGGGAAGCCTGTAGTAACAAATTGGATATGGGATGCAAACCCGAATGATTACCAAGACATCTTCTACTCCTTAGAGAAATTGTCAGAACATCCGCTTGCCACCGCCATCATCAAGAGCATGAAAGCGAAAGAAATTGTATTACAACAGTTTGAAAGCATCACTGGGCAAGGAATCAAAGCATCTTGCCAAGGCAAGACCTATATGGCCGGCAACTATCGCATGATGAAAGAACAAGGAATTCAAATTTCCAACAAACTAAAAGAACAAGCAAAAGAACTTACTTCCGCATCGAAAACCGTAGTATGGTTTGCCACCGACCAGCAAGCACTAGGCATCGCCGCCATCACCGACCGTATCAAAACGGAATCTCCTAAAGCAATAGCAGCCCTACAAGAAATGGGCATTGACGTGGTTATGCTTACCGGAGACAACCAACAGACTGCTCAAGCTATAGCGCAACAAGCGGGCATCAATCATTTTGAAGCCGAAATGCTACCTCAACATAAAGCGACCTACATCAAGAAACAACAAGAATCAGGTAAAATCGTAGCAATGGCAGGCGACGGCATCAATGACAGTGCTGCTTTGGCGCAAGCTGATTTGAGCATTGCAATGGGGCAAGGCAGTGATATTGCAATGAGTGTGGCTAAGATGACCTTAATTTCATCCGACCTGACAAAAATAGCCGAAGCTATCAAACTGTCAATTGCAACGGTTAACACCATCCGTCAAAACTTGTTTTGGGCATTCATCTACAACCTGATTGGAGTTCCTTTGGCAGCCGGTATTCTATACCCTATCAACGGATTCTTACTAAACCCGATGATAGCAGGGGCTACTATGGCTATGAGCAGTGTGAGCGTTGTAACCAACAGTCTCCGCCTCAGAAGAAAAAAATCAGAGAAAATTTCTTGTATAGTTCCACAAGAGGAAATCCCTGAAAAAATCATCAGCCAGGAAGAGGTTATATCTCAAAAAGAAAATACTCCAACGGAAAATCAAGGGTATGTAAGAGAATATATGGTAGAAGGCATGATGTGCAAACATTGTCTGGCAAGAGTAGAGAAAGCCTTGAACACACTGGAGAATGTGAAGGTGACCGTTACACTGGACCCTCCCGTTGCACGCATCACCTATCCAACACCCGATGATGATATCTCTGTGGAAGAGTTGCAGAAAGTACTGACTGAAAAGGGAGGAGAATACATCATTTCAGAAAAATAATCGTATATTTGAAACCAAATTAATCACGAAAAATTATCAGTTTATGAAAATAAGACAATTTATCAGTTTATTACTGCTTGCAGTAAGTACCATGTTCTTTAATGCTTGTAAAGATAGTTCACTCCCGCCAATTATTTTGGCATATACGGCCGACGGAAAAACATTATTGAGCGACGACCATACCGTTTATCTTAGTCCGTTTGAAAAAGAAGGCATCAATCTGTATATCTTAGGAGGAAACGGAGTATACAGCATTGAAAGCAATCCTAATACACAAATAGCCGACTACCGTTTTAACGGCAAAAACATGATTTCTATACACCCTATTTTTGATGACAACTCAGGGAAAGTCAATATCGGCACTACCAATATGATCATTTCAGACCGAGGAGGAAATACCTTTGTATTGAATATCGTTGTGGAATATCCGGAAAAGACCTACACCATAAAGAAAGTGGGTACAATAATCAAAGGAGACAATCTTACCCTTAAAGAAAAGAACGAGATTGAATCACAAATCATCAAATCCAATCCGGTAAAAGACGGAGGAAGATATATCTTTACCTATACCAACAAAGAATTGACAGAGGGAACAGTCAAGATTTATACGACAGCGAATGCCATTACTCCTTCAAACGGCATCTTCAAGCAAAACAAGTCTGCCATTGACAAAGAAGGCATCAACATCCGCATTGACTTGACCAGCGGAATTTTTTACATCTTCAACCTCAACCATATCCTATCGAACGAAGATTACAGTGAACAGTCGGATGTCATATTCAAGCAAAATGTAACCGAGACTTACAAAGGAGAATACCCAGCCTTGAAAGAAGCTTATGGCATCCAATTAATTCTAGCAGAACTAAACTAATTATAAAGCATGTCTATCGCTTATATCGAACTACAACCGTATGACTTATACCAAAGAATTGAAAAGATACATTTTCAGCCGGCTGTAGCTCTTGAAAACATCCGTGCCAAATACATTCTACTGCATAAGGTACTGGAGCAGGCATGCTTTGAACTTACCCATGGAGTCACCTTTTCCTTTGCCAATCTGTTTTCAAGACTGGATTATATCTGCAAAGAGAAGCGGATGACTCCCTCGGATAAATTCGCCATACAGACATTGCGCCGCAACTGCAATGCAGCCATGCGAGATGACTTCAAACCTGTCATGGAGGAATATCTGTATGACCTCCGCGCTATGGTACGGTTCATTTCACTCGCTTTTAAAGTGGATGTTCCGGCAGAACTGCTCACAGAGATACCTCATTCCAACCGACCATACAAAGGTACACGCCATAGCCGCATCCCTTATGTAAGAGCAGCCGTAACCAGCTGGAACGAAGAACTTATTTTTGCCGCTACCGATTCCGATGAAGACCCGTTTATCATCATCAACTATGCCAAAGGAGGAATACAAGGTGACTTGCTCTATCTGCACAATATTCTACAGGAAAACATGCAGATTAACTTGCTTGATGTAGCTGTTAACGAAGAAAATCAATATATCCCCAATCTGATTGTAGCACATCCCGACTATCTGATTGACATCAGTTCGCTAGCCAACTGTTTCAGAGAATACGGAAGAAATCCGCTCAACTATTTCATCCAAAAGGTAAAGCCTAAAGCCAATACCGCCCCTATCTTGATGGGTAATCTGGCCAGCCAGTTCCTGGATGACTATGTCAATGAACATGCCGACTCTCCCGTTACATACAATCATACGCTCAAAAAATTCTTCGCTACATCGGCACTTGACTTCTGCACTTGCCCTATTCCAGAGAATTTTCATGCCATGGCACAGGCTCAAATGATGAATATCCGTTCATTCATTCAAGATGTAATGCCTAGAAATATTCATGGTTTCAACAAGAAACAAACCATGTTGGAAGCCTCTTTCATCTGTGAAAAGCTGGGACTGCAAGGTCGTGTGGATATGCTGCAGAAAGACTTTAAGGTACTGATAGAACAGAAATCAGGTAAAAGAGACGAATATCACCACAGACATAAGGAAGACCATTTCATCCAGATGATGCTTTATCAAGGAGTCTTGATGTATAACTTTGGGCATGAAACGGAAAATCTCCAAACCTTTTTGCTCTACTCCAAATATACAGACGGGTTGATGATAGAGCATTTTGCCGAATCTCTTTTCAGAGAATGCATCAGCCTTCGCAATCGGATTGTATGTGGGGAAATGGAATTTGGAGAAGGGGCTATAGAGAAGGTTGCGGAAGAACTGAGTACCGACCTGCTCAATGAATTTGCAGTACACAGCAAGTTATGGAATGACTATCAAGAGCCTCAGTTACAAGAGATTATCAATACATTAAAGCGTGCCACACCCCTGGAAAAAGCTTATTTCCAACGTTTCTTCACCTTTGTATCAAAAGAACTGATTTTAAGCAAGACCGGCGGTAAAAACAATCCGGAAAATGGGTTTGCCGCACTATGGCACATGCCTGTTGCCGAAAAGTTGGAATCGGGAAATATCCTCCCACAACTAAAACTAACCGACAAACGACAAAGTGCTCCGGGAAAAGGATATGACTTGCTTGATTTTGAAATACCTAAGCTAGAAGAAGACTTCCTGCCCAATTTCCGCACTGGAGATATGGTTATATGTTATGCCTATCAAGGGACACCAGATGTAAGAAATGAAATTCTGATGAAAGGTAACATCGTACAAATTACCCCATCTGCCATCACGGTCATACTGAGAAACGGACAGCAGAACAAAGATATTATCGGTTCTGATGGAAAAACCTTTGCCATTGAACATGATTCTTCAGACATTTCGGCCGGTAGTGCTATACGTGGGCTGTATGCCTTTCTTGCTGCACGCCATGACAGAAAAGAACTTCTTCTAGGAGTCCGGCCACCTATACAAAAAAAAGAAATTACACTGAACGGAGATTATGGACGATTCAGTGAAATGATATTGAAAGAAAAGCAATCGGAAGATTATTTCTTGCTGGTGGGCCCTCCCGGAACAGGAAAGACTTCGTGTGCCCTGCGATTCATGGTAGAAGAAGCTTTGACAGAACCTGACACTTCTTTACTGCTGTTATCATATACCAATCGTGCCGTGGATGAAATCTGCAATATGTTGGTCGACTCAAAAATAGCCGAACAGACTCCTTTTATCCGCATCGGCAACGAGTTGTCGTGCGACAAACGGTTCGTTCCATTCTTATTGAAAAACAGTCTGTCTGATTGCCCTAAGCTAAGCGACATCCAACAAAAGATTATCCGTACTCGCATCTTTGTGGGAACCACTACAGCTATCAGCAACCGCCTGCATCTCTTCAATCTGAAAAAGTTCAGCATGGCTATCATCGATGAGGCATCTCAAATATTGGAGCCTGACCTTATCGGTATACTCTCCGCACGCCATAATCAGGAAAATGCAATCGGAAAGTTCGTCTTGATAGGCGACTACAAGCAGTTACCTGCCATTGCCATACAAGATGAGGAAGAGGCTAAGATAAACCATCCATTGCTACAGGCTATCGGACTGAACGACTGCAGAAACTCCTTGTTCGAACGACTGTACAAGCAAAGCGAAAAGGATTTCAAAAGCATCCTCCACAAACAAGGACGCATGCACCCGGCCATCTCGGAGTTTCCAAACCATGCTTTCTACTTTAAGGAGCAACTGGAACCCGTTCCGCTCAAGCATCAAGAAGAAGAACTTCCCTATCAGGGTGAATTGCCTGAAACTGCCGACGCCCTCGATTCTCTGGTGAAAAACCGCAGAATGGTATTCATTGCCGCCCGGCCCACAGAGAATGATACATCTTCCGAAAAAAGCAATCTAAACGAAGCCCGCATTACAGCTGTCCTCCTCCAACGGATCTACCGCATGAGCAAAGAACAGTTCAACGCCGACAAGACGGTAGGAGTCATCGTTCCCTACCGTAACCAGATTGCCATGATCAGAAAGGAAATCAGCAAACTGAATATTCCTGATTTGATGAATATTTCGATTGACACAGTAGAACGCTATCAAGGAAGCCAACGAGATGTCATCATCTATTCGTTCACTATCCGAAATACCAGCCAATTGAATTTCCTTACCTCAAATACATTCCGCGAAGGAGATTTCATCATTGACCGGAAACTGAATGTAGCCATTACTCGCGCACGTAAACAGCTTTTCCTGACCGGAAACCCAGAAGTGCTGGGAGGTAGCCTCACATTCTATAAACTGATGGAATACATCCGGATGCACAACGGATATATAGATACGGACACTGACTGTTTCTGCAAAGGAAACTTTACCGTACCCAACTATCCACAGCAATGGGATATACAAACTGGCAACTACTCTTTATCGGATGCTTTCAAAAAGGCTTTTGATAAAATAGTGATGAAACATCTCCAACCTCAAGGTTGGACAGATACACTAACCAGAGAACTAACGTGCTATGGCAGAAGCAAATTGCAATTGGTGGAAAAAGATGTAGCCGAGAAAAAAGAATTGATACATAGCTACAACCGCTACTATATGTGCAAACAATATGCTGCGGCACAAGCTCTGTTTGAAGAAATAGGCCATTGGCTTTTCCCTGCATTGCGGAATGTCTCCGGACGAGTGCTCTTTTGTGACTTAAGTTATGAGTGTGGCTCTTCTGCACTGGCCTTCATTGATGTATGCAGCAGACTGCCTCATCTGAATCTTACCTATCTAGGTATCACACCAGAAGAGGAAATGGAAACTATCGGCAGAAAATTCTTTGAACAAGAGCCCTACTGCAAGTACCATTCGGATTTCTATCCCCGGCTGGCTGCCATAAAAAACAATATCTGGAATGTCCATGCCATGATACCGGAAGTGATTATCTTCAACATGAGCAACCTGTTTGACCGTATTGAACCGCAAGAAGCCCGTGAGCTGTCGCACGAAATCAACCAACTGGTTCATGCACGCCCGCTCAACCATTACATCACAATATTCCGTGATGATGCCGGAAACCGAATGAATGAACATTCCTATCGTGCTTTTTGTGCGCACCTCACCAATGAACTAAAGCCTATCCATGAGCAGATGCCTTATGCCGGGAAATTTTATTATAAAAACAATGAAACGAATACTCCTATATATGATTCATACATATATGAAGTAAGAAGCAATAAATAACTTTAATTACTCATCGAAATGGGTCTTAACCAATCTCACTCATATAAACCACGTCGGGCAGTCATTCTGGGAGCTACTTCCGGAATAGGCTACCACGTGGCCTGCCTGCTACTCAAAGAAGGGTGGCTGCTGGGCATTGCCGGAAGACGGATGGAAAATTTAAAAGAACTACAGCGAAAAGCACCCTCACAAATAACGATTCAAGCCATTGACATACAAGAAGAAGGTAGCGAAAAGAAACTTGACAGACTGATTGAAGAGCTGGGGGGAATGGATTTATACTTGCACTGCTCCGGCATAGGATTCCAAAATTCCAACCTAATTGCTGATACGGAAATCAATACCTTAACCACCAATGGAACCGGATTTGTAAGAATGGTTACTACAGCTTGGCATTTTTTTCAACAGAAGGGTTATGGACATCTTGCTGTTATTAGTTCAATAGCCGGAACCAAGGGATTAGGGATAGCACCAGCCTACTCTGCCAGCAAACGGTTCCAAAACACCTACATTGATGCGTTGGAACAATTGACACGGATGAAAAAACTAAACATCAACTTTACAGATATCCGTCCGGGGTTTGTAGCAACAGACCTACTCAGCGGAAACAAACATTATCCCATGCTGATGAATACGGAAAAAGTGGCACTGCTCATCGTAAAGGCACTAAAACAGAAGAAACGTATCGCTGTCATAGACTGGAGATACCGCATCTTGGTACTCTTTTGGAAACTTATCCCTCCTTTTATATGGAAAAGGCTCCCTATCAAAAATTAGATTCATGTATTTGTTGTCTTATGGCATCCACAACAGCTTGTGGATGCTCACAACTGAACACAAATTTCCTCCCGTCTTTCAACCCTACCAGAAAGGCCTGTGAATAATCACCTACGTATGCAGTATAGAAACCAATATGACGGTTATAAAACTTTCCGGTAAAAGCAAATAGCCCCCCATTGCCAAAAATCCTCAAATCACCTATCCCTTTTTCTGTATAAAGCTGAACGCTTTCAATATCCATATAAGAAATCCTGATGCTCCCCATCACCCTGTGTAACATTAAATAATCCTCTGTCAATGAAATGGTTAAAGGAATCTTTATCAAAAAAGGAATTAAACAAAACAACAGAAAAGCTATAATACCTATACAGACATAAATACCGGCGGAATCTCTTATGGTCAATATACCATATAATGGAACGCCAAATCCTACTATAAAAATTAAAATCAATGAAACGGCTGTCAACAGGTTTACTCCTCTACTTCTTCTAACCTTAGCCGTAAAATAATTATCCATTTTTTTCGGTTTTCAGTTAACAGACTGCAAATATATAATATTATTTAGAAGTTGGTTGGGCTTTCTCATTTTTTTACCCACTTCACATAAAATACCACATTTCATGCCAAGGAGAACTTGAGTTACCGTCACTGTTTAATAAAACGGCGCCATCGTTTTAATAAACACAAGCTCCGTTTCATAAATCACAAGTTGTAACTCAAGAACCTGTAGGGATATTTTAAGAAATGTCATTGCCGCTCTTTATCTACAATTTCACGCAAGCGACGATATACATATGTAAATGCTGGGAACAAGAACAAACAGGCAAATAACCAGGCCAAAGGGTCTCCAAAACATACCCCCCAGAATCCCCATAACGGAACTGCTACCACACCCGCCAATATTCTTGCTATCATTTCGGCTACGCCAGAAAACATGGCAAGAGTAGTGTAGCCTGCTCCTTGAATGGTATAGCGAAGAATACAAAGCATACCCAATAGAGAGAAAAAAGAAATATTGACATGTAAATATAGAACAGCTTTCTCTATCACTTCCACTTCCGACGGGTCAATAAAAAGAAGAATAAACGGCTCTGAAAAACTCCATATCAATACAGCAACAGCAGCAGCATATGATAAAGCTAAAATAGTGGCCGACTTGATTCCCATCAGAATACGTTCCGGACGACCAGCACCATAGTTCTGTCCGCAGTAAGTAGCCATAGCCATACCTAAACTTTCCAAAGCGCACAAAAATACCATCTTCACTCGAATTGCGGCAGTGAAAGCAGCTACGCAAGCCGTACCCAATGCATTGTTGGCACTCTGCAACATAATGCTACCAATTGCTGTAATAGAAAACTGCAATCCCATAGGGACTCCGATTCCTAAAAGCTGACGAGCCAAATCGGAGCGGAAACGACGGTCGGAAGGAGTAGTTTGAAGAATCTCAAATTTACGGTACATATATCTATAACAAAGAATTGCCGACAAGCCTTGAGAAAAGACTGTGGCAACAGCTGCACCAGCTACCCCCAAACCGAAAAATATAATGCAGATTACATCAAGCAATATATTCAATACCGTGGCAAACAACAAGAACCAAAACGGAGTCTTGCTATCTCCTAATGCACGAATAATGCTTGACAGAAGATTATAATAAAAGGTGCAAGGAATGCCGATAAATGTAATCAACAAATAACTGTAGGCCTCTGAAAAAATATTCTCTGGAGTTTGCATCGTTCGCAAAATAAAAGCACACAACAAACTAGTTATAACGGCTAAAAACAGCGATATAACTCCAGCTAACTTCAAACTCACAACGACATACCTACGCATCGTCACGTAATCTCTAGCACCAAACTTCTGAGCAACAGGGATACCAAACCCTCCACAACACCCATTGCAGAAGCCTAAAATCAAGAATATCACCGATGTGCTTGCCCCTACTGCTGCCAACGAATGGATACCTAAAAACTTACCGACAATGACCGCATCTACCAATGAATAGGCCTGCTGAAGCAAGTTGCCCATCAGAAGTGGCAAAGTAAAATTGAGAATCAAAGGCAAAGAAGGCCCTGATGTCATTTCCTTAGATTGTGCCATACTACATTATTTTAATGTTTTACCTTTCATCCGAAAAAAAGCATTGTGCTTGGGGCTTCCTATAACTTGCGACGTATAAATTCCAGTATGACCAGAAAACAAGTAAGCTATCACACAAGCCAAACCCAAATAAAGTCCCCCTTCTGCTCCAAACAATTCAATGCCCATCAAAGTACAAGCTATCGGAGTATTAGTTGCCCCAGCAAAAACAGCCACAAAACCAAGTCCTGCCAAAAAACTCATCGGCAATGGAACAATGGCAGAAAGTGCACTGCCCAATGTCGCCCCCACAAAAAACAACGGAGTAACTTCTCCACCCTTAAATCCGACACCAATGGTAAAAGTAGTAAGAAGCAATTTCAAAAGGAAATCATACCATTGCTGCTGTTCAGCAAAAGAAGTCACAATGGTAGGTATCCCTAAACCAATATATTTGGTAGTACCCAATAACCAAACGATCAAGGCAATGACAACACCTCCCAATACAGGACGTAAAGGAGGATAAGCAACCCATCGCTTAGCTACAGCACCCCATAAGGTTATGCAACGAGAGAAACACATAGCTACCACTCCAAAAGCAATGCCGCACAATGCAACCCACAGGATGGATTCAACAGAAAGAGAAGGAACAGACAAAGAAGGGTAATGGGTATGAGCAATCCCCCAAGAATGACAAGTGAGATGGGCAAATATAGCAGACAAAAAAGCAGGAAGGATAGATTCGTAACGCATCCTACCTATAATGATTACCTCCAATCCAAATACAGCTCCAGCCAAAGGAGTTCCAAATACAGAAGCAAATCCGGCACTGATACCTATCAATACCATTACCTGATGGTCACGGCGCGAAAGATGAAGGAACTTTGAAAATTGATCGGCAATAGCCCCTCCCATTTGAACCCCGGTACCTTCACGTCCTGCAGAACCTCCAAAAAGATGAGTAAGTACCGTTCCTATATATACCATTGGAGCCATCTTAAATGGAATAATATCTTGTGGGGAACGGATTTCTTCAATCAAAAAATTATTTCCTCTGGATGCTGAACCTGCCCAATAATGATACATTGCACCAATGAGAAATCCAGCTAAAGGCAGTAAAGCTATAATCCATAGATGTCCTTCACGATAGTTTGTCGCCCAACTCAATGAAACCAATAAAAGAGCAGATGCGCTACCAATGAATGCTCCTGCCACCGCTGAAAGAACAAACCATTTCACTAAATAAACGAGCAAAGGAAACTGCTCAAACTTCATCCATCTTTTATACTCCATAATGTTACCTGAAAAAAGTATTACCAAAAATTGACTGCAAAAATACGATTATTCCTAAAAAAGGACAATGTTTTTAACTATTTTCACCGCGACCGAAGAAACAGTAAGAGTCAATCTATAAAAACAAAACTGTTCCCCGACTCACGCCGAGGAACAGCCACAACACAAACACAAAATAAAACACGACAAAACTACTAAGGACAAACAGCTATCTACATAAAATAGAAAACCATCTCTTATATTCACATACAATGATCAAGTATTCACTATCTGTCCCGTCTTTATATAACACCATTAGATGTTTATTTGTTCATTTGTAATATGTTTTTTATAGTTTCATCTTTAAGAGAAACTATTTGAATCATTGAACACCTGTTTCACGAAGATGCACCTGCCAATTCCAAGCAGAGCGCAATGTATCTTCGATAGTTGCTTCAGCCTTCCAACCCAATTCGTTGTTAGCAAAAGTTGGGTCAGCCCAAACTTTCACGATATCGCCTTGACGACGACCAACAATCTGGTAGTTCAATTTCACGCCTGTTGATGCTTCAAAAGCATGAATCAATTCAAGAACAGAAAGACCACGTCCAGTACCAACATTGAATACTTCTACTTTTTCTTTCTGCTTGCCCTCCAAGATACGATTCATTGCGATAACATGAGCCTTAGCCAAGTCAACCACATAAATATAATCACGGATACAAGATCCATCAGGAGTATCATAATCATCACCAAATACACTCAGTTTTTCACGGATACCCATAGCAGTCTGCGTCAAATATGGAATCAAGTTCTGAGGAACACCATTAGGCAATTCACCAATCAATGCAGATGGATGAGCACCAATAGGATTAAAGTAACGAAGCAAAATAGCACGGATAGGCGAACCAGAAGCCACAGTATCACGTACAATTTCTTCATTTACCTGCTTAGTGTTACCATATGGAGATTCTGCAGTCTTGATAGGAGCAGATTCTGTAACAGGCAATACGTCAGGTTGTCCATATACAGTACATGAAGAAGAGAAAATAATACCAGACACATTGTGTTTTGGCATCAATTCCAATACATTAATCAATGATACCAAATTATTGCGATAATATTTCAAAGGCTTTTCTACAGATTCACCAACAGCCTTACTTGCTGCAAAATGAATAATTCCCTGTATGCCTGGATATTTTGTGAATACAGCATCCATTCCTTCATAGTCAAGGCAGTCAACCTTTTCAAATGCAGGACGGATACCTGAAATCTGTTCAATACTATCTACTACTTCTGCGCGAGAATTAGATAAATTATCTACGATAATCACCTCATAACCACTGTTCTGAAGTTCCACTACGGTATGTGAACCGATATATCCGGTTCCACCAGTTACCAAAATTCTTTTTTTCATCGTACTTAAAATTTAATTTGCATGTACAAATGTAAAACAATTCTTGAAAAGTTCATCAATAGAACTCCATTTATTTATCCTAACCCAAATAAAATTGCAAGTCCTTTATCCACGCCAGAGAATCCCATGAAAGCCATAGCCAATAAACCTGCTGTAATTAAAGCAATAGACATGCCTCTCATACCCTTAGGGATATTCACCAGACTCAGCTGTTCTCGTATTCCAGCAAAGACAATCAAAGCCAATGCAAAACCTAATGCTGTTGAGAAAGCATAAACTACACCAGTAAGCAGATCATAATCTTTCTGAATAACCAGAATAGTCACACCCAAAATACAGCAGTTGGTTGTAATCAACGGCAAGAATACACCTAAAGCCTGATATAATGAAGGAGACACTTTTTTAAGGATAATTTCCACCATCTGCACCAATGCTGCAATCACCAAGATGAAAGCTATAGTCTGCAAATATCCTAAACCAAAAGTATCAAGCACAAACTTTTGAATTACATAAGTAACGATAGTCGCCAAGGTCAATACAAAAGCTACAGCAGCTCCCATACCCATAGCGGTTTCTACCTTCTTAGATACTCCTAAAAAAGGACAGATACCCAAGAACTGCGACAACACAATGTTGTTTACAAATATAGCTGTTATAAATATCAATATATATTCCATAATCTTATCTGTTTTTTAGGAGTTAAGCTTTTTTCAGTCTGTTTACAATAGCGATAAGATAGCCCAATACAATAAATGCACCTGGAGCCAATACGAAGATCAACATTCCATATTCTTCTGGCATAATGGCAATATCAAACAACTTACCAGTACCCAAGAATTCACGCACACCGCCCAGCAAAGTCAGGGCAATGGTAAATCCGAGTCCCATACCCAAACCATCAAAGAATGACGCAACAGCATTATTCTTTGCAGCAAAAGCTTCTGCACGGCCCAATAAGATACAGTTTACTACAATCAACGGAATAAACAACCCCAATGTAGCATAAAGAGCAGGGACATAAGCCTGCATCATCATCTGAAGCAAAGTCACGAATGAAGCGATAACCACAATAAAGATAGGAATACGCACCATGTCAGGAACAATACGTTTAATCAATGAGATAACCACATTTGAGCAAACCAACACAAAAAGTGTAGCCAACCCCATGCCCATACCATTGATAGCTGAAGAGGTAGTTCCTAGAGTAGGACACATACCCAGCAGAAGTACAAAAGTAGGATTTTCTTTTATAATCCCATTCATCAAGACTTTAAAATTATTCATAAGTATGTTCCTCCTTTATTTTGTTTCAACATTTGCAGAATCTGCCGGTGCAGCATGATAAGTAGCACCAGTAGTACCATTAACAGCAGTATTTTCTCCCGACTGGTTTTTATAAGCCGCATAAGCGTTGTTGACAGCATTCAAGAATGCTCTTGAAGTAATAGTAGAAGCCGTAATCGCATCAATCTGTCCACCATCCTTACTTACGACAAGAGGTTGTTCTCCCGGATTCTTTCCAGTGATATCACCCTTTGCACCTTTTTTAAACCAATCTGCAGCCTTCGAACCTAGCCCTGGAGTCTCTGCATGGCTCAACAATGAATAGTCTATAATGTTCCCCTCATTATCAAAACCTACCAGCACTTTAAGAGCGCCTCCAAAACCATTGGACAAAGATTCTACAGCAGCCCCGATAGGCTGTCCTTCTTTTGTTGCCTTATAAATTTTATAAGAGACTCCTTCCACTTCAATTTCTTCCGGAGCTTCTGCTGGATTATTATCAAAACCGGGAACAACCACTGCAATCGCATCACTCAATGTCTTTGCATTAGCTTGAGCAATAGGTTCGGCTGTAATATCATTCACCCAACCCAGCAAAGCACCTGCCACTACTGAAAAACCAGTAAGCGACAAGACCATATTCTTTAAAGATGATTCTAGTTTTTTCATTTCTTTACTACCTCCCCAAAACGTTTAGGTTTACAATATGTGTTAATCAGCGGAGTAAATGCATTCATGATAAAGATAGCAAATGACATTCCTTCTGGATAAGCCCCAAAGAGACGAATCACTACAGTAAGGAAACCAATAGCTACACCATAAATAAGCATTCCTTTATGATTCATTGGAGATGTCACATAGTCTGTTGCCATAAAAATAGCACCTAACATCAAACCTCCAGTACATAAATGTGCCACAGGAGAAGCATATTGAACAGGGTTAACCAAGTGCATCAAACCTGAGAACACCAATACTGTAGCCAAAATTGATACAGGAATATGCCAAGAGATGATTCTTCTCCACAACATATAAGCCAATCCCAACAGCAATGCCAATGCGCTCACCTCACCGATACAGCCTGGATTATTACCCAAAAACAAACTCATCGTATCAGGAAGTTGGCTCAACGCCTGAGTGTCACCATGCACTGCCATCTTCATCAGAGCCAATGGAGTGGCAGCTGTTTCTGCATCGGTATAGCTGGTAAGCTGACCAACCACAGGCCATGAAGTCATCTGTACAGGGAAAGATATCAAAAGGAAGATACGTCCCACCAAAGCCGGATTGAACGGATTACATCCCAATCCTCCAAAAGTCATCTTGCCTATACCGATAGCTACCAGGGCTCCGATAATGATAATCCATAAAGGTAAGTTGGATGGCAAGTTGAAAGCCAACAACAAACCAGTCAGCGCAGCCGAACCATCCATGATGGTGGTACGTTCACGCTTCAACAAAAATTTTGTGATTGCCCATTCAAAGAACAAGCAAGAAAGAACTGAAGTCAATGTAACTACAACAGCTCCCAGGCCAAACATATAGAATGATACCAGCAAGGCAGGAATCAAAGCTATAATCACGCCATACATGTTTTTCTGTACGCTATCGCCACTGTGTACGTGGGGAGATAATGATACAATTAATTTATTTGCCATACGAATTTTCAATTATTTTTTAGCATTACGTGCGCGGATAATAGCGCCTACCTTACCTTTTCCTAAACGAATATAATCCAACATCGGACGATGAGAAGGACATGTAAACTGACATGAGCCACATTCTATACATGACATAATCATTTCCTGTTCTACACGTTCCCAATCTCCATGAGCCGAACAAGTAGCCAATAAGAATGGTTCCAGTCCCATAGGACAAGCACTTACACATTTTGCACAACGAATACAAGGCTGAGGTTCTGCACGTCTTGCTTCTTTGTCGTTCATAATCAATACACCTGAACTACCTTTGCAAATCGGCACTTCTGTGTTGGCCAATGCTTTACCCATCATAGGGCCACCACCGATTACCTTTCCTGTATCTTCGGGAAGGCCTCCGGCCGCATCAATCAACTGACTCATTGGAGTACCCATACGTGTCAAGAAGTTAGACGGATTTTTTAATGACTTTCCAGTAACAGTTACTACACGTTCAAACAAAGGCTTGCTCTTCTGTACAGCTTCATACACCGCATAAGCAGTACCCACATTCTGTACCACTGCACCTACATGAATAGGAATAGCAGGAGGTGCAGGCACCTGGCGGCCGATAACTGCATCAATCAACTGCTTTTCACCTCCCTGAGGGTATTTCACTTGAAGAGGGACTATTTCAATACCAGGATAAGAAGCAGCCTTTTCTGTCATATGACGAATAGCATCCGGCTTGTTGTTTTCAATGCCGATATAAGCCTTGTTTACTTTTGCTCCTTTCATCAGGATTTGAACGCCTACCAAGATTTCGTCTGCCTTTTCAAGCATCAAACGATGGTCGGCTGTCAAATACGGTTCACATTCTACTGCATTAATGATAACACATTCAGCCTTGCATCCCGGAGGAGGCATCAGTTTAACATGAGTAGGGAAACAAGCTCCACCCATACCAACAACACCCGCATCCTTGATTTTCGCTACAATTTCTTCAGGAGTCAAGTTGCATTCTTTCACCAGTTCACTGCTACGGTCAATGCTCTCTTCCCATTCATCACCTTCCACATCAATAAAGATAGCAGGCTTGCGGTATCCACTAGCATCAACCACTGCATCTACTTTGCTTACCTTACCTGATACAGATGAAAAAATAGGAGCTGATACAAACCCACCTGCTTCTGCTATCTTGGTACCTACCTTTACGATATCACCTCTCTTTACTATAGCAGTTGCCGGAGCTCCAATATGCTGAGACAAAGGGAAAACAGCTTGTTTAGGGAGTGCAAGCGTCTCGATTGCTTTACCAGCAGATAATTTATTCTCTGCCGGATGAACTCCACCTATTCTAAAAGTCTTCACTGTAATATTTTATAATTTAAATTATACTTACTTATTAATTATTTTTCTGCAGAAGTTGTTTTTTCTTCTGGACCTTCGGCTGGCTTAGACGCTTCGGCGGATACTGGCTTAGCAGCAGGAGCTTCGGCTGGCTTAGACGCTTCGGCAGATACCGGCTTAGCGGCAGGAGATGCAGCTGGCTTAGATGCTTCGGCAGATACCGGCTTAGCGGCAGGAGCTGCGGCTGGCTTAGATGCTTCGGCAGATACCGGCTTAGCGGCAGGAGCTGCGGCTGGCTTAGATGCTTCGGCAGATACTGGCTTAGCGGCAGGAGCTGCCTCTCTCACTTTACGAGGAGGGAAATTTACTGCTATAATAGCATTTTGAGGACATTCAGTCTCACACTTTCTACATGATTTACATTTATCTGGATCAATATAAGCCAGATTATTTTCCAATGTAATAGCCCCAAATGGACAAGTCTTCACACATTTGCCACAACCAATACAAGCGGTTTCGCAAGCTTTGCGGGCAACAGCACCCTTATCCTTATTCATACATTGTACATATACACGACGGTTGTTCTTTCCCTTCGGACGAATTTCGATAATATTTCTCGGACAAGCCTTAGCACAAGCACCACAAGCAGTACACTTCGATTCATCGACCTCAGGAAGTCCTGTTTCAGGATTGATACTGATGGCACCAAACTGACAAGCACTTACACAGTCACCACATCCCAAACATCCAAAAGTACATCCACTTTCACCTCCATAAGTAGCATTGGCAACAGCACAAGAACGAACACCGTCATACTCGGTAATACGTGGACGATTCGCACAAGTACCGTTACATCTCACCACAGCCACCTTGGGCTCTGAAGCCACAACGTCAAATCCTAAAATCGCGGCGACCTTTTCCATTACAGGCTGACCTCCTACTGGACACATCTTGCCCTCCAGAGAACCTGCTTTCACACATGCAGCAGCAAAACCCGAACAACCCGGATAGCCACACCCTCCACAGTTGGCCTGTGGCAACACTTCACTCACTTGAGCAATGCGAGGATCTTCATACACAGCAAACTTCTTTGAGGCCGCATACAAAATGACAGCGGCTACCAAACCAATGGCACCCAATGAAATTACTGCAATCAAAATTAAATTCATAAAGATATAAAGTTAGTTTAATTAATATTGATAGTTTCAAGCGTAAACATAAAGTTCTTGCTGATCTTATTTCTAAAACAATAAACCAGCAAATAATAAGGTATAAGCGACGTTAGCGCAAACAATGCAGAAACAGACTCATCTCCCCCAGTGAGATGAAGCGACAACACTAACACAAGAAACAATACGATAAAAGGGAGCACAAAAGCCAAACATACTGCTTTCATACCCATCGAAGTTGTTCCCACAATCATTACATGCTCACCTATTTTACAAGGGACAGCATGCACATTATATACATCAATTATTTTCTCCTTCGTATCTGAAGCACTACAGTGACCTTTTACACTACAAGCAGAGCAAGCAGAATTTTGGACAATCCTCACTTTTAAATGAGTACCATTGATGTTTTCCACAATACCTAGATGTTTTATCTTATTCGCCATGTTTTGTAAACTACGCATTACAAATTCTAGACAAATGTACTATAAATATTGTTTCATTGAATACCTAATAATCATTTTTCGCCTTAAAAAAAGCAAAAAACGAATTTATCAAACATAAAAGGACAAACTACAGGTACTTATTTTTTTTGTGGGCTATGAGTTTCCTTTTTTATAAAAAACAATCTGCAGCCAAGCGAATCATTTTACAGTAGCCGTTTGAACTGCAGATTGCGAAGTCTTCCTAAATCAACAAGGAATAAGTACCCGACTCAACTACATCATACTTTTATCAAAGCCGTGTGCTGCCAAATTCTTATTCAATTTTTGAAAAGCCGAACGAATTCTTTTCACTACAGTACACTGCTTTAAACCTGTAGCTACCGCAATCTCATGGTAAGTCATCTTTCGCCAAAAACGCATTTCAACTAAAACCCTACTCTCTTCGGGCATGAGTGACAAAGCCTTTTCCACTTCACGAAGCAACAACTCATGACTTGGTGAAAAAGCCTCATCTACTCTCCACAAATTCTGTTCATCCTCTAAAAGGACCAATCGTTTAGGCTTACGATTCATACTACGTACATAATTAACAGCTAAAGTATGTACCCAAGCGGCAAGATCCCCAGAATGAAACCGATGATCTTGTAATTTAGCCAACACATGAATCAGAATATCTAGACTTAAATCATCCAGTTCCGATTCGTTTACATAAAATTTAATACTTTGATTGATAACTGATAAACAAAAAAGACTTAAAGTCCTATTGGCTTCTTTATCTTCTTGTTCATAATGCGCAGCAAAAAAATCAATTGCATTATCCATTAAGGTGAAACTTTAAATGATAGCATCATACCAATGCTTTAATACTAAACAAACAGTAACGATAATCATTCTACGATAGAAAGATACTACTAGTAATATTTCATCTAGCAGTAAGGAACAGAGAGAGTAAATCCCCCTACACACTATAAAAACCATAAACAGGATATGGTCTACTTTTTATTTCTCATTAACTATACCCCCAATAAGAACAATGATATTTTTACCTCGCTTGTTGTAGTATCAACTGCACACTTATTCTCCACAACAAAACAACATAGATTTCCGATATAAAATAATGCTACAGGTCAACAGGTTTAATAATCATTTCGTAAATATACAATTTAATTATGTATTTATACCAATTTATTTAATTATATATACGACAAGCAGTCTGTTTTTTTGCATTTATTTCACTAAAATGCACCTATTTTAAAACAGAAAGGGTGAATTTATCAAATTCACCCTTTCTCTTAACATTATATTTTAGATATCATCAGTCATTCCATAAATCCAAACGATTCTTTTGTGCTTCCTTCAAGGATACCGTTTGTATTTTACACTCTTTGTTGTTTTCCCGCAATTGCTGATACTCCTTTTCTTGCTCTTCAGCAAAGCTCACCCTCAATTCAGGATTCATCAACCTAGCTGCAACAGAAGCATTTTGCGAAGCATCTTTCATATAAATTACTGGAGCATGATATACCGGAGATATTTTTAAAGCCGTATGAAGTTTGGATGTTGTAGCGCCACCTATCAATACAGGTATATCCAATCCTGCACGCTCCATTTCAGCCACCACATGCACCATTTCCTCCAGCGAAGGAGTAATCAGTCCACTAAGTCCTACAATATCTACCTTTTCACAAATAGCCGTTTCAACAATCTTATCAGCCGGAACCATCACACCCAAATCAACAATTTCGTACCCATTGCAAGCCATGACAACTCCCACAATATTCTTTCCTATATCATGCACATCCCCTTTTACAGTAGCCAAAAGCACTTTTCCCGCTGACGCAGCACCTTCAGTTTTCTCTGCCTCAATATATGGCTGAAGTACTGCCACTGCCTTCTTCATGGTACGAGCTGTCTTAACCACCTGCGGCAAGAACATCTTTCCAGCACCAAAAAGGTCTCCTACATGATTCATTCCTGCCATCAACGGTCCTTCAATAATGTTTACCGCATGAGAATAGCTAGCCAAAGCCTCATGCAAGTCCTCTTCCAAAAAGTCACCGATACCTTTCACAAGAGCATACTGCAAGCGTTCTTCCACTGTAGTACCTTCACGCCAAAGCAAATGAGACACAGCTGCGACCTGTGGCATACCTTCCTTCTCCGCTTTCAGGCATTCTGCCGTTTCAATCAAGCGTTCCGCCGCATCTTGCCTACGGTTCAACACCACATCCTCAATACGCTCTAAAATATCAACTGGGATATCAGAGTAAAGCACCGAAGACGATGGATTGACAATTCCCATATCCATTCCTTCCTGAATAGCGTGATACAAAAAAACCGCATGCATTGCTTCACGAATATAATTGTTTCCACGGAAAGAAAAAGAGAGATTACTTACTCCGCCACTGATATGAGCTCCAGGAAGATTTTTCCGGATCCATCCTGTAGCCTTGATAAAATCAACTGCATAATTATTGTGCTCTTCCATTCCCGTAGCGACTGCCAACACATTTGGGTCAAAAATAATATCTTGCGGACGGAAGCCCACTTGCTCTGTCAATATACGATAAGCACGAGAACAGACCTCAATCTTGCGTTCATAAGTGTCCGCCTGTCCTTTTTCATCAAAAGCCATCACTATAACCGCAGCACCATATCGTTTCACAGCACGTGCATGAGCCACAAAGACTTCCTCCCCCTCTTTCAAGGAAATGGAATTGACCACACATTTACCCTGTACGCATTTCAACCCTGCCAGAATTACCTCCCATTTCGAAGAGTCTATCATTATAGGCACACGAGAAATCTCCGGCTCGGAAGCCAAAAGATTCAAAAAGACAGTCATCTCTTCTGTAGCATCCAGCAAACCATCATCCATATTGACATCAATGACCAAAGCACCGTCTTCTACCTGCTTTCGAGCAATAGACAATGCTTCCTCATATTTCTTCTCATTGATTAAACGAAGGAATTTCCTTGAACCAGCTACATTACAACGCTCACCCACATTCACAAACTTCACCTCCGGAGTAAGTTCCATCTGATCCAACCCCGCCAGGCAAAGGAAAGGTGAAGGTGCAACCGGCACATGAGGCACTGCACCTTTCAGCAACTCCGCATAGCGAGCGATATACTCTTCGGTAGTGCCACAGCACCCACCAATAATATTTACCAGATGATGATCAATATATTCTTTCACCTCGGCAGCCATATCTTCTGGAGTCTGGTCGTATTCCCCCATACTATTAGGAAGTCCGGCATTGGGATAAGCACTAATATAATAAGGTGCCTTACGTGCCAGTTGCTCCAAAAACGGTTTCAACTGACGTGCACCAAACGAACAGTTAAGTCCAATAGAAAAAATATCAGCATGCTGCACCGATGCCAGAAAAGCATCAAGGGTTTGTCCCGATAAAGTACGTCCGGCAATATCAGAAACAGTGACAGAAAGCATCAAAGGCACTTTCCGCCCAATCTTTTCCATAGCCATTTCAGCCGCACAGATAGCCGCTTTAGCATTCAAGGTATCAAAAATGGTTTCAATGAGCAGGGCATCTACCCCTCCCTCCAGCAATGCTTCCATCTGCTCCAGATAAGCAGCCTGCAATTCATCGAAGGCCAAAGCTCGGAAAGCCGGATTGTTGACATCCGGACTCATAGAACAAGTCTTGTTGGTAGGTCCTACTGAACCTGCTACAAAACGAGGTTTTGATGGGTCTTTCCGGGTAAACTCATCGGCCACTTTGCGAGCTAGCCTAGCAGCTGCGAGATTAATCTCACGGCAGAATGGCTGCATCTGATAATCGGCCATCGACACAGAAGTCGCATTGAATGTATTAGTCTCAATAATATCCGCCCCTACCGCCAAATACTTACGATGGATTTCTTCCACCACATCCGGGCGTGTAAGGCACAGCAAATCGTTATTCCCTTTCAACTGACCAGTTACATGGCGAAAGCGTTCTCCACGAAAATCCTGTTCCGAAAGATGATAACGTTGTATCATCGTACCCATCGCTCCATCAAGCACCAGGATACGTTCTTGTATTAGTTTTTGTAGCATAGTTTAGTTTTTGTATCAATTACCGTTTGAACATACGGTCCATCATACGCTTGTCATCCTTCTCCTTCAAAGACTCACGCTTATCATATTGCTTTTTACCTTTAGCCAAAGCTACCACCACCTTAGCCAAACCCTTTTCGTTAATGAACATACGAGTAGGAACAATGGTAAATCCGGTTTCGCGAGTACCTCTCTCTAGTTTACGCAACTCCTTTTTGGTGAGCAGCAGCTTGCGGTCTCGGCGAGAGGCATGATTATTATATGAGCCATAGAAATACTCTGCCACATGCATATTCTTCACCCACAGTTCACCCTTGGCAAAATAACAAAAAGTATCTACCAGACTAGCCTTTCCTTGACGGATAGACTTGATTTCAGTACCAGTGAGCACAATTCCAGCTGTATAAGTGTCTATAAACTCATAGTCGAATGAAGCTCGCTTGTTCTTTATATTAATATTATTACTAGTTGGTTTCATCAGTTCAATATTACAGATAATTTAATTTATTAAATACAAACCCTATTATACTTGGACATAACAAAATAATGATAGTAGCCAGCACAGCAAACGAACTCTGTTTTTCTTCTTTCAGCTGAAGCAAACGACGTCCCCCTTCGAAAGCCACTACAATTGTATAAATCTGCAAAATCCAACGTAATATCATAATGGCAAAAAGCGCACTGAATATATTCAGGACAAAAATCACCACCATCGAGTATCCTACAAACACCAGCATCGTATCGCGAGGTATGTCGATTTTCAGCCATTTCAAAGCGAGTGACTTCAACAAATACACTGCCAGGAAATATCCGCCAAACAACGATACCGCTACGGCACAACACTGTGTCAAGGCTACTTGAAACACATCCGCGCTCATTCCCTTGCCTATAAAAGCGCCTATAAAAGTGGTCATGCCACATAAACCTATTAAAGGATACACAAAAGAGGAAAGCACATTTTCCGCCTCTTCTTCCTCTACAATTTCAGTCCAAGCTTTACTTGGAGCCGACAATAAGGAAATTACTCTTTGAAATAATTCTCTATAGTTCAATGTTATACTCTTTTTGTTTTACTTAAATTCGAATCGCAAATGTATAAAAAATATACGAAACAACTCCTATTTTACAATACGTTTTTAGAAAGCAGCCCCTCCAGACCTACATCGACTAAAAAGGCTGCAGAAACTCCATGAGCATCTACAGCCTTCCATATATGAATCAAGGGGAACTCTTGCTTTACCCTATTCGCTTCAACTTATTTGACTTCAAACAATTGAAATTCAGCGTATGCCTCTTCCTTGTTTTCCGGCTTAACAGCAGGACGATTAAGCGAGGTAGACTTTTCATAAATAACCTTTATCTTCTTCGCTTCCTTCAATTTCGGAATATTTCTAATGGTCAAATAGCACCATTCCGCATTAGCAGCATTATATTTCTGCTGGAATTCCAATTCCTTATCTTCAGTAACCCCATCAATAGTATAGCTCGCATACAACTGCAAAACCTTATCCCCAGAAAGTTCCTTTCCTTCTATCGTATAAAAAGACAAATGATGCTTTCTCAACTCTTCAACCAATTTATCTTTCGTATTTACATCATAAGGAATTGGATAAGAAACAGGCAGCAACAGATACTCATTCTTTTTATCCCATACAGCCCCTTTGCCATTATAAGCATCATCAATAATGGTAAAAGCCACTGTATTCTTCTTTTCTTCCCCATCCGGAACACTTGCAACGTGATGTCCATTCAAGTACAAAGGTTCTCCCAATAATGTAATGTTAAAAGAATTATCCTGCTCATTATACAGGCTGGTATCATACTGCAAAGGAACCTGAGCAAAAACACGGCTTGCATCTGGAACAATCATTTTTTCCGGTCTGTATTTTACTCCAGCCTGGTCTACAAAATAAGTATCTACTCCCATATATCCACTCTCCACCTTCAGGATAGGCGCACCCTGAGCTGTAGTACTATTCTCCCCATCCAAGCAGGAAGTAAATCCAACTGTTGTCATTACGGCAGCCAGCAAGGCAGCCCATTTCATTTTTTTTCATGTTCTTCATTTTTATTTGTTATTTACTGATTTTTCTTTCTTTTCCGATAGAATGCAACTTAATGCCAAATACTGCATAGGCCACCCGATTTTTTCTCTTTTCACCCTCCAACATACCAAAAGGTATAAAAAATACAATGACATTCTGTTTAAACCGACTCCAAACAGAATGTCATCACCTCTTATTATTGTTCAATTTCTGCAAACAGTTCCAGATGCTCATCCACATACTGAGCCACACAAGCAGTCACTTCCTCTTCCATATCCATGAAATCCTCCTCCATTTCATCAAAAGCCTCATACTGTTCATACATGGCCATAAACTCCTCTTCAGTACATTCCTTTTCCAGACCAGCACGATTGGCCACAAAAATCTCACGAGCCTCATAAAGCAGTTTCGAAAACTTCTTGGCTCCAAACAATCTCATGGCACGGGCAAAAGGATTGTCGAAAATATAAGGTCCGTATCCGTTTTGGATAAGTTGGATAAAGCCACCCTCATTTACCTCTTCACGAAAGAAATGATACCCCAGCAACGTATGCTGGTATCCATTGAGCAAAGGCATGGTCTCTGCACTGATAACCCCTCCGGTCACTTCCAGATACTTGTCTATAAAGACCTTCAAGAACTCGTCCATTCCAGCCTCTGCACCATTGCGCAGCGCTGCATCACTCACCGTTATTTTAGTCTGGTCCATAATACCTAATTATAATTACCCACTTTTAGGGCACAATTAATACTTGTTTCTGCGGCAAAGATAATAGTTTATTCGAAAAGAGAAAAAACATTTTGATATGCAGAGTTTACAAAACAAACAGTCAAGGTAAAAATAATAGAAAAATGACAGAAAAAGTTTTACCCAGTTCGTTGCAGAACTAAATAAAATGAAGTAACTTTGCGAATGAATTAAGGGCATAACACCTTAATTTATGGTTTGCGAAATACTTATTTTTTATTACCAATAAAACGTAAAGAATATGACTTATTCACACGAAGTTGAACACATGTGTGTTGTAAAAAAAGGACCTAATCACGGTCCAGCTCCAATTCCTGAAGAAGGAAAATGGGTTAAATCAAAAGAAATTAAAGACATTTCAGGTTTAACTCACGGTATCGGTTGGTGTGCTCCTCAGCAAGGTGCTTGTAAACTGACTCTGAATGTTAAGGAAGGTGTTATCCAGGAAGCATTGGTAGAAACTATCGGTTGCTCTGGTATGACTCACTCAGCAGCTATGGCTTCTGAAATCCTCCCAGGAAAGACTATCTTGGAAGCATTGAATACAGACTTGGTTTGCGATGCTATCAACACAGCAATGCGTGAACTCTTCTTGCAGATTGTTTACGGTCGTACTCAGTCAGCTTTCTCTGAAGGCGGTTTGATGATCGGTGCAGGTCTGGAAGACTTGGGTAAAGGTCTGCGTAGCCAGGTAGGTACTTTGTATGGTACTTTGGCTAAAGGCCCTCGTTACTTGGAAATGGCCGAAGGTTACATCAAGACTGTAGCTTTGGACGAAAACAATGAAATCTGCGGTTACGAATTCGTTCACCTTGGTAAGTTCATGGATGAAATCAAGAAAGGTACTGACGCAAACGAAGCATTGAAGAAAGTAACAGGTACTTACGGACGCTTCACAGCAGAACAGGGTGCAGTTAAACACATAGATCCACGTCACGAATAATATAAGGAGGAAAGAACATATGATTAGAGAAGTAAAATTTGAAAGCCAGGACCGTCGTATCAAACAGATTCTTGCTGCTTTGAACGAAAACGGTATCAAAGACATCGAAGAAGCAAACGCTATCTGCGAACAGTATGGTCTTGATCCTTATAAGACTTGTGAAGAAACTCAGCCAATCTGTTTCGAAAATGCAAAATGGGCTTACGTTGTAGGTTCTGCTATCGCATTGAAGAAAGGTTGCACTAACGCTGCTGAAGCTGCTGAAGCTATCGGTATCGGCTTGCAGGCATTCTGTATCCCAGGATCTGTAGCTGACGACCGTAAGGTAGGTATCGGCCACGGTAACTTGGCTGCAATGTTGTTGCGCGAAGAAACTAAATGTTTCGCTTTCTTGGCAGGTCACGAATCTTTTGCTGCTGCTGAAGGTGCTATCAAAATTGCTGCTAAGGCTGACAAAGTACGTAAAGAACCTTTGCGTTGTATCTTGAACGGTTTGGGTAAAGACGCTGCCCAGATCATCTCTCGTATCAACGGATTTACTTACGTTCAGACTCAGTTCGACTACTACACTGGTGAATTGAACGTAGTTCGTGAAATCGCTTACTCTAACGGCCCTCGTGCTAAAGTAAAATGCTACGGTGCTGACGATGTTCGCGAAGGTGTTAAGATTATGTGGCACGAAGGTGTAGACGTATCTATCACAGGTAACTCTACTAACCCTACTCGTTTCCAGCATCCAGTTGCAGGTACTTACAAGAAAGAACGTGTTCTTGCTGGTAAGCCATACTTCTCAGTAGCATCAGGTGGTGGTACAGGACGTACTCTTCACCCAGATAACATGGCTGCTGGTCCTGCTTCTTATGGTATGACTGATACTATGGGTCGTATGCACTCAGACGCTCAGTTCGCTGGTTCTTCATCAGTTCCTGCTCACGTAGAAATGATGGGATTCCTGGGTATCGGTAACAACCCTATGGTAGGTTGTACTGTAGCTTGTGCTGTTGACGTTGCTACTGCTTTGAGCAAGTAATTGATAACTTGAAAGCTATAATATGGAACTCCTGCGATTCTTTGAATCGTGGGAGTTTTTTT
>RCNI01000224.1_pt1 | contig 37348 bp, 32 predicted proteins | sample 2041151 | NCBI WGS metagenome assembly RCNI01 (sample SAMN09708214, study PRJNA481090) | feces metagenome | isolation source: feces | place: Antarctica: Albino Rookery
TAACGGTCAAAGCCGGAGGTCATCAGCAGCTGCTTGAACTGCTGGGGAGCCTGGGGCAGAGCGTAGAACTTGCCGGGGTGCTTACGGGCGGGCACCAGATAGTCACGGGCACCCTCGGGGGAGGAGGCAGTCAGAATGGGGGTGGTGATCTCCAGGAAACCGTGGTCGGTCATAGCCTGACGCAGGGCGGACACCACCTGGCAGCGCAGCACGATGTTGTTCTTCACAGCGGGGTTGCGCAGGTCCAGATAACGGTACTTCAGACGGGCAGTCTCATCGGCCTCGCGGGAGCGGTTGATCTCGAAGGGCAGGCTGTTGTGACGGCAGCGGCCCAGCACCTCGATCTTGGTGGGGACCACTTCGATCTCGCCGGTGGCCAGCTTGGGGTTCTTGCTGGAACGCTCGCGGACCGTGCCCTCCACGGAGATGGTGGACTCCTTATTCAGATCGTGGATGGCGGCCATCATCTCCTCGGTCTCCACCACCACCTGCGTGGTGCCGTAGAAGTCGCGCAGGACGACGAAGGCAAAGTTGCTGCCCACTTCACGGACGTTCTCCATCCAGCCCACCAGCTTGACACTCTTGCCGGCATCGGCCAGACGCAGCTCACCGCAGGTATGGGTACGGGATTGCATCAACATAGTAGTTTCTCCTTTATATACGGTTAAATTGATTACGAAATGTTATATAAATCTTAAATAATACAAAACGGATTGAAAATAGCCGGGAAATTCCCGTCCATCCGCTTATTTTTCCAGAATCACTGCACCGGCATTCTTCTCGTCCAGACCGGCACGGATGCGCTCCAGCGTGTCCTCAAAGCTGAGCTTGGTCTGCTCACCGGTGACCATATCCTTGCAGGCCACGATGCCGGCGTTGATCTCGTCCTCACCCAAAAAGACCACGTAGGGGATGGACAGCTTGTCGGCATAGTTCATCTTGGCCTTGAACTTCTTCTGCTCGGTGTAGAGCTGGGTGCGGATGCCGTTGTTGCGCAGAGCGGTGGCCAGAGCAATGGCGTGGGACAGGTCCTCCGTCATGGGCAGGATCAGCACGTCAGCGGGGGCCGTGGGCAGGGCAGGATTCAGCATCCCCTGTTCGCCCAGCACATAGAACAGGCGGGTCAGGCCGATGGAGATACCCACGCCGGGCAGCTGCCGATCGGTGTAGAACTCAGCCAGATTGTCATAGCGGCCGCCGGAGCACACAGAGCCAATCTCGGGGTGATCCAGCAGAGTGGTCTCATAGACGGTGCCGGTGTAGTAGTCCAGACCACGGGCAATGGTCAGATCCACGGCGAAGTTTTCAGCGGGCACGCCGAAGGCGGACAGATACTTCACCACGGTCTGCAGCTCGCTGAGGCCCTGATCGAACACCTCGTTGCGGCCGGCATAGCCCTGCAATGCGGTGAGGACTTCCTCGTTGGTGCCGGTGATGGCGATGAACTTCAGAATCTCATCGGCCTGCTCCTGGGCAAGACCAATCTCGTCCACCAGCAGGGCACCGACCTTCTCGGCACCGATCTTGTCCAGCTTGTCCACGGTGCGCATGATGTCGCCGGACTTCTCGCTCAGACCCTGCATGGCATAGAAGCCGTTGAGGATCTTACGGTTGTTCACCCGGATCTGGAAGCGGCGCAGGCCCAGAGCGGTGAAGGTCTGGCAGATGATGGCGGGGATCTCCGCCTCGTTGGTGATGTCCAGCTTGCCGTCGCCGATGATGTCGATGTCGGCCTGATAGAACTCACGGAAGCGGCCGCGCTGGGCACGCTCGCCACGGTATACCTTGCCGATCTGGTAACGACGGAAGGGGAAGGACAGGTCGTTGTAGTGCAGGGCCACATACTTGGCCAGAGGGACGGTCAGATCAAAGCGCAGGCTCAGATCAGCGTCACCCTTGGAGAAGCGGTAGATCTGCTTCTCGGTATCGCCGCCGCCCTTAGCCAGCAGCACTTCGCTGGCCTCGATGACAGGGGTATCCAGCGGGGTAAAGCCGTAACGGGCATAGGTCGTGCGCAGAACCTCCATGATGCGCTCCATCTGCTGCTGCGGTGCAGGCAGCAGTTCCATGAAGCCGGAGAGAGTGCGGGGGGTCATTTTTGCCATGATATTCGCTCCTTTATGTTGATTGTCAGAAATACTTGGGCAGGGGGCCGGAGGTATAAAAAAACGCTCCCGTCCGCCATTGGGACGAGAGCGCAAGCTTCGTGGTGCCACCCAAATTCAGCCTCTGGAAAGAGGCCCTTGCTGCTCCTGTTACGGGGAGCGGGCCGTGGATGTTTCCATCCCCGCTGGGGAGCTGTCTTCCCTCTGCCTGCCGCAGTGCGCTTCCAGCCGATGGCGCACCTCTCTGTGGCGGTGGTGTAGAGCTACTCCTGCTCCTTCATCACGGTACTATAATACCTTATTCTAGTGGTATTTATGGGAATTGTCAAGCGGTAAAGGGCTTGGTTTTGGGATTGACAATGTCACGCCAATCCAAGTCGCCGCGGGCCAGACCCAGAATCAGCATTTCGGCAGTGGCTACATTTCCGGCAAAGGGAATGTTGTTCTTATCGCACAGGCGGGAGATGTAGAGCACATCTTCATTCACCGCTTTCATGTTGGGATCGTCAAAGCACAAGACCAGGTCGATCTCGTTATAAGCGATCCGGGCAGCAATCTGCTGGCCGCCGCCTTGGGCAAAGCCCAGGAAACGGTGGACATTCAGGCCGGAAGCTTCGCTGATCTGCTGGGCAGTGGCCGAAGTACCGCACAGCGTGTGCTGGGCCAGAATACCACAGTAAGCGGTGCAGAATTGCACCATCAGTTCTTTTTTATTGTCGCATGCGAGCAAGGCAATATTCATATTCGGGATGCTCCTTTCTATCGTAATCCGTTTATATTCTCATCAGCGGCACGCGTTGGCCGGTGATGCGCCGGGCGATATTCTCATAGGCCCGGGCGGCATAGTAATTATGTTCCCGCAGCACAGCGCCGCGGTTGAGATACCGGGGGACATCGTGATCCTCCGGGACAATGCCCAGCAGGGGCAGGCCTGCCGTATCAATGGCATCATCAATGGTGGTGTGCAGCTGGCGCAGCAGGCTCTTTTGCACCCGTCCCACCACCAGATGGACGGTTCCCCGAGGAAAGCGGCTCAGCTCCATGACCGTATGCTGGGCATCCCGCAGGGCGGAATTGTCGGTATTGGTGACAACGATCACACTGTCAGCGCAGAACGTGGCCATGCGAAAGCCCAGGCCCAGTCCAGCCGGCGCATCAATGAGACAATAGTCATAGGTTTCGTGGATCTCCGTCATCAAACGGCGCAGCTGCCCCTTGGTCAGGACCAGGGCATCGTCTGTCTGAGGTGCGGTCAGCAGCCGCAGCAGGGGATAGCGGCGGTGCTTGACCGCGGCTTCGTCCAATGTGCAGCGGCCCAGGGCAACGTCAGAGAAATCCATCATAGCGCTGTCACTCAAATCCAGCGCCAGGTCCAGATTCCGCAGCGTAATGTCGCAGTCAATACACAGTGTGCGATATCCCATATGGGCCAAGGCCAGACCGACGTTGGCAGTGAATGTTGTCTTGCCCGTACCGCCTTTGCCGGAGACTACGGCTATAATTTTACCCATAATCACACCTCATTTCAAGAGATAAACTGTGAATATTTGCTGAAAAGTTGTTTTTTATCGTAATGGACTCTTCTTAATACGCGCAAAAGCCCGAGGAAAGGTGTTCGGCGTGGCTTTGACCTTCCGAATCACCACCAACCGGCGGCGTACATCGGTGCCGGGAATGGTATATTCCCGCACTTCCTCCACCTGACCGCCCAGCTGTGCGATGGCGCTTTTGGCGGCGTGGATCTCTTCATCGCTGTCCAGCGCCTTCATAGCCAGGAACGCACCGCCCACTTTCACCATGGGCAGGGCCAGCTCACTGAGGACAGGCAGGGCTGCCACGGCACGGGAGGTGGCATAGTCATACATCTCCCGGTGCTGCCGGGCAAATTCCTCGGCACGGGCATGGATACAGCGGGTATGGGGCAGGTCCAGTGCGGTGCAGACTTCTTCCAGAAAATGGATTCTTTTGCCCAGACTGTCCAACAGCGTCAAGCGGGCAGAGGGGACCAAAATCTGCAGCGGCATTCCGGGGAAGCCAGCGCCGGTGCCCACGTCGATGACCGACTGATCCGCCAGATCCACCGCAGCGGCCACGGCAGCACAGTCCAGCAGGTGGAGCTGTGCCACGTCGGTAGGGTCGGTGATGGCGGTCAGGTTCATGACTTGATTTTTTTCCAGCAGCATCTGCGCGAAGGCAATCAGCCGGGGCGCGGCGTCTGCGTTCAGGCCCAGGGTCTCCAGACCCTGCTGCAATACAGGTAAAGTGGTGTTCAATTCTTCGGCTCCTTCAACAAATCACGGATCTCCGCCAGCAGCTCCTCGGTGGTAGGACCCTTAGGGGGTTCGGGAGCGGGGGCCTCTTCCTTCTTGCGGTGGATGGCGTTCATGCACTTGACCATGAGAAACACCACCAGTGCAATCATCAGAAAGTCCACCACAGAGGCGATGAAATTACCGTAATTCAGACTGATCTCTGCCACGCCGGCGGCCTCATTGCCGGCACGGATCACCCAGCGCCACTGGGTGAAATCCAGACTGCCGGTGAGCAGGGACAGCACGGGCATGAAAACGTCGTTGACCAGAGAAGTGGTGATTTTCCCAAAGGCACCGCCGACGATCACGCCAACGGCCATATCAAAGACATTGCCGCGCATGGCGAACTGCTTAAATTCTTGGAAAAATTTCTTCATAGTGATGTTCCTCCTTTGAATAGGGGGGAGGGGCTTAGTGCTTGGGCGTCAGCTTCTCACAGCCGCCCATGTAGGGACGCAGAGCCTCGGGCACCAGCACGGAGCCATCGGCCTGCAGGTTGTTCTCCAGGAAGGCGATCAGCATACGGGGAGGAGCCACCACGGTGTTGTTCAGCGTGTGGGGCAGGTACATCTTGCCGTCCTCGCCCTTGACACGGATCTTCAGACGGCGGGCCTGTGCATCGCCCAGGTTGGAGCAGGAGCAAACCTCGAAGTACTTCTGCTGACGGGGAGACCAAGCCTCGATGTCGCAGGACTTCACCTTCAGATCGGCCAGGTCACCGGAGCAGCACTCCAGCTGACGGACGGGAATGTCCAGAGAGCGGAACAGCTCCACGCTGTAACGCCACATCTGCTCGTACCACTGCATGGACTCTTCGGGCTTGCAGACCACGATCATCTCCTGCTTTTCGAACTGATGGATACGATAAACACCGCGCTCTTCGATGCCGTGGGCACCCTTTTCCTTGCGGAAGCAGGGGGAGTAGGAGGTCAGGGTCTGGGGCAGCTTGCTCTCGGGCAGGATCTGGTCGATGAACTTACCGATCATGGAGTGCTCAGAGGTACCGATCAGATACAGGTCCTCGCCCTCAATCTTGTACATCATGGCATCCATCTCAGCAAAGCTCATGACGCCGGTGACCACGTTGCCACGGATCATGAAGGGGGGGATGCAGTAGGTGAAGCCCTTGTTGATCATGAAATCACGGGCATAAGCGGTCATAGCGGAGTGCAGACGGGCAATATCACCCATCAGATAGTAGAAACCGTTACCGGACACACGACCGGCGGCATCCATGTCGATGCCGTCAAAACGCTCCATGATGTCGGTGTGGTAGGGGACATCAAAATCGGGGGTGGTGGGCTCACCGAAGCGCTGGACCTCCACGTTGCAGCTGTCATCGGGGCCGATGGGCACGCTGGGATCGATCATCTGGGGAATGACCATCATGATCTTGTTGATCTGCTCGCTGAGGCTGGATTCCATCTGCTCCAGCTGCTCCAGACGGGCGGCATTGGCCTTGACCTGGGCCTTGACAGCCTCGGCTTCTTCCAGCTTGCTGGGGTCCTTCTTAGCCATGCCCATCAGCTTGCCCACTTCCTTGGACAGCTTGTTGCGGGAGGCACGCAGATCGTTAGCCTCGGCCTCGGCAGCACGCTTGTCGGCATCCAGAGCGATGACCTCGTCTACCATGGGCAGCTTGGCGGTCTGGTACTTCTTGCGGATGTTCTCTTTGACAGCTTCGGGATTTTCCCGGACAAAACGAATATCTAACATGATAAAAAACTCCTCTTATCTCAATTATTTTTTCTCAGTGTTTCACGTGAAACAGGGCGATTTATCTGCGACGGAGGGCGTGCAGGGCATCCAACAGATCGTTGAGATCGTCTACGCCGTAGTATTCCAACTCAATGCGACCCTTTTTGCGACCGTTGACAATGCGGCAGCCACGGCCCAGCTGATCGCCCAGCTCCCGGGCGGCCTCTTGGGCATAATCCACGGTGATACCGTTCTGCGCGGGCTGCTCCTTCTTGGTGCGGGTCATCTTCTTGACCAGCTGTTCCGTCTGACGAACAGACAGATCGTTCTTCAGCACCGTTTCGGCAGCGGTCTCCTGCGCTTCCGCAGGGAGGGAGAGCAGGGTACGGGCGTGTCCACCGGACAGGCGGCCGTCCTCCACCATGGCACGCACGGCCGGGGTCAGACGCAGCAGACGCAGGATGTTGGCCACGGCACTGCGGCTCTTACCCACGCTTTCGGCGGCTTCTTCCTGGGTCATGTTGTAGTTTTCCATCAGCACCTGATACCCTTCGGCTTCTTCGATGGGATTCAGGTCTTCACGCTGAAGGTTTTCAATCATGGCCAGTTCCATGGCCTTGCGGTCATCGGCCTCAATGACAATGGCAGGGACTTCGCTGAGACCTGCCATCCGGGCGGCACGCCAGCGGCGTTCACCGGCGATGATCTGATAGTAACCGGACTGGAGCTTACGCACCGTCAGGGGTTGGATAATACCGTGTTCCCGAATGGAATCGGCCAAATCGGACAGAGCATCGGGATCAAATTGCTTTCTGGGCTGGGAAGAACAGGTTTCCACCTGAGAAATGGGCAAATAGAGATTGCTCGCTTCCTCATGGGTGTCCATCATATCGTCACCCAGTAGGGCAGCCAGACCTTTGCCCAGACCTTTGGATGTATTCGCCATAGGACTATTCTCCTTTCAAATCAGGAATTTTTCCGCAGAAATTCCTGCGCCAGCTGGCTATAAGCCTCGGCACCACGGCAGTGGGGGTCGTAGGCAGTAATAGGTTTGCCGTGGCTGGGCGCCTCGGAAAGGCGGACATTGCGGGGGATGACGGTGGCATACACCTTGCCGGGGAAGAAGCGCTTGACTTCCTGGGCCACCTGAATGGCCAGATTGGTACGACCGTCGAACATGGTCAGCAGGACGCCTTCGATGTCCAGCTCGTGGTTCATATTGCGCCGGACGATACGCACGGTGTTCATTAGGTCGCTGAGGCCTTCCAGGGCGAAATATTCCCCTTGCAGGGGAACCAGCAGGGTGTTGGCGGCGCACAGAGCGTTCAAAGTCAGCAGCTCCAGGGAAGGAGGGCAGTCGATAAAAATAAAGTCGTAGTCATCGGCAACGATGTGCAATGCCTGCCGCAGTAGGAATTCCCGGTGATCCATGCCAATCATCTCAATGCCCGCACCGGCCAGAGCCTTGCAGCTGGGCAGAACATCACCATAAGGGGTGGTGACGATGGCTTTATGGATGTCCACGCCGTTGATGAGGACGTCATAGACGCCGTTGGACAGGGATTTATCCACGCCCATACCAGACGTAGAGTTGGCCTGGGGGTCAAAGTCACACAGCAGCACCCGCTTTCCCGTCAGCTTCAAGGCAGCTGTCAGGTTGACGCAGGTGGTGGTTTTGCCCACACCGCCCTTCTGATTTACGATTGCAACGATCTTTGCCACGGATCCCACTCGCTTTCTATCTCAAAAATTAGTATAAGTATAACAATAATAAGTATAACATAAACTCGAAAGGTTTCAACAGAAAAATGCAAATTGTTTCATGTGAAACAATGGAAGAAGAAAGTTTGACAAAAAAACAAGCGATGTTTCACGTGAAACATCGCTTGTTTTTCAGATAAGAAGGGAACCGCTGACCGGGGGAAGAGAGAGGTGCAGCAGCCCATCGCACACACGATAGTGCTGTCCGCTCAGAAGATCGACGGCCTCGGTGCCCGCCCAGGGAAGCACCAGCTCCAGCGGTTCCCACCCGGCATTGAGTGCGGTGAGCGTGACTTCTTGCCCCTTGGTGCGGGTAAAGACCAGACCGCCGCCCTGCGCGTACAGGTAGGCAATGTCGCCCTCTTGCAGGGAAGAACGCTCCTTGCGGAGTTGGCCCAGCTGGGCATAAAAGCGTTGCAGGGACAGATCTTCGTGGCCCCAAGGGAAGGTGCCCCGGTTCAGCGGGTCCTCGAATCCCTCCATGCCCGCCTCGTCTCCATAGAAAATGGTAGGGGAGCCGGGGAAAGTGAACGCCAGCAGGGCGGCCAGATGCAGCCGTGCCATTCCTCGCTGCCGTTCCTCGGGGGAAAGACGGTAGGCAGCCCGGGCATCCTTGGTGTCGAGATAGGCGTCTTGATTGACGCCCAGCAGGGTCAGGATGCGGGGGGTATCGTGGGTGCTGAGGATATTCAGAGCGGAGTAGAAGGCACGGCGGGGATAGTTCTCCCGCAGGGTCTCCATGGCTTCCTTGAAAGCGGCGGCATCGCCGCCGGTAAGCCAGGCCAGCGCCGCATTGCGGAAGGGATAGTTCATCAAACCGTTGGTTTCGTGGCCCAGCAGGTACTTTCGGCGGCAGCTGTACGCCACTTTGTTGCTGCCGTCCTCCCAGACCTCACCCAACAGAAAGCTGTCCGGGTCCTCTTCGGTCATAGCCTGTCGAATCTCCGCAATGAAATCATCGGGCAGCTCATCGGCTACATCCAGCCGCCAACCGGAAGCACCGCAGCGCAGCCAGTGGCGCACCACGGAATCCTTGCCCCGAATGATGAAGTCCCGGTAGGCGGGATGGTTCTCGTTGACGGCGGGGAGGGTGTTGATGCCCCACCAGGCGTCGTATTGGTCGGGCCAGTGGGTGAAGTGATACCACTCGGCATAGGGGGAGTCGGGCTGTTGGGCCGCACCCGGTTCTGGATACCAGCCGTCGGCATTAAAGTAGCGGCTGGTGCTGCCGGTGTGGTTAAAGACACCATCCAGCAGGATGCGGATGCCATGGCCTTTGGCGTCGGCGCACAGACGGCGGAAATCCTCTTCGGTGCCCAGCATCGGGTCGATGGTCATGTAATCTGCCGTATTATAGCGGTGATTGCTGGCGGCCTCGAAGATGGGGCACAGATATAGCGTGGTCACGCCCAGCTGCTGAAGATAGTCCAGCTTGGAGCGGATGCCCTCCAGACTGCCGCCGAAATAGTCGTTGTTGCGGACGATGCCCTGCTCGTCGGGGCGGTAGACCATCGGTTCGTCCCAGTTTTGGTGGACTACCCGGTCACCCACCATGCCGGTGGCATCGGGGACCGAGAGACGGCAGAACCGATCGGGGAAAATCTGATAGGTGACGCCCTGACCGAACCAATCCGGGGAGGGCGTCGTGTCATTGTAGACAGTCAACTGCCAACTGAGCAGCTCGGATGGCTGGCAGTAGCCGTTTTTGCCCAGCCAGACCACCGAACCGTCCGCCCGGGCAAAGCGGAAGCTGTACCACAACAGCTCCGGGGTTTCGGGCATAAGACAAACGCCCCGAAACAGACCCGGCCCCATGGGGGGCAGCGGGGTTTCCTGGGCGCAGACGGCAAATTCTTTCCAGGCCACCAGCGTGCAGGAGACGAAAGTCTCCCGCACGAGGGGCCGCAGGGTAAAGGTGACCTCCGTGCCGCAGGGAACGGCACCGAATGGCGATTTATAACGCAAATCGCGGGGGTCAAACACATAGGGTTCAGACATGAAGGCGCATTCTCCTCCCATACAGACGAAAGATTACGGGACCAGCGTATTTTCGCCCAGTGTCACGTCATCGGACTCAGAATGGGCAAAATAGGCATTGATGATGTCCACAGCCACGGGGGCCAGGTCGGCACCGGCATCGGCGCGTTCAATGGCCACGGCTACGGCAATCTGGGGATCATCATAGGGGGCGAAGGCCACGAACATACCGTTCACCGTACCGTCGCCGTCGATCTCGGCCGTACCAGTCTTAGCACCGGCGGGCACAATGCAGTCCTTAAAGATATGGGACAGGCTGTCCTGCGTCAGGCCATGCATACCGGACAGGACGGCGTCCTTGGTGCTCTGGCTCATTTCCACCACGTTCAGGGGTTCCTTGTCGTAGGCGTAGAGCAGGGAGGAGTTGTCGTAGGATTTGACATTTTTCAAGAGGTGGGCTTCGTAGTGCTCACCGTTGCCCACCAGTGTGGCAATATAATTGGCCATCTGGAGGGGGGTGAACAGGCTGTAACTCTGACCGATGGCTGCGGTGATGGTCTGGCCGTCGGTCCAGTCCAGACCCACTTCCTCGGCATACTCCGGGGAGGCCATGACGCCCTTGCTGTCACCGATTTCAATGCCGGTGGACTGGCCCAGACCAAACTGCTTGGCGTAGCTGTCCAGCGTCTTGATGCCGGTCAGACGGCCCACCTCATAGAAGAAGTAGTTGCACGAAACGGTGATGGCTTTGGACACATTCACATAGCCGTGAGTGCCGCCGTACATACTGTAAATCCAGCACCGGGGCTGCGGACTGGAGTAATAGTCGTAGATGCCGCGGTCCAGAATGGTGGTGCTGGGGGTGATGATACCGCTCTCCAATGCGGCCACAGCCGTCATGGGCTTGAAGGTGGAGCCGGGGGCATACAGGCCGTCCGTGGCACGGTTCAACAGGGGGGTATACTTCTCATCGTTGACCAGATCGTCATAGATCTCGTCGAACTTGCTCAGATCGTAGGTGGGATACGAGGCCATAGACAGCACTTCGCCGCTGCCGACATCAATCACGGCGGCAGCACCGCCGCGGGCTTTGCCGTTGTGTCTGCGGATGGCTTCAATATGTGAGGCCAGCGACTTTTCCACGGCCTCCTGCAAATCAATATCCAGCGTCAGGGCGACGGTGGCACCGGGCTTGGGTTCGTTGACATAAACTTCGCCGGTGATTTTGCCGTCAGGACTGGTGGTAATGAGCTTGTTGCCGTTGGTACCGTGGAGGTACTCTTCAAAAGCCTTCTCCACACCGTCCTTACCGACCAGCGTATTCATGGAATAGCCCTTGTCGGCGTAACCTTCGATGCCGGCATCCTCGTCGCCTACCCATTCCTCGTGATAGATGGGACCGATGCGGCCCAGAATGTGGGCGGCGTATTTGGTGTTATAGACACGGGCAGAGGAGGTACCGGTGGTGACACCGGCATAGCGGCCGTCCACCACTTGACTGATCAGCTCCACAGATATGTCATTGGCGAAGACATAGTTACTGTTCAGCAGATCGTGGACGTCCAGCTCATAGCGAATCCCAGCCAGCGTGCGCTTTTCGGCCTCGGTATAGCTGTTATCCAGTTCATATAGTTTACATAAATGCTTCATCAGCGCCTTGCCGGACATTTTCAGGGAGAAGGTTTCCCCCTTGCCGGTGCTTTTCAGTTCTTCGTAGTTGGCGAACATCTCGAAATTGGCGTCGATGGACTTCTTTTTCAGTTGATAGGGTGCCTGTTTGCTCAGGGGCAGGGTATCCGTCCACTTGATTTTGTTCTTGCGGCACAATTCCACCAGGCGCAGTGCGGCCTCGTTGGTTTCCTTGTTGCTCTTGAATTCCTCATCGGAGAAGAGCAGCGTGTAGGTCAAGCGGTTGGACACCAGAACTTTGCCGTTGCGGTCGGTGATGATGCCGCGGGAGGCCTCCACCGACTCGGCCGCAGCATTACTGGACAGGGACTTGGCCCGATACTCGCTGCCGTGGACGATTTGGGTGTTATACAGCACACCGATATAAAGAAGCAGCACCACACCCAGAAAGGCGCCGATCACAACCAGGCGGCGCTTAAGGGGTTGGGGCGGTTTTTTCATGCAAAACACTCCTTTCCATACAAAGAGTTACACATTGCGGAGTTACACATCGCGCATCCGGCGATAGATCTTTAATCCCAGCCAGAAGCAGGGGAAAGTCCAGGGCAGGGTCAGCACCAGCTCACGGCCTGCCATGGCCAGCATGGCGAGGATCACATGGCGGCTGTACACGCCCATCAGCAGAAAGCGGCCGCAATGGGTGAGGAACTGGGCCAGAGCGCCGCACAGCAGCGCACAGATATAGCCCGGGACGATGACACGCTTGGCAATCTGCTGTGTCAGCAGGGCCGCAGCGGCGAAAACAAGGGTATAAAAGGCGGAAAAGGGGGTGGGGGTCAGCAGATCCATCACCATTCCCACGCCTATGGCGAAGAAGGTGCTCTCCTGCCGGCTTTCCAGCACGGCGGGGATAATGGCGATCAAGGGGGGCAGGTAGGGATGAATGCCCTGCCACAGCGGCAGCCGATCCAGCACCAGTCCCTGCAGGAGCAGGAACAGGAGGGCGGCAGCGGAGTAGAACAGCCATTTAAAGAACATATCCCGTTGATTCATGGTGCTTCCTTTCTTAGGTGACGGTCTTGAAATCGGTGATGACAAAGACCTGGGTCAGGGCGTTGAGGTTCACCTGCGGCACCAGGACACCGTACTTGGTCAGACCGTTGTCGTCGGTGCGGATATCCTTCACCGAACCGATGACCAGATCGGAGGGATAGTGACCGCCCAGTCCGGAGGTCAGGATCAAGTCACCGTTAACGAGACTGGATTCATCCTCCAGATAGCTCAGCTTCAGCTGGCCTTCATGCATCAAGGACAGATCGCCCGTGGCCACGGTATTCTCACCGGTGCGGAACACCGTAGCACCCAGCTGAGAGTTGGTGTCCAGGATCGTGGTGACGGTGGACCAGTTGAGGCCTGCATCCGTGATGACACCCACCAGGAAGCCTTCCTCGTTGACCACACAGTCACCAATGGCAATGTCGCAGGAGGTGCCCTTGTTCAGGGTCATGGTAGATTCCCAGTTAGAGGAACTACGGCCCACAATGGAGGAGGCCTCAAAGACGAAGTCCTCCCGCTGCTGGCGCAGGTGCAGCAGCTTGCGCAGACGCTTGTTTTCCTCGCTGTCCTTCTGGGCCTTGCGCAGATCCCGTTCCAGCTCGGCAACGTGCTTTTTCAGCTCGCTGTTTTCCTCTTGCAGATTGTTTACCGAGGCAAAGCGGTCGCTGACGTTCTCCACCCAGCCGGAAACAGCACCGCCGGCTGCCCGGAAGGGGGAGGCCACCACGCCCAGAGCGTTGTGGAGGAAGCCGGTGCCGTTGCTCATGGCAGACAGCAGGCACAGCAGGACCGCCACCACCGTGACGGCGGTGAGAAGAATGATGCCGTTTTTCGTAAAAAATTTCTTCATATGTGGCTCCTTATCCCAAAAGAGTGACGCCGAACTCTTGCAGCATCCGGCTCAGCAGCAGGACGGGCAGACCCATCACGTTGAAAAAGTCACCGTCGATGCGCTCCACCAGCAGCGCACCCTGGCCCTGCACGCCGTAAGCACCGGCCTTGTCCATCGGCTCACCGCCCCGGATGTAGGCAAGCAGCTCTGCTTCGGTGGCGTTGCGGAAATAGACCGCAGTGGAAGCGGCCCGGGTGAGGATGCGTTCACCTTGCCGCACCGTTACACCGGTGCAGACCGTGTGGTGGCGGCCCTGCAAGGCGGTAAGCATCTCCAGGGCGTGGGCAGCATCCCGGGGCTTGCCCAGACGCTGGTCATCGAGAAAGACCATGGTGTCTGCGGTAATGACGATTTCCTCCTCCGTGGAGGGGAGGGCCAGCGACTTCTTCCGGGAGATATAGCTGACGATTTCTTCCGGGGTCAGATCGGCGGGATAAGTCTCCTCCACATCCGGGACCCGGATGGTGAAGTCGGTCAGACCGATGCGCTGGAGTAATTCCTGCCGCCGGGGGGACCCGGAGGCTAAAACAATGTGTGCCATCGCCGTCACCTGCCTGTGGAACCCAGACCGCCGGTGCCCCGCTGCGTTTCATCCAGAGAATCCACGAAGGTAACGCTGGGGCGCACCACGGGGGCAATCATCAGCTGGGCGATGCGGTCACCGGGCAGAATGGTGTAGTCCTCTCGGGACTGGTTCACCAGACCCACGGCGATCTCGCCGCGGTAGTCGCTGTCGATGACGCCCACGCCGTTGCTCAGGGCGATGCCCTTCTTGATGCCCAGACCACTCCGGGCAAAGAGCAGGGCCACATAGTCCGCCGAGGGCAGGGCAATGGCAATGCCCGTGGGGATCACCCGCCGTTCCCCGGCGGGAATGGTGACGCTCTCGTCGATGCAGGCCCGCAGATCCATGGCCGCAGACCCGGGCGTGGCGTAGCTCGGTGCGGGAATGTCCTGTCCGATGCGAGGGGACAGGGCTTTGATTTTCAGGTCAATCATAGTTAAAATGCTCCTAAAATGAAAACGATTCGTATAATAGAATCAAAATAATACCTAAAGTTTTTATTCTACGCCCCGGTAGAACAGGCCGCGCGTGTAGTCGGCGGGGGTGTAGTCGTTCTCGCCTTGATAGCGGCGGAAGATCTCCACGCACTCGTCGGGGGTCTCCGTGGTGAAGCGCAGGCAGCCCCAGCGCAGACCGCAGGTGCGGTAATCCGGCTTGTCGGCCAGGAAGAGGGTGCGGCTGTTTTCAATCTCATTGCGGTGACCGTAAGCGTGCAGCAGGGGGAAGTGGGCACCGGTGCGGTCGCTGAGATAGTTGTCCCCGGCGGGGCGGCAGCCGTTGTTTTCGTCGATGCAGTTTTCCGTCAGCATCAGCGGCAGCCGTCCGTAGACGAAGGCCTCGCAGGGCAGATACTTCACCATATCCCGGATCTGCACCTGCCGCAGTTCAAAGGACAAGGCGGCGCTGGCGCAGCCCTGCTGCTGCAAAAAGAGCAGGGCACGGGAGTTGAATACATTCAGTCCGAACCCGCCCCGGACTTCCAGATCCAGACCCTCCACCAGAGGGAAGTGGCCCAGATTGTGGATCTGTACGGCGCTGAGATGGGGCGTGGTTTCGAGGATGCGGCGCAGGGGTGCTTCATCTTCCGTGCGGAACACCCGGGGCAGTACGGCGCACACCCGGGTAAAGCGGGCGCAGCGCTCCAGATCCACCTGGTCCAGAATTTCCACCGGGATGTAGAGAACCTCGGGGCGGCAGTCCAGCAGGGCCTGCGTGATCTGTTCGGGCCGCTTGACGGATACCGTGAAGCCGAACTGGTCGCTGTCGGTGGGTCCGGCGGGCAGCTCCTCCGTGGGGAAGGTGCGGCGCTGGGGGCCCAGCTGGGTTTCCAGTGCTGTTTTCAGCTGGTCCAGTGCGTCCCGGCGCAGGGCGTTGATGGCGCTGGCGGGCAGCATCAGACCGTCGTCCAGTTCCACGGTGATTTCCGTGGCGGAGAAGGTGGTGCCACCGGTCTTGGCAAGACGGGCCTGCAAATCCTCGGCGGTCAGTGCCCGGTTGCGGGCCGCTTCCGGTACGCTGCCCTGGGCGGAAACGGTGACGATCTCTTTATTTAAGAGCGGGGCCTGGGCTGTCAGCGTGGCGGGGGTGTCCCGACGAAGGACGCAGTGCATCTTGACCGGGACCGTGCGGGCTGTCTCCTTTTCATAGAGGGCCCGGGCGGCAGCGAACAGCTCCTTGGGCTCCGGGGCCTTTTCCGGGCGGGTGCCGAACATGCCGGCACCTTTCTTGCCCTCATAATACCAATCGGTAAAGCCGCTGCGGGAGAAGGCATCATACAGCTGCTGCTGTTCTTCCCGGGTGGGCTGGCGCTTTTCATCCAGCAAGCGGCGATAGATCGCGGTGATGACGGCCACATACTCCGGTCGCTTCATGCGGCCTTCCAGCTTCAGACACGCCACCCCCATGTCCTCCATCTCCTGGAGATGGGAGGAGAGGTTGGCGTCCTTCAGACTCAGGGGATGGCCCTTGCGGGCTTCCTCGTTGACGCCGTAGATCATGCGGCAGGGCTGGGCGCACCGGCCCCGGTTGCCGCTGCGGCCGCCGATGAGGGCGCTCATGGCGCACTGACCGGAATAGCACATACACAGGGCGCCGTGGGCGAAGGTCTCGATCTCCACCGGGCAGCCGGCGCAGATGGTGCGGATGTCCTCCTTGGACAGTTCCCGGGCCAGCACCACACGTTCCATGCCCAGTGCGGCGGCCTTGTTGGCACCGCCCAGCGTGAACAGACTCATCTGCGTGCTGGCGTGGATGGGCAGATCCGGGGCCACCTGCTGGGCCAGCAGAAAAACGCCCCAGTCCTGAATCAGCACAGCATCCGCTCCGGCAGTGCTGGCGTGGCGCAGCAGCTTTGCGGCCTGGGGCAGTTCCCGGTCGCTGAGGAGGGTGTTGAGGGTCAGATAGACCCGCACGCCCCGCAGGTGGCAGTATTGCACGGCCTGCGTAAAATCCTCGGGGGTAAAGTTTTTGGCGCTGCGGCGGGCGTTGAAGGAGCCCACACCCATATAGACGGCATCAGCGCCGCTTTGCACGGCGGCAACCATGGATTCCCAGGAGCCGGCGGGGGATAAGATTTCAGCTGCCATTAGTGTTGATTCTGGGCGCGAAACAGCTGGCGCTTCAGCTCGGAAATCTCAGACTTGGCGGCGGAAGCCTCGTCCAGATAGGTCTTGAGCTGACGGCGCAGATTCTCTGCTGTCTCATGGGATTTGAACAGTTCATCAGCCAGATTCACAGCGGCCAGCACCGCCGCATCGCCCCGGCCCATGTGGGCTTTGTCCATCAATGTGGCCATCTTCTGGTCCACCAAGGCACCCACTTTTTCCATATAATCGGCACTCTCTTCGGCGACCAACGTATAGTCCTCGCCGCAAATGCTCATAGTAATACGATTTGCCATAGAAACCTCCTGTCAGTTATCGGAAATTGATACTGATACAGAATATATTATAGCACAAATTTAGCCCCGGGGAAGTTTTTTTACACCAGAAATTTGCTCGAATCCGAAGATTTTCCCGAAAAACCTGTCGCCACTCTTTACGCAGATAGGGATATCGTGTAAAATAGGCTGTAAAACGATAAGAGACAGGAGAGGAGGGACAACGATGAGCGGTTATATTCTGCGTCAGGAAGAACAGAGTTTGGTGCTGCCCGCCGGGGCGGTGGATCGGCTGATCCAGCGCGGCGAGGGTGATGCGGCACTGCTGTATCTGGCCCTGATGCGTGCCAATTCCGCTGTGACACCCCAGACCCTGATGTCCCGCCTCCACTGGAGTGAGCTGCGTCTGCATACCGCCGAGGGGACCTTGCAGCAGTTGGGACTGCTGCAGCAGCGGGCCGACCGTCCGCCGCTGGACCCGCCGGATGAACACCCCACCTATACCACCGATGACATCGCCGGGATGCTGGAGGGGGACGAGGAATTTCGGATGCTGGTGCCCATGACGGAGGAAAAGCTGGGCAAGAAGCTGAAGACCAACGATCTGCAGATTCTGGCCGGACTGTATGACGATTTGGGTCTGCCGGCGGATGTGCTGTATCTGCTGGTGAACTACTGCGTCAATCGCTCCCAGCAGCGCTATGGCCTGGGCCGGCGGCCCACCATGCGGCAGATCGAGAAGGAGGGGTACTTCTGGGCCCGCAAGGGACTGTTCGATCAGGAGAAGGCCTCGGAATATCTGGTCAGCTGTGCCCGTCGGGACGAGGAGATGGTCCGCTATATGCAAGTGCTGGGCCTGGGCAACCGTGCCCCGGTGGAAAGCGAGGCCAAGTATATCCGTCAGTGGATGGAGCAGGGCTTCACCACCGATGCCGTGGCGCTGGCCTACGATAAGACGGTGCTCTATAAAAAGGAGCTGAACTGGCGCTACCTCAACGGCATCCTGCGCCGCTGGGATCAGCAGGGCTGGCATACGCTGGAGGAGGTCCAGCAGGGGGACAGCAAGAAGAAAGCACCCGGCAAGGCCGATCACAAGGATGACGGCATGGATAAGTATTTGAATTGGTAAGGAGGCAGCACCGTGGCCTATGATGGAAAAGTAATGCGCCGTGCCCTGCGGCAGTTTGAAGAGGATAAGCAGCGCCACGCCCGGCTGTTCGCCCAGCGCCGCACGGAGATTTTCCGGCGGGAACCCCGGTTGATGGAAATTGATGCGCTGCTGCGCAGCACCATGTCTCAGATCATTGCCGGGGCACTGCAAAAGGGGAAGGACCCCAAGGCGGAAATCGCTGTCATTCGGGACAACAATCTGGCTCTCCAGCGGGAGCGTGCCCGCCTTTTGAAGGAGGCAGGCTATCCCGAAGATGCGCTGGAGGAGCAGCCCAACTGCCCCCTGTGCCGGGATACCGGCTACCGGGACAACAAGATGTGTCGGTGTCTGCAAAGCTATTATACCCGGGAGCAGATTGCGGAGCTTTCCAAAATGCTGCCCATGGGGGAGGAGACGTTCGACACCTTTTCCTTTACGTGGTATTCACCCGACCGCAATGGCCGCAGCCGCTCGCCCCGGGAGACGGCGGAGCGCAATTTCGATGTGTGCCGGGACTATGCCTATGAGTTCGGCCCCCGCAGCGGGAATCTGCTGCTGTTCGGTCAGCCGGGTCTGGGCAAGACCTTCCTCTCAGCCTGTATCGCTCGGGTGGTCAGCGAGAACGGTCACAGCGTGGTGTATGACACCGCCACCAATATCTTCACCCAGTTTGAGGCCAGCAAGTTCCGCCGCTACGATGACGACGACATCACCTCAGACGAAGATGTGAACCGCTATCGCAACTGCGATCTGCTCATCATTGACGATTTGGGCACGGAGATGCTGACCAACTTCGTTAAAAGCACCTTCTATCAGATCATCAACGGCCGGCTGCTGGCGGGGCGCAAGACCATCATATCCACCAATTTGATGGCGGAAGAGATCGGTCAGCGCTATGGTGCGCCGGTGCTCTCCCGTATTGAGGGGGAATATGAGCTGCTGCCCTTCATCGGTGAGGACATTCGTGTGCAGAAACGCACCAAATAACGACATTTCCCAGGCAGGACACCTACGGGTGTCCTGTTTTTTTGCACCTTTTTGCACAGCTATGTGGAAAACTCCGGATTTCCCGACAGATTGCGGCGCGTTCTGCGCCAAAGGAAGCATAGAATGGGGGAGAAAGGAGGGAAGGGACATGAAATATCCGCAAAAAGGAGAATTTTTCTCCCGTCGGGTCCGCTACATCAGCGTGGAGGGCATCCGCCCCAATCCACGCCAGCCCCGGCGCATCTTTGAGCAGGAAGGGCTGCAGCAGTTGTCGGACAGCATCCGGCGCTTTGGGATTTTGCAGCCCCTCACCGTCCGCAGCACGAGCGAGGGCTATGAGCTGGTGGCAGGGGAACGCCGTCTGCGTGCTGCAAAAATGGCAGGACTGCGGCAGGTCCCATGTCTGTTGGCGCAGGTGGGGGAGGAGGACTCCGCTCTGCTGGCCCTGATCGAGAATCTGCAGCGCCGGGATCTGGACTGCTGGGAGGAGGCGGAGGCCATTGCCCATCTCATTGCCGACTATCATCTGACCCAGGAGCAGGCGGCGGAGAAGATCGGCAAATCCCAGTCGGCGGTAGCCAACAAACTGCGGCTGCTGCGTCTGAGCGAGCCGGTGCGGCAGATCTTGCGGGAGGGGGGACTGACAGAGCGCCATGCCCGGGCGCTGCTGCGGCTCAGCGATGAAGAGCAGCAGTTGAGTGCTGCAAAGACGGTGGTGAAAGGGCAGTACACCGTGGCCCGCACCGAGCAGTATGTGGAGCAGCTGCTGGCCCGGAACCGTCTGACCCCGCCGCCCCGACGGCCCACCTACATCGTCAAGGATGTGCGGTTGTTCCTCAACAGTGTGGACAGGCTCCTGCAAACCATGCGCCGCTCCGGGGTGGCGGCAGATTGCGGACGGCAGGACACCGAGGAGGAAATCTGTCTGACCATCCATATCCCTAAGCGGGTTGCCCGGCACTAGAGGGAAAGATCCGGGCCAACCCATCCCCGCCAGACCCGCCGAAGCTTCCGGCGGGTCTGATTTTTATGGAAAAATTATGCCGGATGTGGTATAATATCTTATTCAAGAAACAAAACCCGACCAACGCCGCCTGGACCATCGGGTGCCGGAGAGCGGCGCAGGAGACGAGATAAGTGAGGAATTTCCTATGAGTGATACCATTGCCGCCATTGCCACGGTGCAGAGCCCCAGTGCCATCGGCATTTTGCGTGTGACCGGGGAGAATACCTGTGCCGTGATGGACCGGGTGTTCCGTCCCAAGGGCCGTCCGCTTTCGGAGCGGGAGGGCCGCAAAATGGTGCTGGGCGACGTGCTGGATGCCCAGGGCCGCCCGGTGGACAACGGTCTGGCCGTTTTGTTCCGGGGACCCAACAGCTATACCGGCGAGGACTGCGGTGAGATCCACTGCCACGGTTCGCCGGTGGTGCTTCAGGAGGTACTGCTGTCCCTGTTTGCTGCCGGTGCCCGACAGGCCAAGGGGGGCGAATTTACCCAGCGGGCCTTCCTGAACGGACGCATGGACCTCATTCAGGCGGAGTCCGTGGCGGATCTGATCGACGCCGAAACGGCGGAGGCCGCCCGCAACGCCGTGGGACAGCTCTCCGGTGCCATCAGCCGGGGCGTGGAGGAAATCTATGAACAGCTCATGGAGATGACGTCCCGCTTCTACGCCGTGGTGGACTATCCCGATGAGGATATTGAGGAGCTGCAGCGCCAGACCATGGAGCAGACGCTGGACCGGGCGGCGGAGCGCCTGCAAGCCCTGCTGGCTACCTTTGACCGGGGCCGGATTTTGAAGCAGGGGGTGCCCACGGTGATTCTGGGCCGGCCCAATGCAGGCAAGTCGTCGCTGCTCAATGCGCTGCTGGGCTATGACCGGGCCATTGTCACCGATGTGGCAGGGACCACCCGAGACACGGTGGAGGAGAAGGTCCGGCTGGGCCATACGCTGCTGCGTCTCATTGATACCGCCGGCATCCGGGAAACGGAGGATGCCGTGGAGCGTATCGGCGTGGAGCGCAGCCGGGATGCGGCCCAGACCGCCCAGCTGGCGGTGCTGGTGCTGGACAGCTCCCAGCCGCTCAATGAGGAGGACGAAGCTGCCATGGTGGTGGCAGAGGCGGCACCCCATCTGCTGGTGGTGCTCAATAAGTGTGATTTGCCCTGCGCCGTGGATGTGGAAGCCCTGCAAAAGCGTTTCCCCAATGCCAGCTGCATCTCCGCCAAGGCCGGGACGGGCATCGAAACCCTGACCGACCGCATCGAGGCCCTCTTTGGGGGACAGTCTGCCTTTGCCGGGGAGCTTTTGACCAATGCCCGGCAGGCGGAAGCCGTAGGCCGTGCGTTGGAGGCCGTCCGCTCGGCGGACGAGGCCCTGCGTTTGGGTATGACCCCGGACGCGATCCTCACCGATGCCGAAGCTGCCCTGGCGGCGCTGGGAGAGCTGAACGGTAAGAACATCCGGGAAGACCTGGTGGCTACTATCTTCTCCCGCTTCTGCGTGGGCAAGTGATAATAAGCGTGTAAAATTTGGGGAGTTACTTCCCATTTTAAAGAGAAAGTGCTATAATCAATCGAATTTATCTCTTGAAAGGAGTATTTTTATGCGTGAATATGTAATTATGACCGACAGCTGCTGCGATCTGACCGCTGAAGAAGTGGCCGAGCTGGATCTGTGCATTGTCCCCCTGTCCTTCCGGATGGATGGCGTGGAATATATGGATGACCCCGACCACAAGAATATGCCCATGGAGGAGTTTTACCGCCGTTTGGATGCCGGTGCCGAGTGCACCACTGCCGCCGCCAATGTGGGCCAGTTTACCGATGCCATGCGGCCCATTCTGGAGAGCGGGAAGGACATCCTGTACATCGCTTTCTCCAGCGGCCTGTCCACCACCTATCAGTCCGGTGTGATTGCTGCGGAGGACCTGCGCCAGGAGTTCCCCGACCGTCAGATCACGGTCATTGATTCTCTCTCCGCCTCCCGTGGCCAGGGTATGCTGGTCTGGCGTGCTGTGCAGGAGAAGAACAAGGGGAAGTCCATGGAGGAGGTAGAGGCCTTTGTCCGGGAGGCCATTCCCGGCCAGTGCCACTGGTTCACGGTGGACAACCTGTATCATCTGAAGCGGGGCGGCCGTGTCAGCGGTGCCACCGCTCTGGTGGGAACGATGCTGAGCATCAAGCCCGTCATGCACACCGATATAGAGGGCCATCTGACCCCTGTGGGCAAGGCCCGCGGTATGAAGGCGGCGCTGAAAGCTCTGGTGGACGGCATGGAGAAGCTGGGTGTGGGTGACCTGAGCAAGCAGACGGTGTTTATCTGCCAGGCCAACTGCCCCGACAGTGTGGCGTTCATCTCCAAGGAGCTGCAGGAGCGCTTCGGTGTCACCGATATTCGTCCGGCCTTCATCGGCCCCGTCATCGGCAGCCATACCGGCAGCGGTACGCTGGGCCTGTTCTTTGTGGGCAGCGAGCGATAAGAAAACGTCAGAGAGAAAGAGGAGGGCCATTATGCAGTGGCTGGAATTGAAGATCAACACCACCCCCGCGGGACTGGATTGCGTCAGCCTGTTGGTGGAGGAGCAGGGAATCACCGGCCTTGTCATTGAGGACGAGGGCGATTTCAAAGATTTCCTGGAAAATAACCGGCAGTATTGGGATTATGTGGACGAGGACCTCTTGCAGGAGAAGCAGGGTCTGTGCCGCATTACCTTTTATGTCAGTGCCGACGACGAGGGCCTTGCCACGGTGCAGAAGGTCCGGGAGGCGCTGGCAGAGCTGAAACAGCAGCGGCAGGACTGCGGCAGTCTGGAGTTGCAGATGGCCCAGATGGATGATGCCGACTGGGAGAACAACTGGAAGCAGTTCTATAAGCCCATGGAGATCGGCGAGCGTCTGATCGTGGTGCCGGAGTGGGAGAAGGCCAACACGGCGGGCCGTGTGCCGCTGATCCTGAATCCGGGCCTGACCTTCGGTACTGGCAGCCATGCCACCACCCGGCTGTGCCTGACGGCGCTGGAAAAGTATGTCCACGAGGGACAGAACGTGCTGGATCTGGGCTGTGGCAGCGGTATTTTGTCCATTGCGGCCCTGCTGCTGGGGGCAGACCATGCCTTCGCCTGCGATATTGATGAGAAGTGCGTGGACGTGGCCTATGAGAATGCTGCGCTCAACGGCATCGGCAAGGACCGCTATACAGTCCGCTGGGGCGATGTGCTGTCCGATGAGCGGCTGCGGCAGGAGATGGACGGTCCCTATGATGTGATCGTGGCCAATATTGTGGCCGATGTCATCATGGGTCTGGCACCGCAGGTGCGTCCTTTCCTGAAGGAAGGCGGCCTGTTCCTGACCTCCGGTATCATCGACGACCGGGCCGAGGAAGTGGCGGATGCCCTGCGTGCGGCTGGCTGGGAGATCCTGGAGGAGCGGCACAGCGAGGGCTGGTACTCCTACCTTTGCCGATAAACATACGATTCTGTCAAGTCAAAGAATCCCCGACCCGTTTTGGCGGGCCGGGGATATTTGCGCCCAAACAGAGGAGTGGGTTTTCCACGCTGTGGTGGAAAATATAGACCATTCACAGAAAGTTCATTTTTGTTTCATAATTTAGAAAAATCTTCGGGTTATAGTAACAGCAACACAAAGAAAAATGTCTAATGTGATTTCTCTCTCCTAACAATAAAACACATAAGAAAAAAACCTCCGCGGATAGCGGAGGTTTTTTTGTTCTGTTTCCGTCGGAAAAACAGGAAAACCGCCGCAGAAGTAACACTTTTGCGGCGGTTTTGTTGCATGTGGCTTTATGCTTTCGGGAGATCACGCATCTGGGCCAGTGCCTTGCGGAAGGACACCGTAAAGATGGACACGGTGAAGAGCATTGCCAGAAAATCGGCAATCGGTTCGGCCATGTAGACGCCCATGGTGGGGTTGCTGACCAGATGGGGGACGATGTAAATGAGGGGCAGCAGCAGAACGAACTTTCGTACCACGGCTGCGATGATGGCCTGTTTGGCATAGCCCAGGGAAGTAAAGGTCATCTGACAACCCATTTGAATACCGAAGATAAAGATGGCCCCGGCATAAATCCGCAGAGCAGGTGCCGTAAAGGCCAGCAGGGTGGGATCAGGGGTAAAGATGCGGGCAAATCCCCAAGGGAAGAGCATGACAGCGCCCCACAGCACGAAAGAGTAGAGGAAGCCGCTCCACAGCAGCAGCCAGAAAGACTTTTTGACACGTTCGGCATTCCCGGCGCCATAGTTGTAGCTGGTGATGGGTTGTGCGCCCTGTGCCAATCCCTGCAAGGGCAGCATGGCGAACATCATCACACTGGTGAGGATGGTCATAGCACCCACGGCAGTGTTGCCTCCGTAGTGGCGCAGGGAGGTGTTGAAGCAGACCGAGATAACGCTCTCGCTGCCCTGCATAATGAAGGGAGCCATGCCCAGTGCCACGCAGGGCAGGATGATCCGGGGCCGCAGACCCATGTGCTTGCCGCGCAGTTTGAGGGAAGTTTTAGGTCCGAACAGGAAAGCCAATACCCAGAAGCAGGAAATGGCCTGCGAGAGAATGGTGGCCAGAGCTGCGCCGCGGACGCCCAGATGCAGACCGAAGATGAAGATGGGGTCCAGCACGATGTTGGTCACAGCGCCGATGACCACCGACAGCATGGAGGTCTTGGTGAAGCCCTGGGCGGTAATGAAGGCGTTCATGCCCAGCGTCAGCTGGACAAAGACCGTGCCCACGGCGTAGATGTTCAGATAGGCCACGGCGTATTCGATGGTTTGCTTGGTGGCGCCGAAAGCCAGCAGCAGGGGACGGTTCCACAGCAGAAGCACCACCGTCAGAATGGCGGAAAGCACCAGTTGCAGCGTGAAGCAGTTGGCCATGGTTTTTTCTGCGAATTCCGTGTTTTTCTGTCCCATGGCGATGGATGCCCGGGGGGCACCGCCAGCGCCCACCAGTGCCGCAAAAGCGGACACCAGCATGATGATGGGCATACAGACGCCCACACCGGTCAGTGCCATCGAGCCGTCACCGGGCATATGGCCGATGTAAATGCGGTCCACGATGTTGTAGAGCATATTGATGAGCTGTGCCACCACGGTGGGAACGGACAGCTGGAAGAGCAGTTTGCCCACAGGTGCTGTGCCTAAAAAATCCTTGTCGTTTGCCATTGTGATTCTCCTATTCAAAAGATGATTGACGGTTTTTCGGCCTGTTCCAAATTGTTGTCGATTCGATGGAGGAACGAGAGGAAGAGGTCGATTTCTTCGCTGTTGAGTCCTGCCAGCAGCTGTTGGCAGAATGCCTGCTGTGCGGCGTGGCCTTTTTCGATGATGGGGGCCGCTGCCGGTGTGATGCGCAGGTGACAGACACGGCGGTCCGCCGGATCGTGCTCACTGCGGAGCAGGCCGCTGTTTTCCAGCGAGTGGATGGTGATGGACGCATGGGATTTGGTCAGGTGGCGGTACTTGACGATCTGCGCGGCGGTGTCATAGCGGGGATGATTGGCCAGAAACAGCAGCACGGTCAGTTCCATATAGGTCAGATCACACGCACGGCACACCGGTGCCATCATTTTGCTGTACAGAGCTTCCACAGAAGCATAGTGTTCAAAAAGATTCCGCATCATGCGCTCCTTTTCTAACTAAAATGTTCTAAATAGAACCATTCTATTATACCGCAGGAAAAGGCATCGTCAAGGGGCAGCGGCATAAAATTCGGGAAAATATGGGAAGAAACCCTTGCTTTGCCGGAAAAACAGCGAAAATCGCTGGGAAAAGAGCGGGATTTCCGCCCTGCCGCCTGTCCACCAACGGGGCCGCAGGGCGCGGAGTGCTGCTGGGCGGCGGTTGACCCGGCGGAGGCGTTCTCCTTTTCCACCGTCCGGTGGAAAACAGCTCTGGGAAAGGCTGCCCGGAAAAGAAGAAAAAGCTCCCGTGAAACCACAGGGTTTCACGGGAGCAGTTATTTTGTAAGAGTCGGTTCGCTTACTTGATGGGCAGACCGGCGGCCTGCTTCTCAGCGACTTCCTTCAGAGCCTCCTTGCGGCTCAGGTTGACACGGCCCTTCTCATCGATCTCGATGACCTTGACCCAAGTCATATCGCCGATCTTCAGCACGTCGTCCACACGCTCGGTGCGCTTGTACTCCAGATCACGGATGTGGCACAGGCCATCCTTACCGGGAGCCAGCTCGATGAAAGCACCCATCTGAGCGCCGTCACGCTTGCTGGTCAGATAGCTGACCACGCGGCCATAGTACAGAGCGCCGATCTCGGGCACGAACACGATGTCGTCGATGCACTTCTTGGCGATAGCGCAGGACTCAGCATCGGGGGAAGCGATGTGGATGGTACCGTCATCGTCAATGTCGATCTTGGCACCGGACTCAGCCACGATCTTCTGGATCACGCTGCCGCCCTTACCGATGACATCACGGATCTTGTCGGGGTCGATGTGCATGGTCACCATCTTGGGAGCATACTTGCTCACCTCGGTGCGGGGCTCAGAGATGCAGGGCAGCATGATCTGGTCCAGAATCTGGCAGCGGGCATCGTAGGTGATGTCCAGAGCGTTCTGGATGATCTCCATGGTCAGACCGTCGTTCTTCAGGTCCATCTGGATGGCAGTGATACCCTTCTTGGTACCGGCTACCTTGAAGTCCATCTCGCCGTGGAAGTCTTCCACGCCCTGAATGTCGATGAAGGTGGTGAAGCTGCCGTCATCATCCTGGATCAGACCGCAGGAAATACCGGCAACGGGAGCCTTGATGGGCACACCGGCATCCATCAGAGCCAGGGTGGAACCGCAGATGGAACCCTGAGAGGTAGAGCCGTTGGAGGACACAACCTCAGAGACCACACGGATGGCATAGGGGAACTCCTCCACGGAGGGGATCACAGGCAGCAGAGCACGCTCAGCCAGAGCACCGTGACCGATCTCACGACGGCCGGGGCTGCGGGCGGGCTTAGCTTCACCGACGGAGTAGCCGGGGAAGTTGTAGTGGTGCATATAGCGCTTCTCGGTCTCTTCCCAGATGGTGTCCAGCTTCTGGCAGGCGGACAGGGTGTCCAGCGTAGCCACGCTCAGCACCTGGGTCTGACCACGGGTGAACAGACCGGAACCGTGGACGCGGGGCAGAACACCGACTTCAGCGGCCAGAGGACGGATCTCGTTCTTGGCACGGCCGTCCACACGGTGGCCTTCCAGCAGCCAAGCCTTGACGATCTTCTTCTGGAACTTATAGGTGATCTCATCCAGATACTGATCCATCTCGGGGTAGTCCTCCAGGAAGAGGTCATGCCACTTTTCGATCAGTGCATTCCAGCGGGTCTCACGGACGTTCTTATCATCGGTATCCATGGCAGCCTTAGCGTCGTCCATGGTTGCTTCCACGATCTTGTTGAACAGCTCCTCGTCGAAATCGGCGTGGGGATACTCAAACTTGGTCTTGCCGATCTCAGCAACCATCTGGTTGATGAGGGCGACCTGCTTCTGGTTCTCCTCGTGAGCGGTCTTGATGGCCTCAAACATCACATCGTTGGGGACCTCGTTGGCGCCGGCCTCGATCATGACGACCTTCTTGCCTGTGGAAACCACGGTCACATCCAGATCGCTGAGCTTACGCATCTCGCTGTCGGGATTGATGACCAGCTTGCCGTCCACCAGACCCATCTTCACAGCGCCGACAGGGCCATTCCAGGGAATGTCGGAGATAGCCAGAGCAGCGGAAGTACCGATCAGGCCGCAGATCTCAGGAGAGCAGTCGTGATCCACGCTCAGCACGGTGCACATCACGGACACATCGTTGCGGAAATCGTGGGGGAACAGGGGGCGGATGGGACGGTCGATGACACGGCTGGTCAGGATGCCCTTCTCGCCGGGACGGCCCTCACGGCGGTTAAAGCTGCCGGGGATGCGGCCGACGGAGTACAGCTTCTCCTCGAAGTCAACGCTCAGGGGGAAGAAATCGATACCGTCACGGGGACGGGCGGAAGCGGTAACAGCACACAGAACGGTGGTCTCGCCATAGGTGACCAGGACGGAGGCGTTGGCCAGCTCAGCCAGCTTGCCCACTTCCAGAGTCAGAGGACGACCAGCCAGTTCCATGGTGTACTTGTGGTAGTTAGGGAACTGTCTTTTGGTAATGATAGTAGACATGGTATTACTCCTTTTCGTAAAAATTTCGCGTATGTGGAGCCAACCATTTAGCACTTGAAAGCAGGTCAAAAAAGGGGATTTTGGCCCAGTTTCAACTGCTAAAGGTTAATTCGGCCCCGCATACGGGCGGGGAAATCACCAGGGGAAAATGTGAAAGAAGGGTGGTGCGCGCAGCACACCACCCTGTTTTTCCTTACTTACGCAGACCCAGCTTGGCAATCAGGGCACGATAACGCATAATGTCCTTCTTAGCCAGGTAGTCCAGCAGGCGACGACGCTTACCGATCATCATCTGCATACCACGACGGCTGTGGAAGTCGTGGGGATGAACCTTCAGGTGAGCGGTCAGCTGGCTGATACGCTCGGTCAGGATAGCGACCTGCACCTCGGGAGAACCGGTGTCGGTAGCGTGGGTACGATTGGACTCGATGATAGAAGTCTTCTGTGCTTTCTGCATCATAATGTGTTTCCACCTTTCTTTTATATGTGCCCGCTGTCTGAGTGCCAGGTTGGTGAAAGACCATGGGACTAAGCGCAGGGGCGAGATAGAACGCAAAGTCACGTTCTATAAAAGAATAGCATAGCGGAGAAGAGAAGTAAAGAAGAATCTGTAAAAAAGTTACTGATTTCTGATAAAAAAACAGAGAGAAACATAGAGAAAGGAGCACTTTTCCCACATTTGTGGAAAACATCCCCGACCGGGGAGAGATTTTCCTGCGGGGCGGCGGGGAGGGTTTGGTGCGGTGCAGCCGTAGCGGTTGCTCGTTTTGGATGCGCGGCGGTAAAAAAACGGCGCAAAGCCGCTGGGGTGTATTGACAAAGAGCGGGAATCATGATATTTTAAGTGTACTAATACGGTTAATACACTTAGCGAAGGGAGTGAACACGGGTGATCCAATTAGATTATCGCGATACCCGTCCCCTCTATGAGCAGGTGCATGATGGGCTGCGGAAACTTATGGTGACCGGGATGCTGCGGCCGGGGGAAAAGCTGCCCTCGGTGCGTGCCTTGGCGATGCAGTTGACCATCAATCCCAACACGATCCAGCGGGCGTATACCCAGTTGGAGGCGGAAGGATATATCTGTTCCGTGACGGGCAAGGGGACATTTGTGGAGGAACTGAAAACGCAGATGGATACCCGTCGCACAGAGCTGGAGGAGAAAATCCGGCCGATGCGTGAGGAGCTGCGAAGTCTTGGCATGACCGCCGCAGAATGGGCGGCATTATGGGAAGAAGGAGGAAACAGCTGATGCTGGAAGCAAAGAATGTGGTGAAAACTTTTGGCGGATTCCGTGCGTTGGATGGTGCCACACTGACGGTCCCCACGGGAACGGTGTACGGTCTGGTGGGTCCCAACGGAGCGGGCAAATCCACGATCATCCGTCATCTGACCGGCGTATACCGTCCCGACAGCGGCGAAGTTTTGCTGGATGGGCAGCCGGTTTATGAGAACCCGGTGATGAAACAGAAAATGTCGGTCATCAGCGATGACTGGTATTATTTTCCCCAGGCGAACATCGCTGAAATGGCGAAATTCTATGCCGGGATGTATCCGGCCTTTGACTGGGCCCGCTATCAAAAGATGAAGGAAGTCTTTCCTCTGGACGAACGGCAGATGATCCGCCGTATGTCCAAAGGTATGCAGAAGCAGGCGGCGTTCTGGCTGACCATGTGCTGCTGCCCGGAGTATCTGCTGCTGGATGAACCGGTAGACGGACTGGACCCGGTGATGCGCCGTCAGGTGTGGTCCCTGCTGCTGGGCGATGTAGCCGAGCGGGGAACCACGGTGCTGGTGTCCAGCCATAACCTCCGGGAACTGGAGGACGTGTGCGACCATGTGGGCATCATGAGCCATGGTAAGGTGGCTCTGGAGCGTACACTGGCGGACTTGCAGGACAATACGGTGAAATTGCAGGTAGCCTATGCCGGGGAGGAACCCCAGCTGCCCTGTGAGCTGCAGATCCTGCACCGTTCCTGTGTGGGTCGGGTGTATACCTATATTATCCGCGGCAATGCCGAAAAGATTCGCCAGCGGATGCAGATTTGCCAGCCGATTCTGATGGAGGCCATTCCTCTGACGCTGGAGGAGATCTTTATTTATGAGATGGGAGGGGAAGACTATGCGGTCCGTGACATCGTTCTTTAATAAAACCATTTTCCGCAATGACTACCGGTGCTATTGGCCGATTATGTTTGCCTATACCCTTTTCTGGATGGCTCTGCCCATCAGTCAGTGGAACCGCAGTGGTACCTTCATGGGGGCGGCGTTCGGCAGTTCCGTGTCTCCGGAGATGGAGGGCGTGGCCTACGAGTTCCTGCCGATGGCCCTGGTGATGGCTGTGATTTTCGGTTGTCTCATGGCGATGGCGGTGTTCTCCTATCTGATGAACAGCCGTGCGGTGGGTCTGATGCATAGTCTGCCGGTGCGGCGGCGGAGCCTGTTTGCCAGCCATGTGGCGGCGGCTCTGAGTATGTTTGTCATCGGCAATCTGCTGGTGGTTCTGGTGACGGTGCTGGTACAGCTGGGTGCCGGAGCGGAGGCCATGCACACACTGCTGATGTGGCTGTTGGTGTCCACGGTGCTGGACTTCATCTTTTTCTCCATCGCCGTGCTGTGCTGCCTGTTGACCGGCTGCCTGCTGGCGGTGCCGGTGCTGTATCTGGGCGTGAATACGGTGGCTGCTGCGGTGACGGGACTGGTGCAGTCGCTGGGTGGCTTGTTCTACTTTGGTTATGACGGCGGGGATTTCCCAGCATTGAGTCTGTGGCTGACCCCGGCGGGGAAGATCATGCCCCTGCTTCTGGAGCCGTGGTATCTGGATGCCGATGGTCCCACCAGAAAACCGGTGATGAGCGGTGCCGGGATGGAAGCGCCCCGCTGCCTGCATCCGGAAACGGCAAAGACTCTGGCCATTTATGCGCTGGTGGCTGTGGTGCTGCTGGTGGTTTCGTATCTGCTCTATCGCCGTCGTGCCAGCGAAGCCGCTGGCGATCCGGTGGCGGTGGGCTGGGCGAAGCCCATCTTCCGTTACGGTCTGGCGCTGCTGGGCGGTCTGGCCTTGGGCCTGGGTGTCTATGCCATGGTGATTGTCAATATGCCTACGTCCCAGGAGGTGCATCTGCCGACGCTGCTGGTGTGCATGATCATGATGGGAATGCTGTGCTACTTTACCGTGTCCATGGTGATTGAAAAATCCTTTAAGGTGTTTGGCAAGGGATGGATCAAAGCCGCACTGGTGGCACTGGTGCTGGTGGTGCTGTGCTTCGTGATGCGTATGGATCTGACCGGCTATGAACAGCGCATCCCGGATCAGGAGGATGTGAAGAACGTGTCGCTGCAACTCTACGAGCAGAATGCGGGGATCACGCAGAGCAGTGATGCCAAAGAAATCCAACTGACGCGGGAGCTGCACCAGACATTGCTGGATATCCACAAGCAGGATGCGGATGCCCTTGACGGCGGTTCGGCCGTTTCCATCCAGTATAAGCTGAAAAATGGCGGGGAGGTCCGTCGCCTCTACTTTGTGGACATGGGTGTCATCAACCAGAAGGTGGCCCAGAAGCTGGAGTATCTGACCAACAGTGAGACGGTCCGCCGTGCCCGCATTACGGGGTATTCCTATCCGCTGTCGGTGGAAGGCTTCCTGGGCGGCCAGATCAGTGACTTCCGAACCGGTTGGGACAGAGTCCTGACGGCGGAGGAGGCCCAGCGGATCTACCGGGCCATGGAGAAGGATCTGGCCAACGGCGCCGGGTATTGCAAGCTCAATGAAAATTTGAAGGATCCCGGTTGGAGTGTGGCGATCCAGATGGATCGGAACGACGGCTCCGGCGTGTACCAGGAATACTTGCCCCGGGATTGTATGGATACGGTCAAGGTGCTGGAGGATCTGGGCATTGCGAATCTCCACTGGGAAGGTGCGTAAAGACCGGACATAGTGATTGAAAAACTGCCGCCGGGTGCCCCATCAAAGGGGGAGCGGCGTGTGCCGACAGCACAGGCGGTATGAAAAAGAAAGAGCAGGCAGAGATTCTCTGCCTGCTCTTTTGCCTTCTATCTGTTTACTGTGGAGTGCCGACCGGATATTGTCCTCGGTGCGCCATAAAAAACGGGATACCGCCTCGGCGGTATCCCGTTTTTAAGAAGGAAAGTTTACAGCTGAATATCCTCGTTGTCCACGCTCTCTCCAGCCAGCAGGGGAGCGATGCCTTGCAGGAAGGCATCCACCTGTTCCGGACACCGACCGATATACAGCCGGGGGTCCAGCACGGCGGCCATTTCCTCGGCGGTCATGGCGAAAGCGCCGCTGGCGGCCAGACGGTCCAGCAGGTCCAGAGGTTCTCCCTCCTTCATTCGGGCCGTGGCCTCCATGGAGCAGCGGCGGACGATCTCGTGCAGCTCCTGCCGGTTGCCGCCCCGCTTGACGCCTTCCATCATCAGATTTTCCGTGGCGATGAAGGGCATATAGTCCTGACAGGTTTTGGCAACGATCTTCTCGTTTACATGGAGTCCGTCGGTGACATTGCGGCACAGACGAAGCACGGCATCGGCGCACAGGAAGCCCTCGGGCATGGAGATGCGGCGGTTGGCTGAATCGTCCAGCGTCCGCTCCATCCACTGGGTGGAGGCGGTCATGGGGGCGTTCATGGCGTCGGCCATGAGATAGCGGCTCAAAGAGCAGATGCGCTCACAGCGCATGGGGTTGCGCTTGTAGGCCATGGCGGACGAGCCGATCTGATTCTTGCCGAAAGGCTCTTCCACCTGCCGGTCGTGCTGCAACAGGCGGATGTCGTTGGCCATGCGGTAGCAGCTCTGGGCGATGGAACTGAGCACGTTCAGAATGCGGCTGTCCACCTTGCGGGGATAGGTCTGACCGCACACAGCAAAGCACTTGTCAAAGCCGAAGGCGGCACTGATGCGACGGTTCATCTCGTCGATCTTGGCCCCGTCGCCCTCAAAGAGATCCATAAAGCTGGCCTCGGTGCCGGTGGTACCCCGGCAGCCCAGAAAACGCAGATGGTCAATGACGAAATCCAGTTCCTCCAAATCGGCGAGGAAATCCTGCAGCCAGAGGGTGGCCCGCTTGCCCACGGTGACGGGCTGGGCGGGCTGATAGTGGGTGTAGCCCAAGGTGGGCATGGCCTTGTATTTGTCGGCGAATTGCGCCAGATTCCGCATGACGGAAATCAGCTCACCCCGGAGATACCGCAGGCCACGGCGGTAGAGGATCAGATCACCGTTGTCGGTGACATAGCAGCTGGTGGCTCCCAGATGGAGGATGCCGGCGGCGGAGGGGGCGGCCTTGCCGTAGGCGTAGACGTGGGCCATCACATCGTGGCGGACTTCTTTTTCCCGCTGGGCGATGACGGCAAAGTCAATGTCCTCGGTGTGGGCCTCCAGTTCGGCCACCTGTGCCGGAGTGATGGGCAGGCCCAACTCCATCTCGGCCCGGGCCAGTTCCACCCACAGCTGCCGCCAGATATGGGCACGCTCATAGGCAGAGAACAGATGGAGCATCTCCTCGGAGGCATAGCGGGAGGACAGGGGGGATTCGTAGCGGTCAATAGCCATAGTGGTTGTGTTCCTTTCCGGATGCGCCTCAGCGCAGAATGATGCTCTCGCGCTCAGGTCCCACGGACACGTAGCCGATGTGGCAGCCGATGGCCTGCTCCACATATTCCACGTACCGCTGGGCGGCGGCGGGCAGATCTTCCCACTTGTTGATGTGGGAGATGTCGCACTTCCAGCCGTCCACATACTCGATGACCGGCTTGGCGTCGTTCAGCAGGCAGGGGAAGGGGAAGTCATCGGTGCGCTGGCCGTCCAGCTCATACTGGACGCAGACAGGGATCTTGTCCATGTAGCTGAGGATGTCCAGCTTGGTCAGCGCAATGGTGGTGGCGGCCTGTGCCTGTACGCCGTAGCGGGTGGCTACCAGATCCAGGGGACCCACACGGCGGGGACGTCCGGTCTTGGCACCGTACTCGTTGCCGGCCTGGCGCAGCTTGTCGGCCTCTTCACCGAACCACTCGCAGGTGAAGGGACCCTCACCCACGCAGGAGGAGTAGGCTTTCACCACGCCCACGATCTTGTCCAGCTTGGCCGAAGGCAGTCCGCTGCCCACGGGGGCATAGGCGGCAATGGAGTTGGAGGAAGTGGTGAAGGGATGGATGCCGTAGTCCAGATCCCGCAGAGCGCCCAGCTGGGCCTCGAAGAGGATCTGCTTGCCCTCGCTCTGGGCCTGCCGCAGGAAAGCACCGGTGTCACAGATATAGGGGCGGATCTTAGCGCCGAAATCTTCCACCCAGGCCAGCAGATCTTCCATGGTGTGGGGCTCAGCGCCGTACACACCGGTGAGGATCAGATTCTTCCACTCCAGAATGTCCGCCAAGTGGGCCTTGAGATGTTCAGGATACAGCAGCTCCCCGGCCAGCACGGTCTTTTTCTGGTACTTGTCGGAATAGAAGGGGGCGATACCCTGCCGGGTAGAGCCGTATTTCTTACCGGCCAGACGGTTTTCTTCCAGAGCGTCCAGCTCCCGGTGCCAAGGCAGCAGCAGGGAAGCACGGTCGCTGATTTTCAGATTCTCCGGGGTCAGATGCACGCCCTGTGCCTCGACTTCCTGCATTTCCTTCCACAGGTTCTCGCAGTCCAAAGCCACACCGTTGCCCAGAATATTGACGACACCTTTACGGAAAATACCGGAGGGCAGCAGATGCAGGGCAAATTTACCCAAATCGTTGACCACGGTGTGCCCGGCATTGCCGCCGCCCTGATAGCGGACGACAACGTCATAATCTTCGGTCAGCAGGTCCACCATGCGGCCCTTGCCTTCGTCACCCCAGTTGATGCCTACAATAGCGCAGTTTGACATAATCAAAACCCTCCGGTTGTTCCTTTCGTATCGTATGCGTAAAGGATATATTTGTTATTAGTATAGTCCTCCCCCGGGCATAAGTAAAGCACGGTTTTTCTCTGACTGTGGGGGGCGGCGGAGGTGGATTATGGGGAGGGAGCGATGAAAAAAGCGGGCGTGCATCCAAGGGGATACACGCCCGCTTTGCTGCGGTGGGAAAGGGGTTATTTCTGTACCCAAGTGGAAGGTCCGCCGGGGACTTTGGGTACATAGGATACATCCTTGACGGTGTAGATGCTGACGAAGGCTTCCGGGTCCACACGGCTGAGGAAGTTCATCAGCTGGCGGTATTCGCCCCGGTCCACGATGGTGACGATCTCCTGCCGGGGCTCCATGTCGTAGGCACCCACGGCTTCGTAGATGGTGGCACCGCTGTGGAGCGTGTCCAGGATGAAGGTACGCACATCGGCCACCCGCCGGGTGAGGATGCAGACCCGCTTTTTCTCCGTGGCACCGAAGATGAAGAAATCGAGAATGACGCCGTTGAGATAGGTACCCAGTACGCTGAGTACCACGGTTTTCACGTCGTAGACAAAGAGGGCGGAGAAGGCCACCAGCATCCCGGACAGAGTGATGGCTTTGCCCAGTTCCAAACGCAGATACTTGTTGAGGAGCTTGGCCACAATATCCAGACCGCCGGAAGAAGCGTTGCAGTTAAAGAGCATGGCTCCGCCCCAGCTGACCAGAAATACGAAGCAGATCATATCCTGGAAGGGATCGCCCATCAACGACGTAAAGTTCGGAAAGAGCAGCTCAAAGAGCGCCAGAAAAACGGGGAGCATAATGGATGTATAGACGGTTTTGCCGCCGAATTCCTTGCCGATGAAAAGGAAGCCCACCACCAGCAAACCAACGTTCAGCACAAAGGTGATGACGGAAATCGGCAGCGGGATCACCATGGAGATCACCATAGCCAAACTGGAAATACTGCCCACGGGAATGGCGCTGGGCAGCAGGAAAAAGTAGACGGCAGCGGCGATGACACCGATGCCCACCGTGATTTTTGTAAACTCTAAAAGCTTTGCCTGTCGGGTCATGTCTGTGCTCCTCCAATCATTTTTCGTAGTGGTTGGTATGCGATTCATACCAAACGAAAATATTCTACTCTTTTTCAGACATATGTCAACATGATTTCCCTATTTCTGCGGAATTTTCCTCTTTTTATGAAAAAATAGGTCTTTTTGCAGGCGCTGTGCAAGGGATGGCGCTGCCTCGGACGGAGGGCACAGCCGACGGTTTTCTGGTGCGGGGAAAAAAGAAAACCGGCCTTGAGCGCGGGCGGAGCCGGTTTCTGGAAATTCGTTCATGGACGGACCGTTTTCCCCAGACCTGTGGAAAGCAGCGGGGGAAGTACCGGCCTTCCGCGGGCATCCCATAAAAAAACAGCCACACATCGGTGTGACTGTTTTTTATGGTGGACTCGAAGGGGATCGAACCCTCGACCTTACGGATGCGAAGGCTGATACGGGGATTTTTGTAATGTTTCCGTTGCGTTCTGTGCCTGTTTTCAGGTACTCTGGCACTGTCTGTGGTAGTTCCTATGGTCAGCAGGGAAGAGGGGGCTGAGATTGCGTCCGCTGTCCCCTGAACAACGGCGGAGAAATAGAAATTGCCGTTGTGCATACAGGGCCGGTTTGCTATAATTACATTAAAAATACATATAATTTGCGCGATTAGATACAACAAAATATATAGTGGAGAGCGAGAGAGATAGATATGAGCCAGGATCACGGATATATTTATATTTTGACAAATCCTTCTTTTCACGAGTATGTCAAAATCGGTTATGCGGATGATGTACAGCGTCGTTTGCAACAATTGAATAGAAGTGAGTGTGTTCCGTATGCATTCCGTGTGTATGCGACTTATGAGGTGAATTCGCGGCTGTCGGATATGAAAATTCACAATATTATCGATAAACTGAATCCAAATCTGCGCTCCATCGAGACATTCGGCGGGAAAAAGCGGGTTAGAGAATTCTACGCTATGTCGCCGGAGGATGCTTATAGTATTTTGGAGGCAATTGCGGATATTCATGGATTCGGTGACAAACTGACAAAGTGGGATCCTACGGATGAGGAAAGAAAGGAGGATCAGGTTGCCGAGGAAATTGAGAGTGAACATAAGGAGAGGCTGTCTCCTTTCCGGTTCTCCATGTGTCATATCACAAACGGCGAGGAGATTACATATAGTAATTTGGCTTCCCCTAACGATGGAGCGGTCTGCTGGGTGGTTGGCGATCGGGAAGTGGAAT
>RCNI01000225.1_pt1 | contig 37221 bp, 71 predicted proteins | sample 2041151 | NCBI WGS metagenome assembly RCNI01 (sample SAMN09708214, study PRJNA481090) | feces metagenome | isolation source: feces | place: Antarctica: Albino Rookery
CCCATCTGTAAGCATTTATTGTCACTCCGCTTCAATGTTCGATTCATCGGCCCGTTTTTCTAGGTACTCTTTCATCTCCTTGTTCCTGCCTATAAAACTCCATTCATAGAATTCTTCTTCCGTTGTTTTGCAATCTGAAAGGTAACGATTATAGTATTCTTCATGCAGAGACTTCCAAAACAACCGGGTTTCTTCGTCGAGGTCTGCATAGTCACGTTTTTCCGTTCCATCCTCTTCATAAAAAGGACAATTAAGCGCCTTTGTAAAAACGTCGTCTGTCCAAATTTCTGCCCCAACCTCCGTTACATCACTGCAAATGCGCCTGTTCTTTTTCGGTCTTGCACATCTCATGCGCCCATTCCACATTTCCGTGATAATGTTCGCACAGCCGTTCCGGCCTTTTGGATTTTAGGACCGTTCTGATGAAATCATCCCACGCCCAAAGAATATCTTGTACTCCGCAGCAAACCAGCTTTTCCCGGTACTGCCCATAAAGGCACTTTTCACATTGACGGTTCACGGCTTCACCCCCATATCAATATGGATTCCCTTTCCTGCAAGGTTGTCTAGGCATTCCTGGAGGTATGCGTCGTTGTGTTCGGGGTAGATATATTTAATTTTTCCAGCGTTCTGTTGCAAAAGCCGTTCTCTTGATTTGGTTAGAACAGATAAGTCCATAATTTCATCAAGATTTTTTCCTCTGTAAAATGCACTATCCCAATTTTCTTCTGGATTATATCCACGCTTGTTCATTTCATGCATTACAATTCGATGATACGAAACAAGCCACCCATACGGATGCTCAAACACATAGTTTACAGTAGCGTGTTTCCTACCCCATCCATTTCCACGCAGAGCGCAGCACTCACGGTGCTGTCCTAAGAGCTGCTGCCGTGGAAGATATGGTATCAACGCTTCATGCCATAGTCGCATTGTTTTCCCTCTCCTCCTCAATCAGCCAGCGGATATATTCGCTTACATTCATATTATGTTGGTGTGCATCCCGCTTGATCTGGTCACGTTCTTCTTCGTCCGAAACCTTGAATGGAATTGTTACCACAGATTCACCTTCTTTCTGCCCTCGTAACCTCCGTGGCGAGAAAAGAAGCGGACATTCCTCACAGCATGTCGGCATTTCTATCTCAATCTTCACTTTCACCGTTTTTCTTTTGCAACTCCTTTCTGAGCGCAATAGCTTCATACAAGCTATTGCATTCGTAAAAAGGATAAAGCCTTATCATTTCTTCTCTTGCGCGTTCACAAATTTTTTGTGCTTCGTTTTCAACGACTTTTTGCATTATCTCATTTACCTTGCTTTCAAGTTTCACTGTTTACACCTCCCTATAAACAGGAATATTCCAATTATTAGCAGGGGATAATCTCAAAATCTTTTTTAGCCCAGCGGCGGTTCATTTCGCCTGTCTGATTGTTGAACATGACACCAATTTTAACACACATCTTAGCTTCTTCTTCTGTATAAATTGCAACGTCATTGCTACCGTAACAAACAAACCAACCATGAATTCTATCGTAAACCTTAAACATTTTTTATGTCCTCCGTTTCTTTACTGTATCTATATTATATACCGTATATACCTAAATGTCAACCCCTTTTTAATATTTTTATGAGGTGATTTTATGATTTCTCTTGAAACTGTCGAAAACGACATTGCCGAACTGGAAAAGCGGGACACCTGTTTCGCAACCTGTGAGCGCCTGGCGTGGCTCTACATCGTCCGGGACCATTTAAAGGGGTATAATGTATCCCCGGAGGCTGTAATCGCTCTGAACGGCTCCAGCGAGTTTTTACAGGCGGTGAACGGGAAAAACCCGGAGCGGATCATGCCTATCATGGATGAACTGGCAGAGGCTATCAAGACGTTGCACCCCAGAATGTATTCAGAGCTGATGGAAAAGGTAAAAGATGCGTAAGTAAAGCCCGGTGGAATTACCCACCGGGCTGTTTTTATGTTTTTGGCGGTTTGGGAAGTGGTTGCCAATGGGTGACGTTTTCTCCGTGGGTTCTGCTCCACTCCCACCGGATGAAGTTTCCACGGTAGTCCAGAAGCATTTGGCGTTGTCTTTTTTCAATATTCGGGGTTCCATTGGGGTATCTTGACTTCACGCTGACAAGACACTTGATAATCTTTTTCCCTTTGTTTTCAGGCAAATCTTCTGGTAGCCTGTCCTTAACACTTACCCACCCGCCGTTATTTTCGGCTTTAATGCGGTGCAACAGGTCGGTTATGGTTCCGGCGGCTCTGTCCAGTTCCTCCCCTACGTTGATTTCGTTGCACTCCCGGTTTTTCTCATAGTAGGACAGGAAAATCAGCCGTCCAATCTGTTCTTTATAGTCCATCATTCACCCTCCGTTTCCCGTATGAGCAAAACCCATTTGCATCAACCTGATATGCCCCGTCAATCTTTCCGCCTATTCTGGAACAGAAATACATCAAATTGCCCCTCCGTGTTCTATGCTTGACACATTTTCGGCAGTCCTTGCACCGCACAACCGCAACAGCGTCAACTGTAGGGGCCGCTTTTGCAACAGCCTTTACAGCCTTGCAAAGATCCTTCATTTTAAACACACGGTTTATCTGCCTATTACCTTCTGCTGCCGCCATTGCGAGGTTCCATTCATTGTAAGCGTGCTCAGCTGCTTTTACAATTTCGTTTGCATCAATCAATCTTTGTTCATTCATTTTCATTTTCTCCTTCTTACAGCCTCCATACAGGCTTCGCACTTGACGTAATTCCCGTCCAGCCAGCAGCCGAACAAATCACATTTTGGCTTTCTACGTTCAACAGGGGATTTCCGGCCGTGCGTTCTGTCTCTGAACTTATGGTAAGAACACACAGGGTTCCCCTCAAAATCCCCTGCGTAGTAGCACCTGTTTTCTAACCCCTTATCATTCGGGACTTCGTGTTCTACTGTGATTTTCATTTACTCCTATACCTCCTCCACAACCTCGCAAATATCAGCCCCAAAAGACTGACCTTTCCCATACCAGCACCCCGTATCAGGCTTGTACAACCAGTCACACGTCAACTCAAATGGAGCAATCATGGCGCTTTTCGGCGTAATCCGCATGGTTCCATGAAACGCCTTGTACCCTTCCACTTTAATCATTTTTTACCTCCTTAATAAATGTTCCATATACTTCCGTGCGCATTCCCTTGAGACGGACAGGTCACATTCAAGTTTCCCCCGCCTGCGCATTTCCTGTAGGCGCTTTTCGTTGCGCCCCCAGAATTCCAGATAGTCCGGGCATGTGCTGTGACAGGTCTTGCCATCACGCACCCAGCGTTTCGGACAATTAAAACAGCACTTTTCCATGCGTTCACCTCCTGCACACAATATACACCAGTTACGCTATATTGTCAATATAAAAATACGTATTTTTTGTGTTGACATTACACCGATACTGTGCTATATTAGTGTCACCGAAAGGAGCTGATGAAATGGCAAAAAACAGAACAGAGCGGCTTGGAATTACTCTGACCGCCGAGGAAAAAAAGAAAATCGAGGCCGCAGCCGCTAAAATCGGAATGAGCGTGGCTACATTCGTTAGGGCACAGGCTATTAAGGAGGCGGACCGGGATGGATAAACTGATGGAACGTCTCCACAAATTGGAACGTGAAATGAATGTCCAGTCGTGGGTCATCGTGTTTCAGTCCATTATCATTCTGGTGCTTGCTTGGAGGGTTTCGGCATGTTTGAGCTGATGTATGAGCCGCACATGGAGCCGCCAGAAGAGCAACCCGTAAAGTGCTGCCCAGTCTGCGGTAATGACGTCTGGTTTGACACCAAGATATACAAACGGATCGGCGGCGAAATCCTGGGCTGTGAGCGCTGCATTGACGCTTTCAACGCAGAGGAAATATTAGAATAAGGGAGTGAATAGTCTTGAAATTCGGAAAAGATAACCTCCGGGAGCTGACCGGGAAGGAACGGTTGGGGCAGGAGCGGAAAAGCGAATACCTAGGCGCAGAGGACATTGACCCCGGAACCGAGCCTATCTTAACTATCTCCGGGATTTACAACGGAATTGTGACGCTCCAGAGGGGCAAAGAAAACAAGGACGTTCTGATATTCTCCGAAACGTCCGTCAACGGAATCCGTCATGTTCGTCCCCTGATTGTGAACAGCACGAACCGCAAGACCTTGCGGAAGGTGTATGGGGCTGTGGACGCTGATACGTTGCACGGGAAACTGGTAAAGCTGTACGTTGACCACAATGTTCGGGACCCGGAAACTGGAGGCAAAACAGACGGTATCAGAGTCCGACAGTACGCCCCAGAACCGCCCCAGAAAGAGCCGCCTGTACCGCCCTGTGCTGACTGTTGCGGCGAGATTGCCCCGGCTTATGGCAAGGATAGCCGCTGGGTGGCCGCATACACAATGAAGCATTATGGCGTGTGCCTGTGTGCTGGGTGCGCCCAGAAGCGCAAGGAGGCGGAGCAGAACGTCAAGGAGGTGGCCGAAAATGAGTAATCTTCCAGAAGTAACCCCAGAAAATTACTACTCCAATGAAATGAGTATGGCTTACATGGGGTCTACTCAGTTCAAGGCGTTTGAAAAATGTGAGGCGGCGGCGTTGGCTCAGATTCGTGGCGAATATACGCCCGCATCCTCTACGGCGCTTCTCGTTGGCGGGTATATTGACGCATACTTTTCCGACGAAATGGCGCAGTATTCCGCACAACACTCGGAAATGTTCAAAAAGGACGGTTCTTTGCGGTCTGAGTTTGTAAAGGCCCGTGATGTAATCGCCCGGATGGAACAGGATGAATTGTATATGCTACTTATGTCAGGCAAGAAACAGGTTATTAAAACAGGGGAAATTGCGGGTGTGCCGTTTAAAATCAAAATCGACAGCCTACTGGACGCTGAAATGTGCAAACGTATTGTCCAGCGGTTCCCTGAAACGGCGGCGGTTTTCGGGCCGTGTGACGGGGCTATTGTAGATCAAAAAGCCATGAAGGACATGATCCGGGTGTGGAATGAGGACTTTACAGAAAAAGTATCATTTGTCGAGGGCTGGGGCTATGACATTCAGGGCGCTATCTATCAGGATATTGAGGGAGGGATGTTGCCTTTTATTCTGGCTGTCGGAACCAAGGAGGATGAACCCGACCTTGCGGCCCTGTACATTGACGACGCAGACCTGGAGGAAAAACTACACTACGTCGAGAGCCGTGCGCCCCGGTATCAGGCTATTAAGGAAGGAAAAGTACAGCCCAAGCGGTGCGGCGTTTGCCCGTATTGCCGAATGACTAAGCGGCTGAACCGGATTGTGAATTATAAGGAGGTTTTATAAGTGCTTAACCATATCACTATCATGGGCCGCCTGACCCGTGACCCAGAGCTTAAAACGACCCAGAGCGGGGCCAGCGTGTGCAGCTTCTCCGTGGCCTGCGAGCACGACTTCAGGGACAAGTCCACGGGCGAACGGGGTGTGGATTTTATTGACTGCACCGCATGGAGACAGACAGCCGAGTATATCTCCAAGTACTTTTCCAAGGGTCGTATGATCGTCGTGGACGGTCGCTTGAAAATTCGGGGGTGGCAGGACAAAGACGGCAATAACCGCCGTTCTGCTGATATTGTTGTAAATCAGGCATATTTTGGCGATTCTAAGCCGGAAGGAAATTCTGGCAATGGCTATTCCGCACGTCCAACCTCTGCCCCTATTTCTGCCCCAGGCCCAGCACCTGACGCCGACGGGTTCACTGAACTCGAGGAAGACGACGGAGAACTCCCGTTTTAACCTCTTGACTTGACCGAGTGTTATGGTATAATATAATCACGGTCGTTGATGGTGTAGCAGACCAGAAATGGCTGGAAAACCAAATCATTGACCGTACTCCACCGACTTCCACGGCTGCTACCCGTGGCGGTCGGTGGTTTTTATTTAGGAGGCAACGCACATGAGAGACAGAAGACGGAAAGAGCACGAACTGGAGCGTCTTGGATTTTTTGAATTTACCGCCATGTGGGCCACTGGTATCATCACCGCCGTTTGGTTTTTCACCGCCCTTTTCGGGGCGCTTGCACGGGCTGCGTGGTAATATGGGCGTTTATAAATTTAACGGAGCCGCTGAAAAACTGAAAGAGACCCTACCCATGGAGACCGTGGCAAGACATTACGGCTTTGACATAAACCGTTCTGGATTTATGCGCTGTCCATTTCACGCTGGAGATCACACAGCAAGCCTTAAAATATACCCCGGTAACCGTGGTTGGCATTGCTTCGGGTGTGGGAAGGGCGGTTCCGTCATTGACTTTGCCATGGAACTGTTTGGCATAAACTTCCGCCAGGCTGTCCTTCGTTTAGGCTCAGATTTTGGTATATCTACCCAGGCGCAGGATCAAATCGACCCAGCGGAGGCGTCCAAAATACTCCAGCAGAGGCAAAAGGAGCATCGTGAACTGGAAGAATTTAGGGAGCAGTATCATAAACGATGCATCCTGCACCGGGCGTATTGGGATGCCTTAAAAAGCGGAGAAGAAACGCCGCTTTACATTGAAGCGGTTAAAAATATAGATGCTCTGGAAAACTGGTTTGACGAGCATCCTTGGAGGTAAGGAAATGGGCTACACATACACGCAGGATGATTTTTTGACTACGGCCCCCTATGAGGAACTGTATAAATTTAAAAACGACCCATTCACGCATGGGGCTAAAATGTCCGAGCTTGCCACCTACGCTGTCAGCGTGGGTTTTCGGGGCTTTAAGGCCATGTATAAAAACTATGTCCAGAGCCTAACCATGCAGACGGAAACTGTCTATATCGACAACGTGACCCAGTTCACCGGCCAACCGCTAGAGTTGAACGCCGGGGACTGGGACGCAGACGATGGTGGAGTTCGGAAAAAATACGGCTTCGGCGGTGATGAAATCGCCTGCCTGCATCCCATTATGCCCATTGAGCGGCTGGTCAATATCGACACGGGTGAGGAAAAGCTAAAGCTGGCGTTCCGCAAGGGTAAGAACTGGAGGAAAATCATCGTAAGCAAGACCGTTCTAGCCAATTCCAACAAAGTGACAGAGCTTGCCGGACACGGTGTGGCAGTCACCAGCCAGACCGCACGGGCGTTTGTCCAGTACATTTCTGATGTGGAAAATCTGAACTATGACGTGATACCCGAAAAAAAGAGCATAGGCCGTCTGGGCAATATTCCGGACGAAGGGTTTTCGCCCTATGTGGACGACCTGATTTTTGACGGTGATGCAAATTTTGCCGCTATGTTTAAAACCGTCACCCAGCACGGTTCTGAGTCCGAATGGCTGAAAACTGCCGTGGAGGCACGGCACATGAGCGTAACTGCAAAAATCGTTCTGGCATCAGCGTTTGCGTCCGTCCTTCTTGAGCCGCTGAACTGCCTCCCATTTTTTGTCCATCTCTGGGGGGGGAAAAGCGGGACCGGAAAGACTGTGGCTCTGATGGTAGCCGCCAGCGTGTGGGGGAATCCTGACGTTGGACAGTATATTAAAACGTACAATTCAACCGACGTTGGGCTGGAAAAAACAGCGGCGTTTCTCAATAACCTTCCGCTCTGTCTGGATGAATTTCAGCTGTCAAAAGACAACCGTGGGCGGTCTAATTTTGACGTTTACAAGCTGGCTCAGGGTGTAGGCCGTACTAGGGGCAATAAGGGCGGTGGCGTTGACATTACCCCAACGTGGAGGCTCTGCATATTGAGCACAGGTGAGTCCCCGCTAACCACTCAGTCGTCTGGTGCTGGAGCCGTAAACCGGGTAATTGATATTGAGTGCACACCGGAAAACGTTGCTGTTAGGGATGGTATACGGATTTCCGGGGCTGTCAAGAAAAACTATGGTTTCGCCGGGAAGAAGTTTGTCGAGCGTCTGTATCAGCCAGGAGTGGTGGAGAAGGTGGAAGAACGATACAGAGAGCTTTTCCGGGAGCTGTCAGACCGTGACACCACCGAGAAGCAAGCAATGGCGGCGGCTGCTGTCATTCTAGCCGACGAGCTGGCCTGTGAGTGGATTTTTGACAGTGAACAGCCCTTGACAGTGGAGCAGATTTCCGAGTTTTTGGCAAGTGAGGCGGCGGTGAGCATTGGAGACCGTGGCTATAAATACCTGTGTGACTGGGTGACAAAGAACAGTAACCGCCTGTGTAGACGCTCTGAGGCCGGCTCAAATACGGATGTTTACGGGACGCTTGACGACGATATGGGGGCCGCTTATATTGTTCGGTCGGTATTTGAGGGGGCCTTACAAGACGCTGGGTACTCCGTGGCGGCGGTCGTGTCGTGGCTAAAATCGAAAAATTTGATCCAGACAAGAGGGAAGCACAACACGAAATGCAAGCGAATCAACGGCATTCAGACCGAGTGTTATTGCCTTATTTTACCAGTTTTGGACGTTGAAGCCGATTTCGAGCAGGACGAACTGCCGCTATAAGCCAAAAATGAGGCACTTTTTTAGCGTTTGCGGAACCGTTGGTGCCGCACCTGTAACCCTTGCGGCACAAGGGTTACAGGGCTTTTTTTATGAGTGCGGAACCTGCGGCAGTGTAAATACACAGCCTATAAGAGAGTGTGTATATGTGTGTGGGTGCAAGTATATATATAAAACGGTCTTATAAAAAATGCGTTTTTAGGTTCCGCAGTTCCGCATCACCCTAAAACCCTAGTGTTTTCAATGGATTTCATGCGGCACTTACTGTTCCGCACCGTTCCGCAATGCCGCAAATAAAAAGGGGTTGACAATGCGGGGCGGGTGGTGTATATTATGGGAAAGGGCCGTTGTTGAAGTGGTAGTTTGGCAACAGCTAACAATTTGATAACGGCTAAAGAATCCTGTTTTTTCGGTGCTACCACCACCGGAGAAACAGGATTTTTGTTTAGGTGCTGCAATGTATAGAAATATTCCAAACAACGAAAAAGTTGTATATTTCATTTGTTCTGGTAACTTCTTGAAAATCGGAATAGCCTCTCAGCTCAAGACCAGACTAAAAACAATCCACACGGACTGCCCAGACGGTGCTAATTTATACGGGTATATAAGCGCCGGGGAATATTACAGGGAACTTGAGGCCGAGCTTCACCAAAGATTTTCAGCGTTCCACTACAGGGGAGAGTGGTTTTTTAAGACAGAAAAGCTCCTAAAAGAAATATCCGAGCTGGACAAGTTCACGCCGTACTCACTGGAGGGAAAAGCATTTTTCAAGCAAGACATTAACGATCTTTTTGCAGAAATAGCGGACCTCGTGAAATTGGAAAGAGGTGATCTACCATGCAACTCCGTCCCTACCAATCAGACCTGATAAAATCTGTCAGAGCGTCCCTGCTGCGTGGTAACCGCTCCGTCTGTGTGGTGTCTGGCTGTGGGTCTGGTAAATCCGTCGTAGCCGCCAGCATAGCCCTGTCAGCAACAAATAAGCATAACCGAGTGCTGTTCCTGGTCCACCGTGTTGAGCTTTGCGAGCAGATCAGAGGGACTTTCACGGTTTGCGGGGTAGATATGGCAATGTGCGACATAAACATGGTGCAGACGGCCCGTAGGCGGCTTAAAACCATGCCAAATGACTACGCTGTTATTATCATTGACGAAGCTCATACAAACTATGACGCTTATCAAAAGATTTCAGCAGCTTATCCGGATGCCGTGAAAATCGGGTTTACCGCTACCCCTGTCAGACTTAACGAGGGCGGCTTGGGTCTTCTGTTCCAAGATATAGTGACTTCTGTCAGTACGGAATGGCTCATAGAAAATCACTATCTTTCGGACTACAAATATTATTCCATCCCGCTTGCAGACACCAACGGACTGCACGTCCGGGCCGGGGAGTACAAACAGGACGAAGTAAACGCCCTGATGGAGCATACAGCAGTCTATACCGGAGCCGTCCAGCAGTACAAGAGGCTTGCTGATGGTAAAAAGGCTATGATCTACTGCTCCAGCATAAAGGCCAGTATTGAGACTGTAGAGGCGTTTAGAGCGGCTGGAATTAACGCCGTACACATTGACGGGTCAACACCGAAAAGGCAAAGAGAGGCCGTTATAGAGCGGTACAGGGCCGGAGAAATAACCGTGCTGTCAAATGTCGGAATTACCAATGAGGGATTTGACGACAAGGACATTGAGTGCATTATTCTGTTACGGCCTACGCTGTCCCTATCGTTGTATATACAGATGTCCATGAGGTCTATGAGATACAAGCCAGGAAAGACCGCTATCGTGATAGACTGTGTAGGCTCCTGCTATCTCCACGGATTACCGTCCAGCGAAAGGAAGTGGACGTTGCAGAGCAGGAAGAAACAGGAAAACACAGTAAAAGTCCGGGAGTGTTCTGAATGTTTTGCAGTCGTGGACGCTAAATATGATGTTTGTCCATACTGCGGGGCTACGCTGAAAAAAGAGGTCGTCAAGAAAAATAAAAAGGCGGTGGAGGTGGACTTAGTAGAAGTCAGTCGGCAGAAAGCCATAAAGGACACAAAACTGCGAGACGCTGACCTTCATACATGGAATGAGGTCGTGGAGTTCCAGAAAATACACCAGTATAAATTCGCATTTTGCTTGCACTATGCCGAAAAACACGGTATAGATATACCTAAAAAGTATAACTATATGCGTAAAAAATTCATTAAGGGGTGACAGTTCCATACCGAAAACGTATAGCAGTTATATTTTAAAAATATACTTGCAATTCGGTTCGGGATGGTGTAATATAGAACCATGAAGATGACGGCTTCATAAAGTAAATAGGTGAAAACCAGATATATTCTGGTTATCATATAAAACACCGCTCCGGATGCCGTCATCGTCTGGAGCGGTGTTTTTATTTGAGGTGATTTAATGAATACTAAACTTATGTTTTCCAGCAAAACGGACCTGTGGAGCACGCCTCAGGGCTTGTTTGACGAGCTAAACAAAGAGTTTGGGTTTACACTTGATGTTTGTGCAACGAAAGACAATGCAAAGTGTGCAGAGTATTACACAAAAGAGCAGGACGGGCTTTCCCTCCCGTGGGAGGGTGTTGTATGGTGTAATCCTCCTTATGGAAGAGGAATCGGTGAATGGGTTAGGCGTGCGTGGCTGTCATCAGCTTGTGGCGCAACTGTCGTTATGTTATTACCAGCACGAACAGACACTCGATGGTTTCACGATTATATTTACAGCAAAGGCAGAGTTGAGGTAAGATTTTTGAAAGGGAGGTTGAAGTTTGGAAATTCTAAAAACCCTGCACCGTTTCCTTCTATGATTGTGGTTTTTAGGGGGGAGAAAGTGTGAGTATTGCAAATTTGCGATGAATTGAATATGAGATGATAGTTATGAAATCAGAACACGACATTCAGAATGAGATCCGCCTTGCTCTTTCCTCTATGGGCTGGTGCGTTTTCCGACTGAACGTTGGGAAAGTAAAAACCGAAGATGGCAGGTGGTTTGACACAGGATTGCCACCCGGAACAAGCGATCTCATGGCCGTTAAGAACGGTCACATCGTATTCCTGGAAGTAAAAACAAAAACGGGCCGGGTGCGTGACGACCAGATCAAATTTATAAACACCATGCGGGACCGTTACGGCTGCACCGCCGGGATTGTGCGGAGCGTGGATGATGCGGTCAGACTGGTGGGGGGGAAATAATCATGGAACTGCCCTATGAGCGTCAAGCTATGCAGGCCCAGCCCATGCCGGAAGGGCTATCCCTTGAAGATCAGCTCATGTATCAGGCCCTATCAATCCTATACGCCCGATATAAGCGGCATGAGCTGACCAGAGAACAGGCTACAGCTGAAAAGGGGAAACTGGTGTACGAGCACGACCGCCGAAAGAAAATTGAAGGCGCATCAAGTGACCTTGCAAAATGGCACCATGATCTGCGCCGTGAAATTGAGGCCGCACAATGCAGATACCGAAAGGAACACACCATTGAAGCTGCGGACGCACTCAGCGCCGCCCTAGATGGGAGGATTTTACATGGCTGTGAGAAAAAAGACGAATAACCGATTTACGCTGATCCGCACCTGTCAAACCTGTGGGCGAGTATTTACGACCACCGCCGACTCACCCTGGATGCGGCAAATGGCAGTGGACGGAAAGCGGCAGAAAACCTGTTATTTTTGCAGTGAGGCTTGCAAGAACGAAAGCTATAAGCACCTTTTTGACGGTAAGGCAGATGAGCGCAGAAAAGCCCGTGAGAGCGCACGAGACGTGATGGAGAAGAACAGACGGTATTATACGGCCCACTCCGAAGAGATCAAGCAGAGACACCGGGAGGCGTACTGGGCAGACCCGGAGGAGTACCGGGAGCGGAATAGGTACAATAGAAGGAAAAGGAGGGTCATGGATGAAGGCTGTAATGTTGAGTATTCGCCCTGAGTGGTGTGAGAAGATCCTGAGCGGGCAGAAAACGGTGGAGATTCGCAAAACACGCCCGAAGCTGGAAACGCCGTTCAAGTGCTATATCTACATGACAAGGGGTTGTGCCAGCTATCCGGTGACACTCAGCGGCGTTCCTTACATCTGCCACGACTGTGGTGGCCAGCATGTTATTGCAGAGTTTACCTGTGACACAATCATTACGGATAAGACGTTCGGGCACGATGCAATGCTTAACGCTGCTGCCTGTATGGAGGAGGCCGAAGCCGCGGAATATTCCAGCGGGAAAGTTTTGTACGGCTGGCATATCTCCGACTTGCGGGTTTATGAGGAGCCGAAGAAGTCGAGAGAGTTCAAAAAACCGTGCGATGAAAACGGGTGCGCTAATTGCAAGAACAAAATCGGTACATCTATATATGGTCTACCAATGTGCAATCAAAAAAATCTTGCAATTAACGTGCCGCCCCAGTCCTGGTGCTATGTGGAGGAGGTAGAGGGATGAACCGTGAAGAAATTATTCAGAACTTGCGGTGGTGTGCAAATGGCCCCGAGTGCAGCGAATGCTCAGTAGGGTTTGGGCGTGGATGCATGGACAATCTCATACGGATGGCCGCCGATATGCTGGAGGCTGATGGGGCGGACATGAAGATCACCGAAAGTGTGGCTGGCGAGATTGCAAAACTGAACGAAAAGTTGGATGCAATTTTGCGAGGCGACCAGCCACAGAAAAGCGCTGATGAGATGTTCCGGGAACTGGGGTATGCTGGAGAAATCCTTCCAGATGGGATGAATTGGTATGAAAACAAGAAGGAAGAAACGATAATTTCGTGGAAAAACGGATATTTCCAAGAAATTACTTTCTACGGCACGCCAACGAACTTTAGCTCAGAAGAAATACTTGCCTGTGCCCAGGCTATCCGGGAAATGGATGGTACCCCATGAAAAACAACTTTTTGAACCGCATCCAGGCCGAGCGCACTGACTATGCTAGGGTCGTGGAGCGATCCACCCGCCAGTATGACATGGACACGCTCCAGATAGCCTTGCACCGCTCCCGCCTGCGCCTGGGCTACGACCGGATTATGGAGATCACAGAGTTGTGGTGCGCCGTTATGGACGAGTACCGAGACACCCGGACGGGACACCCGGAGGCGGACGTGCTGAGGGCGCACATGGACGCAGAGCTGAGTGAGATCATGGCGGGGCGGCCTGGGTTTGTGCCGTTTGAGGAGAGGCACCCGGAGCTGAAAGAAATTAAGTATGAGGGGAGAAGACGGAAATGAGTGAACAGCGATTGATTGATGCAAGCTATCAGGATAAGAACCTGAAATGGTGGCTTGAAACAAACAGTGAAAATGGTGTTGTATCAATCCCGGATTTTGTAGTTGAAACGTGCTTAGACCAGCCCACCATCGACCCGGAGACGCTGCCCATCGTGAAGGAGTTACGGGCGAAGCTTGCGGAAGAACAACAGAAGCGACAGAGCGAAAACGAGTTATACAATGACGGAATACAACTGATGCAGAGTAAGCTTGACAGTGCCGAGGAAGAAAAACAGTCGCTTATTTCGGCATTGCACGAATGTGTGAAAGAAAATGGACTGTGCAACGGGTGCAAAAACTGGAACGGGGTAGGCTGTGCGGATGAGGATGCAAGGTATTTTTGCGAGGCTGGCGGTAGCGATATGTGGGAATGGAAGTGGAGGAAACAGAAATGAGCAACCTGATTAAATCCATTATCTCCAATATGGACACAGCCACAGCGGCTCAGGGGAGCCGAAACACCCTTGTCCTGCTGGGAGATCCCGAAAGCGTGTATCTCCGTGGCATTGAGCGACGGGCGGAAAATCTGGGGCTCCGCACAGCCAGACCGGACAAGTACTACAACGTGGAGTGTGCTGGGGAGCCTATCTACGTCTATGATACAGAGTGCACAGATCAGCGGACACATGACCTGGCCTTGTGCGTCCTGTCAACTGGCCCAGACATTGACCGTATTATCACACCTGGGCTGTCCTGCTGTGCAGAGGCGTGCTTGGAGATCGTCAAGCGGATGGTGCCATATGATGGGTGCCTAGTAGCTGTTATTGGCCGTGGACACGCACAGCAGGGGCTTGGTGAGGCTTTGACAGCAGTAGGGAACTCTGTTCTGCTCGCACATGGTGATAGTGGGATTATGTCCAGCCATATAGTCAACGACTACGCCGAGGCTATCATCAATACCTCAAGCCGATTCGTGTGGCCATACTGCGCAAAAAGGGTGGATGCTGAAACTATAATTGACGTTTGCGGCGGTATGTCTGAAGCCGCCGAAAAGCAAAACTATTTTTCCACCAATGACATCGGCGCTCTGAATATTTCCGTCCTGCTGCGGCGGTTTACGGAGGTGTGAAACCATGACCAGGAAGAGATTTATCAAGTTACTTATGGCAAAAGGAACTCAGCGGAATGATGCCCAGATGATTGCGTGGCTGGTGAGAGTAAATGGATGGGCGGTGCAAAGCATGGGCAGTCTGCGAGACCCGCTATGGAACGAGATGAAAATTATGGAAGGAGAAAAGAAAAATGAGCAATGAAGTAAAGAAACCCAGATTCCACCTGGAGGACTGGCCCGGTGATGTGGCTATGCACTGCCCGGAGGAGTGGCAAGCAGAGAAGTTCTGCGAGTTACTAGACGATGCCGGGAGAAAGTGGTGCGATGGTGGCAAATATTCAGAGTATACGGGCTGGGAAAATGATGAAGGTCAAACCTGTTACATCTTTAACAAGGGGTTATATGCGGATCTGAATTACTGTTCACATTATGACTACTACAAGATCCTTGAATTCTCCGACTTTGACTGGTCAGACGAGCCGACCATCAAAGACAGTGGTGAGCGTACTGAGTACAGAACGGGGGCCGTCCGAGACTGTAAGGAAGGGAAGGGCCGTTGCGACCTCATGCCGCTGGATGTGGTGAAGAGGGTTTTGGCCCCTTACGATGAAGAGACAGAAATTATTATCGACAAAATCCTGTATTTCAAGGAAAGTGGAGACACCGAGGGGCTGTTGGATGCAATTGGGTTAAAAACGGACAATGTAGAGGACGCTTGCAGTCTCATGCTGGAAGTCTCCAAGCACTTTGAGGAAGGGGCCAAGAAGTACGGCCCGGATAACTGGAAAAAAGGTATTCCCGTTCACTCCTACATCGACAGCGCAGTGCGGCACTACCTGAAATATCGTGCTGGTTGGACAGACGAACCCCACGACCGGGCTTTTGTCTGGAACCTGATGTGCTGTATCTGGACGATGGAGCACCGACCGGAACTGGACGACTGGACTGATAAACGCATTGACAAACCAGCCGTGAAGTGATATATTTAAGGCGGGTCGTTAATGTGCGGCCCGCTGATATGCAAGTATGGACATGTGGGTTGTAGGGCAGTAGCTACGCCACGGGCCGCTAGTGGGTTCGACTCCCACTGCTTGCACCACCGTGGGCTTCCAACGACCCTGTGTGCAGGAAGCATCTGGCCCGGCATAAAAAGCGGCTGATGAGAGAGTAACGGCTCGAAACTTGAAAGTATCGTACATCGAAAGTTTCAAGTCCCGCGGAGCGTCCCTAGCCGGGGAATAACTGGGCGCCAGCAGGGTCAAACTCTAAAGGGAGTCACCAAAGGAGTATAAACAAGTGGGGCAACCGTGCAAACCGGGATTATATGCGCCTGTAGCTCAGTTGGTAGATCGGCGGGGTCCTAACCCGTGGCACATTGACGATACGTTTTTCAACGGAACAAGGTGTCTAGTCAGCCCTTGGGATGTGGTTAGATGGCGGTGGTTCAAATCCACCAGGGCGCACCGAATATGCAAGCGAGCAGTAGGACAACGAGGTATACTGGTTACCCCGTGAGAGTGCGACGCTCTCCGCTTGCACCAACCCGATTTATGGGAATTATTATGAGAGGTGGTACAAATGGACGCTAATTATCTGTTTGACGTATTCGAAAAAACCGAAACCGAGGGCCTGAACGACCTCCTGTTGGGCCTGTCTGCCGTAAATGCCGAGAAGCCCATCCCAGAAATCGACCAGAAGGAGCTGGCCTCCTTCATCGGTTACTACTACGAGGAGTTGGTCGAGGCGTTCAAGGCTCGTGACCGGGAGAAGTTCGTTGAGACTGCCAACAAGCTGAACGGCCAGGAGAGGAAGCCCAAGTCCACGGTCATCCTTCCAAACCGCAGCTTCATGGAGTTCCGCCCCGAGAACGCCGGGAAGAAGGGCGTTATGGTTGATGGCTACGCCGTGGACTATGATGAGCGTGGTTATGTCCAACGGGCTATTCGGTCCAAGTGATAACAGCATAGCAAAGCCGCCCCGTCATTGGGGCGGCTTTTTTATAAGTTCATACGGATCAGCGTTAAGTGCTTTTGCAATCGCTAGGAGGTTCCGGGCCGACATATTGCCAGGATCTGCCTTGCCCGTCTCCGTGGTTTGCAACTGATTGACGGACACCCCGCACAGAGCAGACAACTGGTGCAAGGTCAGGCGTTTAGCCTTTCGGTGTTCTCTGATGGTCATATACTTCGTCCTCTTACCAGATAAGGTCGAATTGGTCATATGCAGGATTGCTGCTCTCGACATCGTACCAGTCGCCGCCGTTCCAGTGGGCGTTCATGGCATCCTCACCAGTCAAGCCCTCTGGTTCATCGGAAAAGGTAAAGCGCACGTCAACGCCAAGTTCACGGGCAGCTGCAAGAGTGTGGTGCCCGTCTGCCTGGATAGCCATTTCTTCACCATCAACTTCACCAATACTCCAACAAGGGATTTCGACAAAATCTAAACCGTTGATTTTCTGCATCTTTTCTTCTACGATATCCCAGTCAATGTGGTGCTGGCTGCTGATAACCTTCATTTTAATTTCCTCCTAAATGTTTCTTGGGTGTTCCCCTTTGTTGATATTATAATATCATAATACTATGTAAAAGTCAACCCATATTTTAATATTTTTATTAAAAATTTGACAAACGCCAAAACGTGGTATATAATTTACCGTGTAATATTATATCTTTTGTGAAAGGCGGTGAGGTGGTGGCTAGAGATAACGGAAATTTACGGCCCGTTAGAACCAAGGAAGAAGCTAGAGAGCGGGGCAGAAGGGGCGGAAAGGCATCTGGAATTGCAAGAGCGAAGAGGAAAACGCTGAAAGAAGAACTTTTGCTACTGCTTTCTGAGGGAGATACACAGAAGTCTGTTACCGTCGCACTGCTACAAAAGGCCATTTCTGGGGATGTAAAAGCGTTTGAGGTGATCCGGGACACAATCGGGGAAAAGCCGGTTGAAGAAGTAAACCAGAAGCAGACCGTTATTGACATGAGCAATTTCAGCACAGAGGATTTGAAAAAGGTGCTTGACGATGACATATCGTGATGCGATTAAGTGTGAGCTCGCCCGACGTAGTTTCTGGGAATACTGTAAACTTATGGCTGGCGATTTCTATAGAGAGGACAGGGCATTTCTGAAAGAGAAGTGCAATTTATACCAGGATTTTTACGAGTCAGACGACCAATTCCTGATTGACAACGAACCACCCAGACACGGGAAGTCACGAACAGCTACTCTGTTCATTCAGTGGGTCCTTGGGAAAAGCCCGAAAGATAAGGTCATGACCGGATCATATAACGAAACACTTTCCACCGTGTTCTCCAAGGGCGTTCGGAACAAAATCCAGGAGACTTCTGGAGACGGGCACATAGTTTATCATGATATATTCCCCAAAACGGTGGTCAAACGGGGAGACGCAGCCGCCAATCTGTGGGGCCTTGAAGGTAACGATACAAACAGCTATCTGGCGACTTCCCCGACTGGCACAGCTACTGGTTTTGGTGCTGACTTGATGCTAATAGACGATGTTATAAAAAACGAGTATGAGGCCAGAAACGAGGCAGTAAAAGAGAACCACTGGAAATGGTTCACGGATACCATGCTGTCCCGCCGTGAAGGGAAAAGAAAAGTCATCGTCGTTATGACACGCTGGGCTTCTGATGATCTGGCCGGGCGGCTGGTCGAAATGCTTGAAAGGCAGAAGAAACAGTATAGAATGGTCGTGTACAAGGCGTTTGATGGTAAACAGATGCTTTGTGACGATATTCTGAACTATCAGCAGTATCAGGACATTCTGACAGGGGACACTGGGCGTGACATTGTGGAAGCAAACTACAACCAGACCCCGATTGACGTAGAAGGGCGGCTATATACCGAACTGAAAACCTACAAAAACCTCCCTGACGGAATTGAGAGCGTTGACAGCTACACAGACACCGCCGACACAGGATCAGACTATCTGTGCTGTATCATATATGCGGTCAAGGACTGCAAGGCATATGTTTTGGACGTTATCTACACACAGGAGGGCATGGAGGTTACGGAGGGACTTGTAGCAAAGGCTCTCACTGAGCACAAAGTCAACCACGCCAGGATCGAGAGCAACAACGGAGGCCGTGGTTTTGCAAGAAACGTCCGGCGCATAGCAGAACAGGAGTTAGGAAACAGCATTACACGCTTCATCCCGTTTACCCAGTCGAAAAACAAACAGAGCAGAATATTGACGGGGTCAACCGGCGTTATGAATAATGTGTTATTCCCTGCTGGTTGGGATGTTATGTGGCGTGATTACTGGCGGGATATGAAAAGATACCAGAGAGTAGGAAAGAACGCACACGATAAACTATGCGCATTGTCGTGTATAAACTCGGTGAATTGCTGGAAAGCTAAAGCTGCATAAGCCAAGCCAATCAGCAGCGATAACCGTTGACACACTATCATCGTGCATGTTATAATATGCATGAGGTGATAGCAATGAAAGTAAACTTTGATTTAGATGACATTCTAAAAATGATAGATGATGGATATATGCTGAAAGATGTGTGTGCCCATTATGGCTGTACGAGAGGGAAACTTCGGTGGTTTCTTAAAAAGTATAACTTAAACTTTAGTAACAATAAGAACGCAAGAAGAAACCAGCGCAAGCTTATGAGTGGTGAAATGAACCCGACAAAGGGGAGAAAACGAACCGCAAGCGAAATGCGTGGGATTTCTGAAAGCAGTAAACTGAAAGCTGAACTGTACTGGGATCACAAATTTAAAGATGGGATTACATTCCAGCAGTACGCTAAGGTTTGTAGAAGCATTATTCCGAAAGAGTTTAAGGACAAAGCAAAATGGCAAGAGCAAGAAGTTGACCACGTTTTTAGCATAAAAGATTGCTGGAAAAACAAAATATACCCGAGATACACAAGCAATCCAAACAATTTGAGAATTGTCAGTACAGAAGAAAATAAATCAAAGTCATCAAAAAGCGAAATAAGCTTAGATGAATTTCTGTCAGCGGTTGGCGTTCAGAGACTATCGAAAGCACAGTTTAACTGGAAGCGAGTAGAGTAGGCTTCAAGCGAAGTCGAAGCGCCGAGATAAGCGATAGCTTATAAGATATAGTCCGACACTCCACGAAAGTGGAGAGGGTGTAGCGAACCCTATAACTAAAATGGATGCGCAGGATGCAACAACAGGCGTTTATGAGTATCTACCGAAGAAAAAGAAAAGCGAGTATACCCCGATTTACATGAATTTATAAAGGGCGGTGACCAACCATAAAAACCTATCAAGATTTACTAGCTGTCGGGCAGGACGAACAGAATCGGATTGACTTTCTGCTGTCTGCAATCAACGATCATAAAGCTTCCGCAGCTTACCGAACAGCCGTTGACGCTGAACTGTATGTCAGCGGGAAGAATGTCACGATTTCCAAGTATCAAAAAGTCCTATACACGCTATCTGGGCGGGCTGTTCCTGACAATTACACCGCTAACCACAAGTGCAAGAGCGGCTTTTTCAAGTTGGCTGTAACTCAAGAAACTGCTTTTCAGGTAGGAAATGGCATTTCTTTTCAGCAAAAATCCACAAAGAGACGGCTTGGGAAGGACTTTGACACCGTACTGTATAAGGCCGTGAGGGCCACCCTTGTGCAAGGAACTGTGTTTGGATTTTTTAACCTTGACCATATCGAGGTTTTTAAGCTAACTGAGTTCGTCCCGCTCCTAGATGAAGAGAACGGAGCTTTAATGGCTGGTGTTCGGTTTTGGCAAATCAGCGCAGACAAGCCCCTGCGGTTTACCTTGTTCGAAGTGGACGGTTACACCGACTACACCCGGGGCAGTGATGGTGTGGCAAAAGTACTGAGGGGAAAGAGGCCTTACAAGGAAATTGTGAGGTTTTCCGTGGTTGACGGCGTGGAAATTTATGACGGTGGTAACTACCCTAGCTTCCCAATTGTCCCACTTTACGCAAACCTAGACCGACAGAGCGCCCTGGTTGGGATGCGGGAGCAAATCGACTGTTACGACCTGATTAAGTCCGGCTTTGCGAATGACCTTGACGATGCATCCATGATATACTGGACGCTCACCAACACAGGCGGCATGGATGATGTTGACCTTGCGAAATTCATTGAGCGCATGAAAGTAGTACGAGCGGCTGTGGTTGACGGCGACGACGGGGCAAGGGCAGAAGCGCACACCATTAACGTGCCGTATGAGAGCCGGAAAGAGTACCTAACAATTCTCCGCAAAGATATGTATAGAGACCTAATGATGCTGGATGTGGATAGTATCGCAGCCGGTGCCGTGACAGCTACACAGATTAGGGCCGCTTATGAGCCACTGAACGAAAAGTGCAAAGAGCTTGGAATGTGCATAAAGTCTTTCATTGCTGGGGTTCTCGATCTGATTGGCGTAGAGGATACCTTTGAGTTTGACCTCTCCATGATTTCCAACCAGACCGAGCAGACCAACATGGTGCTGGCGGCTGCGGAGTACCTGGACGAAGAAACAGTACTCCGGAAGTTGCCTTTCTTGACCGCTGATGAAATCGAAGGAATTTTAAAGCGGAAGGATGCAGAGGAAATGGAGCGGTTTAAGGTGGAACCGCAGGGAAATGAACCGTTCGGAAATAACGAACAGTTGGAGGAGTGATTAAATGGCAGACAAGGCCCACGCTGAAACGGACAGACTTCTGGAGCAGATGGAGCGGCGCTTGTCTGTCCTTTATTCTGGCGCAGAAAAATTCTTGAAAAAGGATTTGTCTTATTTTTTTGAGAAATTAAAACCAGAAGCTGATGCTATTTTGGAAGAATGGAAGAACTCTGGAAGTGATGAAGCTAAACGGAAATATATCTCATATTTCAAAAAAATAGCAAAGTCAAAGGAGTTCAAGGAATTATCTGAGGCCGTTGCAGAGGAAATGTACAAAGCAAACGTTGAAGCAACAAAGAGAATAAACGCTCAAGCGGTTGGTATATATACCATAAACTACAACTACATCGGGCGAAGGCTGGGCAGAGATCTTTACGGCTATACGTTCCGCCCGGTATCTGATGAAGATGCGTCACTTTATGGAGGCATTACACGGCAGGATATAGACAAGGATAAAGATGCCTCCTGGAACCGAAAGAATGTGAGCACGGCTGTTGTTGTTGGGGCTATACTTATGCTATCGCCTGATCGGATAGCTAAGAGGGCGGCGAAAACAACAGCAAAGAAGAACCAAAATTCGGCAAATCTACACGCAAGAGGTATGTACACCGACGCAGAAAGCAAAGGCCGTCTTGACAGTATGTGTCGAGCAAGAGACGAAGGACACCAAATTGAAAAATACTGGCAGTCTACGCTGGACAACCGAACAAGAGACAGCCATAGGGAACTGGACGGAACAACTGTTCCCCTTGACGAAGATTTCACGACCATAAACGGGAACAAACTTAGCAGGCCGAGAGACCCAAACGGAGCAATGGAGGAAATCTGCAATTGCAGATGCACGTTGCAATATAGGGTTGGACAGAAGAGTGGAGCAACAAGGGCGGCCCGGTTTGGTGATGTTAAGGGGAGTTACAAGAAGTCGGGGAGCTTCCGGGGGACAAGAACAGAAACAGTAAAGGAAATGACATATAGGGAGTGGATGGAGTGGAGAAAGTCGTAGAGTTTAGGGACAACGCAGACGAAGTTCTTCACCTCCTTGATACCGCAATAGGCCGAGCGCTTTTCGATATAGGCGTAACAGCACAAGGGTACACGAAAGACAACACGCCTGTCAGAACTGGAAATTTACGTGATTCTTGGGCGGTGCAGATCCACCAGAATGAAAATTATCTTTTGATAGGTACTGACATCGAGTACGGAAAGTATGTTGAGAACGGGAGCAGAACGAACAAAGCACAACATATGCTTCAAAAGGCAGTTTCCGAACACACCGACGAATACAAGCGCCTAGCCAAAGAAGCCCTTGACAATGCATAACCGCCGTCCTATAATGAAAAGGGGCGATTTTATGGACGTTCACTGCGACTGTGGCAAACTGCTTGCCAAAATCAAAGACGGAAAAATCTATGTGTGGTGTAAAAACTGCAAAAAAGAAGTCCCGTTAAAAATCGAATACCCGAAAGAGCCTTGAGCCGTAACGTGTAAGTGTTTCTTACAAGTTGCGGCTCTTTTTATTTTTGATAATCAAACGGCTGTGCATAGCCGCCGTGAAAGGAGATTATACATATATGGCAGAGTTTAACCGAAGAGAGCTGAAAAAGATTTTTGAGGCCGCAGAGATTGAAGTGCCCAAGGATGTTCTGGGCCAGCTGTGTGACCTCCACGCTGACAGCTCCGACGGAATGGGCGACACCATCAAGGACCTGAAAAAGCAGATTTCCGAGGCCCAGCGTGAACGTGATGTGGCTATCGAGAAAGCACCGAAGGACGGCGAGGAAACCGTATCTAAAGCCGTTTACGACAAGCTGAAAGGCGAGTTCGACACCTACAAGCAGGGTGTGGAGGAGAAGGAAACCACCAGCAAGAGGCGAGAGGCGGCTAGAGAGCTGCTGAAAGCTGCTGGTATCTCTGAAAAGCGCCTGGATTCCGTTCTGCGTGTGTATAACGTGGACGGTATGGAGCTGGACGAAAACGGCAAGGCAAAGGACGCTGAGAAGCGTACTGAGGATATCAAGAAAGAGTGGTCGGACTTCATTGTCAGTTCCCGGGTGCGTGGAGCTGATACGGCAAACCACCCCAACAACACAGGCGGCGGCATGAGCAAGGCTGAGATCGTGAAGATCAAGGACCCCACAGAGCGACGGGCAGCCATTGCCGCCAACATGGAACTTTTCGAGAAAGGAAATGATGAATAATGGCAGCAGATGCAAACCTAATTAAGAAAGCCGACCTTGCACGTGTGCGAGAGGTCGATTTCTCCCTGATGTTCTCTGAGAGCGTCAAAAAACTGGTCGAGGCCCTGGGTGTTACCCGAAAAATTCCCAAGGTGGCCGGCACTGTGCTGAAATCCTATAAGGCGACCGGCACTCTGGAGGAGGGCAAGGTGGCCGAGGGCGATACCATCCCCCTGTCCAAGTACAAGACCGAGCCTGTGCCCTATAAGGAAATCACTCTGAAAAAGTGGCGCAAGGCCACCAGCGCCGAGGCTATCGCTGACCGTGGGTATGACCAGGCCGTGACCATGACAAATGATCGTATGCTGAAAGACGTGCAGAAGGGCATCCGGAAGGACTTCTTCACTTTCCTTGGCACCGGAACCGGAACTTCCACTGGCGTTGGCCTCCAGGCCGCTCTGGCCGCTGCATGGGGGCAGCTCCAGACCAAGTTCGAGGATGACACCATCCAGGCGGTCTACTTCCTGAACCCCCTGGACGTTGCCACCTATCTGGGAGACGCACAGATCACCACTCAGGAGGCTTTCGGTATGTCCTATATCGAGGACTTTCTGGGCCTTGGCACCGTGTTTATGAATACCTCTGTGCCCAATGGCAAGCTGTACGCCACTGCAAAAGACAATGTGGTTCTGTACTACATCCCCGTGAACGGTGCTGATCTGGGCGAGGCGTTCACCTTTACCAGCGACGAAACCGGCTATATCGGCATCCACGAAAGCCCCGACTACACCAACATGACCAGCGTGACCAATGTTATCAGCGGCATCGAACTGTTTGCTGAGCGGCCCGACGGCGTTATAGTTGGCACTATCAGTGCCGCCGCCGCTTCCCCCGCTGCATCGAAGTAAATAAAAAGAAAGGCGGTGCAATGTGTTAACCGAAATTTGCGCGGATTTACGCAATTACTTTTGCCGGGATGCTGACAAGCATTTTGACAAGTTTACAATCAGCGGTGGTAGCATTGCACCGCTTGACTTTTTGAAGCCCAGACAGTATTACCGGATCGTAGGGTCCACGTTTAACGACGGTGTATATCAGTACGGAGAAACAGGAACCGCACTGATTGACGAAACCTTTGACGGGGCGGTTTGGGCGATGGCGGTTCCTCCTGCCGTCATCGCCCTAGCCGCTGAAATCGAGGGATACCAGAACAACCCGGAAAATAAGCCTGGTGGGTATGTCTCTGAATCGTTCGGTGGATACAGTTACAGCAAGGCAACCGGGAAGAACGGTGGTGCGCTGTCCTGGCGGGAGGCGTTTTCTGACAGGCTTAACCAATGGAGGAAAATATGAAAGCAACTGATATTACCGTTGAAGTGAAAGCAAAAATGACAGTAGACCGAAGAACCGCTGAAAGCTGTCTGAAACTGGTTGAAATGTATGTGAATGATACAGGGAAAAATGTCATTGTTCACAAGACGGATACCGGGGAATTGGAGTTTTCGTATGAGCCTGCTTAAATCGGCTATGACCGACTGCGTGACGATGATCCAGACGGACGTTCCCGACGGTTCTGGCGACTACATCACACAATGGTCCGAGGGAAAGCACTTCAAGGCCGCTTTTGACTTCCAGGCAAGCATGGAGGCGAAAGTGGCAGAAGTCCAGGGGGTCAAGGGCCTGTGGAACGTCCTAGTTCCCCGTGAGGTCTCTCTGGTCTATCACGGCATTTTCAAACGTCTTGAGGATGACCAAATTTTCCGGATCACCAGCAAGGACGACAAGGCTACGCCGGAAGGGGCGAGGCTTAATCTTCGGCTTGTTTCTGCGGAGGAGTGGTCGTTGACATGACGAAAGAAGAAGCTCTCTTCCAGTTTTGGTCGTCTTTTGGCCTGAAAGCCTATGAGGAAAGCTCTGTACCATCTGGAGAACGTGCTCCGTCATTCCCCTACATCACATATCAAGTCGTTACTGGTTCGTTTGGCGGTGCTGTGGCTATGTCTGCGAGCGTTTGGGACAAGAAAATCACCGGACACTCCGCTACAAAGGCGAATGACGCTAAAACGGCTGAAATCAGTAAGTCTATCGGGATGGGCGGTACAATGCTACACTTTGACGGAGGTGCTGTCTGGCTGACCCGTGGTGAGCCGTTCGCACAGTCAATGGGCGACGATTCAGACGACCGGATCAGGAGGAAACTACTAAACATTACAGCGGAATATATTTCTGCTGACTGATTGGAGTGAAAAAGATTGAAATTTACACAAATCCCTGAAACTACATTCCAGCAGATGCAGCTGAACGCAGGTATTCTGCTGAAAAATTTCGACCCCAGTGCTGGAACCGTACAGAATACCGACATCGTGGGCGCTACGTCTGGCGGCGTGAACTTTACCGCTGTACCGACATTTTCTGACATGGGAGAGGACATTGACAACTGCCCTAAGAACATGAAGGAATTGAAAAAGCTGGAGACGTGGGAAATCAAGATGAGCGGTACATTTGTTACCGTAACCCCCGACGCTGTGAAAACGGCTCTGGGTGCCGCTGATGTTGCGTCTGATAAGATCACGCCCCGAAACGACCTGAAAGCCGAGGATTTTACCAATCTGTGGTGGGTCGGTGACTACTCTGACAAGAACGGAGAAAAAAACGGCGGGTTTGTCGCCATCAAGATGATGAACACGCTTTCCACTGGCGGCTTCTCCATCCAGAGCGGTGATAAGGCAAAGGGCCAGTTCTCCTTTGAGTTCACGGCCCATTACTCTATGGCAGCACAGACCACTGTCCCCTTTGAGGTGTATGTAAAGGCCGGAACTGAGGAGGGCAGCGTCGTATGAAGAAGCTTTCTGACTTCAAGGACGAAAAGGGCATTGAGATTGCCTCTGAACTGCTGGGCATCATCCTTACTATGCTGGCTAATGAGCGAAACCAGGAACAGAAGGGTGAGGAAAACCCAGTCAAGATGTTTTCGGCGTTTATGAAGAACAGCCCAAAGGAGATGCGACAGATTTTCGCTATCCTGAGCGAGAAAGACCCGGACAAATACCACTGTGACGGGGCACAGGCATTGGAAAATATGCTGATCCTGTCAAATGACAGTATTCTCATCGGGCTTTTTTCCTTGCAGGGTCAGATGGGGGATGCGAAATCCTCTGGCTCTGTTTCGGAGAGTACCGAGGCCCACGGAATGTAACAACGTTTATGCGGTATGCCGTAGCCCGATTTGAGGAACACCAGCGGGATACAGCGTACCGCATTTATGTTACTGAGGCACTACGCATGACAGCGGAAAACACTGCTAAATTTTCTGGCGGCATCTATCCATCCTTGTCCTATCTGGATTGTATCCGCCAAAAAGAGGAGGACACCCGAACCGGGGCAGAGATAGCCGCAGACATTATAAAAATGGCTGGAATTGAGGTGATAGTGAATGACCCTGTTTGATTTGGTGGCTAAAATTACGCTGGACACGAAAGGTTACGAAGCAGGGGTAAAGGATGCGGCTGGCGCAGGGAAAAAACTTGCATCCACCATCAGCTCTGGGTTGGCTACCGCCGCAAAGGTCGGAACAGCCGCCATTACGACGGCGGCTGGAGGAATTGCGGCACTGACTGGAGCAGCGGTGAAAGGCTTTGCAGACTACGAGCAGCTTGTGGGAGGCGTTGAAACGCTGTTTAAAAACTCCGCAAATGTTGTGCAGGGGTATGCAGCCAACGCATATAAGACCGCTGGCCTTTCCGCAAATGAGTACATGGAAACCGTGACGGGATTTTCTGCCTCTCTTTTACAGTCTTTGGGCGGCGACACCGAAAAGGCTGCTAAAGTGGCAGACATGGCAATCACGGATATGGCCGATAACGCCAATAAAATGGGCACGTCTATGGAGTCCATCCAGTACGCCTACCAGGGATTTGCGAAGCAAAACTACACGATGTTAGATAATCTGAAACTGGGTTGACGCAATAGCTCAGTATAAACCTTGTGAAAACGGTGAAACTCTTGCAATGCAAGACAATACCGTGGTAAATTGACTTGTGTATATCATTGACACCTTGATATATTTGCAGTATAATTATATTGAGGTGAATAATATGAAGATAGATGGTAAAAGAAACAACAAAAACAAGAAATTCCGAGTTCCATATCAGACGTGGTATAACATGATGCAACGCTGTTACAACAAAAACAACAGGTATTACCAGAATTACGGCGGTAAAGGAATAACAGTTTGCGAAAAGTGGAAAACGTTTGATGGTTTTCTTGATGACTTTGACAAAATAAAAGGATTTTCCGAAAAAGTATTTTATGATAGGAAAATTTTCTTAGACAAAGACGGAGAAAACATGAATAACAGTGAATACAACTTGGGAAACTGTGAGTTCATTGACATTTCAGAGAGCAACAAAAGAAAGCAACACCAGATGAAGAATTTTTTTGTTATAAATTTAATGACTGGTGAGAAAGAATTATTCTTCAATCAATCTGAATGTGCAAGAAAGTACAATATCCCACAACCAAGAATATCACATGCGTTAAGAGGAAACGGAAAATATAAATTTTACCATTTTGAATACGCAAGATCATAACACCTGAACGACTACCGAAAACACACGAAGCAAACGTGGAAGTTAGTAGGGTACACTCAAGCGAGTGGAAGCGCAAGGGGCTGAAAGTCAGTCAAGAGATAGTCTGATCTGTATGGTGACATACAGCTGCCGAAAGGCGGGCGTGGATTAGCGACCCACGTTGAACATTGAATGTATGGTGGCACAAAGCAGGAAATGGAACGGTTGCTGAAAGACGCTGAGAAGCTGTCTGGTGTAAAATACGACCTTTCCAGCTATGCTGACATTGTGGAGGCTATCCACGTTGTACAGACGGAATTAGAAATTTCTGGTATAAGTGCAGAGGAGGCAGCTGAACTGGTCGCCTCTGGTGCAGCAACCCAGGAAGAAGCCTTTGCCATGATGGGGACTACCGCAAAGGAGGCGGCAACCACCATTTCCGGATCTGTTTCATCAATGAAATCCGCATGGAGCAACCTAGTCACGGGAATGGCGGACGATAACGCAGACATTGACACACTGATAAACAACGTCGTGACCAGCGTTGAAACCGTCGGCCAGAACGTCCTACCCAGGATCGAGGTTGCGCTACAGGGCGTTGGGAAACTGGTCGAGGGGCTTGCCCCGATTATTGGAGAAGCCCTGCCCGGAATGGTTGCGACGGCTCTTCCTTCCCTCCTGTCCGCTGGCGTTTCCTTGATCGGTGGACTTGCAAACGGCATGATTTCAGCGGCCCCGAAAATCGCAGAAACCGCCCTTGACGTGGTTGGCCAGTTGAAAGAAGGCGTGGTGGCTGGCGTTCCCGTTTTTTTGGAGAGCGTCCCCGTGCTGGTTTCCAATTTTCTGGGCTTTATCACAGAGAATTTCCCGGTTGTTGTTGGGAAAGGTGTTGAAGTTATTCAGCAACTAGCTTTTGGAATCCTGGAGGGAATACCAGGGTTCCTGGAAAATCTACCAGAAGTCATAACTGCTTTTGGCGGCTTTGTCACGCAGAACCTCCCCGTTATCATCGGGAAGGGTGCAGAACTGCTTGGAAGTCTTACGATTGGTATAATCGGCGCTATTCCGGGCATGGTTGCCCAACTCCCGAACATTTTGACTGCCATTGTTGATGTCGTAAACTCTGGATGGGAGGCACTGAAAAACTGTGGACGCTACCTTCTTGAGGGCCTGTGGGATGGTATCCGTGAAAAAATCGACTGGCTCAAAGGAAAGGTCACTGGTGCAATCGACACTGTCAAGGGTTGGTTTACCGGGAAAAAAGGCTTTGACGTACATTCTCCCTCTAAGTGGTCTGAGCAGGTCTTTAAATACGTCATGGACGGCAGTGCAATTGGCATTAAAACTGGCGAGGGTGGGCTTGTAAAGACCGCAGAAAGCGCCATCGACCGAGTAAAATCCAGCATGAGTGCAAGCACTGCAAGAGTCGATTTTGAGGACAGCGGATTATCCCGAACCATGCAGGCCGGTGGTGGTGGAGCCTCCAACGACGAAAGAACCATCGTTCTTAACGTCACGGAGAGCATTGACGGCCAGAAATTGAGCCGCCACCAATATAAGTACAACACCAGAGAGGGCGTTCTGCGTGGTGCTCCTCTGGCCGAGGGGGTCATGGGGTGAAAATCAAGATAAACGGGCAGGACTGGACGGAATACATCAACCCGTACTCTGTCCGCCCCTCCCATGAAAAGCGCCAAGGAAAGAACGCCGGGAAGTCTATGGGCGGCTCTGAAATCATTGACACAGTTAAGGTGGCTTCTAGCTTCTCCTGCATGGTCGGTTTGATTATGCAGGAGCAGTACGCGGAGCTTATGAGGCTTGCCAAACTTGACTATGTCACTGTGATCTATGACGACCCGGACACCGGGAAAGAGGAAACCAGAGTCATGATGCTGACCACCGGGAAGCCGCTCCAGTTGCCACTGATGGGAGGCGGGTATGCATACAAAAACATTTCCCTTGATTTCGAGGAGCGCTGACCATGAACAAACTGACCTATAACGGGAAAATCTATGACGACGTGCGAGAAGGCACAGATAAGCTGATGGACACAGGGGCCTATATTGGAGATTCTCTCCCGTCCGTCACACTGTCTGTAGACACCATGAGCGCCGTCGTGCGTGACTACGACACGCAGGAACGCATTTTGGTTGCGGACGACCGCCCCGTTTTTTTTGGCGACAGTGTTGGAATTGCACGGACTAGGCGGGACGGGCTTGACAAGCGCCAGACCTACGGCGCTCCTGTGGCCTATCAGCACGAAGGCGGCTTTAATGGCCTGTTCCGTCTGGACAGCATAACAAGAATTGGAAAATATGAATACTCTATTGAGTGCATATCCGATATTGGCCTGTTGCTGACAGACGACTACTACGGCGGGATTTATACTGGCGAAACCACTGGGGCTGTCATTTCCGATATTGTGCATGGAATTTTTCAGTATACCGTTGCCCCAGAACTGTCCAGCGTCCCGCTGTATGGGCTGTTGCGGAAAATGAAACGCCGGGACAGCCTCCAGCACGTGCTTTTTGCTGTCGGTGGTTGGCTCAGAAAGGATACAGCTGGAGTGGTACGGATCGAGGCCATGGAACGGCGGGAGCCGTATGAAATCCCGGTCGATGCCTTTTATATGGGCGGATCTGTCACAGGCACTAAACCGGCGACCGGCATTGCCCTTACTGAGCATAGTTTTGTGCCTCTGCCCACTGACAAGTCGGTAACCCTGTACCGTGGCCAGAGCGCAGCGGAGCAGATGATTACCCCGGCGGGAAAATCCGTCGTTGGTATCCTGGTGGACTTCAAAAACCCTTGCCACAATCTATCCATCCAGAACGCTCAAATCCTGGAAAGCGGCGCAAACTACGCCGTTATTTCCGGATCTCCAGAGGCCATTCTGATCGGGCTAGAATACACACACACGGAGAGGATCATCACCAGAACGTCCAGAACCGGCGGTGCTCCTAATATCGTCCCGTCAAGCAAATGCGAACTGGTCAACCTGATGAACGGCGAGCTGGTAGCCGACCGCCTCATGGGGTATTACGGGAGCGCAAAAACTGTCAGCGCTGATATAGTGGTTACCAACCAGAAACCCGGCGACGCTGTCCGTTTTGTTGACCCGTTCGGGGACAAAACGGAAGGTTATATTGCAGACATGGAATTGACCATGTCGCACATACTGAAAGCCAGTGCGAATATCATTGCTGGTTTTATCCCAACCGCCAGCGGAAACTACTATACACAGGTCTTTGTCATTGAGCAGGATGGAGAATTTATCATCCCAGGCGGTTGCAAGGGGAAAGCCCGAATAGTCGTGGTTGGCGGCGGTGATGGTGGAACAATGGGCGATGACGGAAAGCCAGGCGAGGGCGGTTCCAGCGGATACGGAACAGGCGGAGATGGTGGTGCAGCTGGAGAGCCAGGGAGTGGCGGAAAAGTATTTGTTTCCACGATCCCCGCCCTGGTTGGTGAAAAATTTGCCGTAAAGCTTGGAAAGAAAGGTCTTGGACAGACGCTAGAGCGAAGCGCAACAGCTGGAACGCCAACTACGTTCGGACCGTACACATCCGAAGATGGGTACACATCCGAAAGCGGGTTTTTTGCTCAAATCAGCAACAAAATCTACGGAATACCCGGGCGGCATGGACTACCTGGCGCAAATGGCGGCGGCCCTAGAAAAGACCCACAGCCCATAATCTGGGATGGTGTGGAATACAGAGGAGGGAAAAAAGCGCCGGACTATCAGCGCCCTGGCCACAACGTCGTGGCAAAAGGCGGTTTTGGCGGTGGCCCTGCGGTTGGGGCAAACGGCGGCGATGGCAAAAGAGGGAACTATGGCGTGGACGCCGATGGACATGTTGGAACCATTAACGGTGGCGACGGTGGCGAGGGGGCAGATGCTGCCCCAGGAGAAAACGCCAAGACCCCCGGCTCTGGTGGAAACGCTGGACATGGTGGCGGCGGTGGCGGTGGTGGCGCCCCCGGTCAGTGGCCGAGCAATGGCGGCAGAGGTGGAAAAGCTGGACCCGCAGGAGACGGAGCCGACGGCGTTGTGCTTGTGTTTATTTGATGGAGGTGGTATAATAATGGCACACACAGAAGAGAGACTAATTAACGGGATTATGACGCCCGTTACAGTTTTCGACCATTCTGCGCAGGAAATTGATGATGCGGTCACAATTGAAGATGTCGGAAGCCCAGGTTGCTTTTACCGTGTGGTTGACGGCGAAAAAGAGTGGGTAAATCCCCCTATGGTGCTAGGGAACGAGTATAGAACAACGAGTAAGTTCAAAGGACGTCCCGTATATACAGCCTTGGTTTGGCTTGGGTCTGTGTCTAACGAGAAAAAAGTTCTTTTTGGCAACGACATAGATACCGTTTTATTATGCAATGCATTCACACCAAGCAGTACATTCCCAGTCATCTACTATAGTCAGTCCGACAGGCCATATAATACATGTTTCGTTGCTACCACAATATCGCAAGACGGAGGCGCCACAAAGTCCTGTGAAATAACATGTCTGTCTGGGGAAAAAGCTGGATGGAGCAACGTAACATGTATTATAAAATACACAAAGCTTTCTAGGTGAAAAAAATGAAAATTGTGAAATATATTCACGTCGAGGAAGGCGTGGAGTACAGAGTAACTTCTCCGTACAACCCAGAAATGGTGCAAATATATAAAGCTGAGGCACACGATGGGAAATACAAAGTCGAAGAAATCCAAGATCCAATCAATACTCCAACTCTGGAGGAACGCAACCGGTCCGATATTGACTACCTGTCTATGATGACGGGGGTTGACCTACCCAGCCCGGAGGTGCCAAGATGAGTGATAGATATAATACCGTTAAAACGTATTATGACCGTGGCCTATGGACAGAGCAGATGGTTAAAAACGCTGTGGGCCGCTGGATCACGGAAGATCAGTATAATACAATCGTTCGGAAAGGCGGTGAATGTGTATGAAAGACTTGCTTATGAAACGTGCGGCGGCGTTGCTGTCCGTTAAGTCCATCGTGACTATCATGCTGGCTGGGGTATTCTCCTACATGACGGTGTGCGGTTCTGTAACTGCTGAACAGTTCCTAACTGTCTTTACCGTTGTAATTGCGTTCTATTTTGGGACCCAGACCAGCAGAAAGGACGGTGACGCCCGGTGAGCCTACACAGGAAGATCATGACCCGAAACGGCTGTTACAGAAACGGGCGGAGCATTGTCCCCTGTGGCGTGATGGTACACTCTACCGGGGCGAACAACCCAAACTTGGGACGGTATGTTGACGCACCAGAGCTGAACCCATCTAGCCGGCATTGGAACCAGAGCGGTGTAGGTGCTTGCGTCCATGCGTTTATCGGCAAGCGGCCTGACGGTTCTGTGGCAACCTACCAGACCCTCCCGTGGAACTGGCGTGGCTGGCACTGCGCTGGGGCTGGAAATGACACCCACATTAGCTTTGAGATTTGCGAAGATGGCCTGAATGATCCTGGATATTTTCGAGCAGTCTACCGTGAGGCCGTGGAGCTGACCGCCTATCTGTGCAACCTGTACGACCTAGACCCGCTGGAGGACGGCGTGGTGATCTGCCACTCTGAGGGTAACAAGCGGGGTATTGCAAGCAACCACGCAGACGTTATGCACTGGTTCCCAAAATTCGGAAAGAGTATGGAAGATTTTAGAAGGGATGTGAGCGAGAAAATGCGGATATTTGAACAGGCAGATTTTGACCGTATGATGGAAAACTACCTCAGACGGCGGGGGAAGGAGCCCAAGGGCGAGTGGGACGTTGATGGGGTCTTTGAAAAGGCGGTTCTGGAAGGTATTACCGACGGAACCCGCCCGCAGTCTTTCTCGACACGGCAGGAAGTCGCTATTATGATCCACAACGCCATGGAGGACGACTGATGGAAAATAGAGACATTGACTTCATCCAAAAGGTTTTTGACAACCGCTACCGAAAAGTGGACGACTGCAACGACCTTGTGGCAGAACAGGACAGACGGCAAGACAAGCTTGAAATCCGTTTTGCAGAGGGCGTGACAAAGTTAAATGTCCTTATCGGAATTTTATCCACAATTTCAATCCCCATTGTGGGAATGTGTGTGAAATATCTTTTCAAGGGGTGATTTTATGGCAGACTGCGAGAGCTGCAAAGCAGCCCGGAGAGAGCCGGAGAATGTTCCGTACATCGTACATGAATCCGCAATGGCCCGGAGCGATCGGAAGGAAAAGCGGCTGATCGCTGTTATTGTTCTGCTGATCGTGCTACTGGTTGGGAGCAATGCGGCTTGGACGTATTATGAGAGCCAGTTTCAGGACGTTACCCAGACTATCGAGGCAGAACAGGACGGCTCTGGCGTTAATATTGTTAGCGGCGGTGATTTGGAATATGGCGCAGAAAGTAAAAATTAAGACGACCAAACGTGTCCGCAAAACTGGCGGCTCCTCTGGTTACAAGAAATGCCCTAACTGTGGCGGTGACGGTCGTGTTAAAATCCGTAAAAAGGGGTGATACTGTGGCAAAAGTTAGCCATACCATCCCAGAAAATGCAAAAAATTCAGACCTTCGCTATCTTCTTAATGAGTTTGTGCGGCTTGACCGTGACCGGGAGATTTTAGAGGATCATTGGTTTGGCGGTCTGTCATTTTATCAGCTTTCCGAAAAACACGGTGTTTCCCTTACTGCCGTTAAAAAGATAGTGTACGGCGTTGGAGACAAAATCCTCCTAAAACTGCACTAAATAAGACCAAAAGACGACCTACAGAATTCTTTCTGTGGGCCGTCTTTTTTTATATTATATAAGCATGAAACAGAAATTTTATGAACAAATCAACAAAAGCGAGTATCTGCAAGAAATCCCGCTTATTACGCTTGCCCGTGTCGCTGTCGAGTTTGCAACCCTTGGAATGATAAAGGAGGATTACTGCGATGTTTCAGAATTATATGAACACGCCCTATATGGGGGTAAATCCGTATCAGAGCGGTAACCATTATCTTGATCGGCTGAACCAACTTCAAGCGGCTCAGGTGCCACAGCTTACACAACAGGGCCTTATACGTGTCACCGGAATGGAGGGAGCAAAGGCTTACCAGATGGGGCCGAATAGTGCAGTCCCCCTGTTTGACGCAAATGAGGACATATTTTTTGTAAAGTCTACGGATGGGGCCGGGTTCCCCACAATTCGGGCTTTCCGGTTTACGCCCATTGAAAGTGCGGCGCCCCCCGCAGCTGCAACCGGAGATTTTATTACCCGTGAAGAATTTAACCAGTTTAAGGAGGCGTTTTTGAATGGCAAGCAGTCTGTTCCCAACAAGTCAGCCAACGCAGTCCCCGCAGATGGGGAGTAACCCTATGCAAATGCTTCAAAAATTCAACCAGTTCAGGCAGCAGATGATGGGCAAAGACCCGAAAGCAATGGTTGAGCAGCTTTTGCAGTCTGGTAAAATGACGCCTCAGCAGTTTGACCAGTTAAAACAGCAGGCGTCTATGTTTCAAAATTTCCTGAAATAAACCGGGTCGACACGGTTTATAAATAAAACCCGAAAGGAGAACACTAAATGATGGATAACTACAGTCTTTCCGACATCAGAGCCGCTACCGAAGGTGCCGGCATGGATGGTATGGGCGGCGGCGCATGGTGGATCATCATCCTGTTCCTGTTCATTTTCGGCAACAACGGCTTCGGTTCCGGTGGTCGCCAGAATGATGCCGTTTCCTATGAAATCCTTAGCAATCAGCATTTCAACGCTCTGTCTGCCCAGGTCAACAACATCAGCGACGGCCTGTGTCAGGGCTTCTATGCCCTGAACAACAGCGTTATGGGCGAGGGCCGGGCCATTCAGAACGCTATCCGTGAGGAGGGCGCTGCCACCCGCAGCATGATCCAGGCCAATGAGATCCAGACCCTGCGTGACAAGGTTACCGACCTCCAGATGCAGGCCAGCCAGTGCCGCCAGAACGAGTATCTGGTTGGTAAGCTGACTCCTCCCTGCCCTGTGCCTGCTTACCTGACTTGCAGCCCCTACCAGAGTTACAACCCCTGCTGCGGTTGCGGTGGTTGCAACAACGGCTTCTAACTGTTCCGCTTCGGCGTGATTTTAGCGGCGAGGCTATTGCCTCGCCGCTTTTCTTTTGAAAGGAGAAAAATATGTGTAACTGCATGAAAATCGTAAAAACTACCGCTATTGAGGCCAGCACCGACATTCTGACACTCACCATTCCCGATATGCAGCTTCGGCACGGTCAACACATCCGTGTGTGTTTTGCCCAGACCCCTCCCGTTATCAGCACCGCCCCCACAAAGGTCGCCATTTCCGTGAACGGCGATAAATTTGCCGTTGTGCAGGATCGCATGAACTGTGCTTTTGGTGCTCTCTCCAATCTTTATAGCGACCAGCTTCAGTCCTGCTGCGGGCAGATCAAGGCAAGACAGTATATTGATCTTGTATTTTCCTCTGACACTGAGGTTTTTTCTTACGTCGGCCCCTGCCGTTGCCTCCCCCGTGCAAACGTGGAGTTTCCCAGGGTTCCTTCCCCTGACCCCGCTCCTACCCCTGTAAGAGCGTCGGCAAAGAAGAAGGAGGCGTAACCAATGAAAGACCATATCAAGGAATACAAGGCCAGTTTGGAAAAGTCCATTGGTGAGTACATGGAGCGCCCCGTCTCTGAGCGCTCCGCCGATGCCATTGATGGAATGACCGAGTGCTGGATGCACCTGAATGAAGCTGAAAAGATGATGTCTGCTGGTACTGTATACGGCGGTGAGTTTACCCACGATGATGCCAAGGCGTGGGCCGACAAGATGGTGAACGACGACGGAACTATGGGCGCACACTGGACGATGGAGCAGACCACCGCCGTGGCAGAGGCGAACGGCGTAAAGTTCGAGCACATCTATGATTACGACTGGTATATCACCATGAACATGATGTACTCCGACTACTGCGGCGTGGCGGTGAAGTTCGGCGTGGACACCCCTGAGTTTTTCGCTGAGCTGTCCAAGGCGTTTCTATTCGACAAGGACGCTGGCGGCCCTGTCAAGAAGTTGGCGGCGTACTATCACGGGATTGTCTGCTCCAAGGAATATTAAAAACAGAGGGGCGGGTATACCCGC